>Ga0307509_10004422_pt1 | contig 20310 bp, 25 predicted proteins | sample 10_EM_MG_FD_202245 | JGI IMG/M metagenome (GOLD analysis project Ga0307509, IMG submission 202245) | Populus trichocarpa ectomycorrhiza microbial communities from riparian zone in the Pacific Northwest, United States - 10_EM | ecosystem: Host-associated > Plants > Roots > Unclassified | place... | reverse complement strand
TAGTTAAATTTTTAGGAAACGCAGAGCATATCAATAAAATTGGATGGGATCCAGGGCCAATGGTTACACTTTCTGCCACAGGTGTCACTAAAGTGTTTTGAGATGGAACTTTAGGTGGTTCGGATTAGATTTCCTACATTCACAATGTCCACACTATGACCATTGTTGGTTTGAGAACTCTGTAGCATTCTTGCCACACTCACTATTAAGTCAATGGTGTGGACTTGATTCAATGAAGCAGGATTAGGCACAAATACCTGTTTGCTTGTTACTCCATGTGCATGCATTGGCTATGGAAGAATTGGTGTCTAAATACTCATGCAATCTAAAATTGTACATGTAGGTACATTTTGGCCAGTACATCGTCATGGATGTAGGTTGACAGTTGGAACTCAGATGCAGGCCTTGCTCGTTTCAAATTCACTCAGTTTCCCTGCGCACTCATTTCGGACTGCATGATTTCCTTTGACCATACGGACACACCTTCCATTATCTCTTTCATTTCACTATGCATTTTTGTGCTTTCTTTTGTCTCAAAAGAATCTTCAAACACATAGACATCAATTTTGAACAGTTCTGGCCCCTTCTGTTAAATTTCTCACTCAGATCTGGATTTTATCTTTTTAACCAAGCTATCCACTTTGACCGTTTGCCTTGTTTCATTCAATACATGTTTTCGCACTTGAAACCATTTCTATTGAATAGAAGTTGCTTTCCATCAGTTTTGAACCCTTCTATTGCTTTTTTGACTGTCCAATTTTGTGTTTTGCATTTTTGGCTTATAGCCACCCATATTTGACCTTTTGGCCATTTTTCATTCAATATAGTTTTGGACCATTTGTTTTCATTTGGACGCTTAAGTACATAATTTCAATTTTCACACTTTTGGCCTCTAGTCAACATTTTTTCTCCCTTTGTTATGCATTTTCACACTGAATATCATTTTTAATTAATATAGACTCTTTTCACATGATTTTGAACCCTTTAATCTCATTTTTAACCCACAGTTACTACTTTGCTTCGACCACAATTGGATTACTAAAAGAATCTAGCCAATAGTGATTGGTGTTCATAATACTGGAACATGATGGCGCCCTTGCTCAAGCTGCTATCAACAGCGGCATTGATGGTGGCCTGTGAGCCTTTACTCAGATGTCCACTGCAGAGACAGCATGGAGAGGGCGACACATTGGGGGTGGTTTCGGCTGTGTGAGTGGGTGTTCCATAATGTCCCATGGGAGGTGTTCCCTGGCGATCAAGGTTGAACCCTGCACTGTGCTCTCTTGTAAGCAGTGATTGACAGGGAGTAGTGTGAAACAGCAGGAAGATTGCCAACAGGTTCATGCCCTCGTAATATGACTTCAGTTTTCCCAAACTCATCTTTAGAGCACAAAAGACTCTTGTGACGTTGGCAATTTGAGATTCATTTAGAACACAGTCCAACCCAACTAGACCAGCCATGTAGGCTATATGAAGCGATGGAACTCTGGAAACTGGCAGATTTGTTCTATGTATCCAGAAGGCCTATATCAGGGCTCTCTAGAAGTAGGAAAATCATGTGATGAGATGCTATAAATAGTGAGATAAACCCAAAATACATTTTTGGAGCCAACAGTCAATTACCATAAAAGAAAATTGTTAGAAAAAAAATGCCATTGGAAAGCCCTATAGTGGGACTTTTCTGATCATGTAAAATTATATAAATAGCTGCTCTTGTTGATGAGGAAGATGCAAAATACTGATTTCATAATTTTGTAATATAAACTAATAATAGAACAACATGTGATATTTCATTTGGCTATTTTTACATGCTCAGAGTCTGAAAACATGATTTTCTGGCCTCAAATAAAACAAATAACAAATAAAGATGTGAGCATGTGCTATATTTAACTACTGGTCTTCCTTTTTAAGAATTCAGCATTTGGCTGACTGCAAAGTTTCTGCCTGTCTGGATACATGGAACAAATCTGCCAGTATCCAGAGTTTCATCACTTCAGGTGGCCACTACAGATGACCAGACACTGTTGGTCAGACGTTGGACAATCGCAATGCATGTGAGGTCAGCATACCTGGATTGTGTCCAACAACTGGCCGACAGACAAGTGGTCTGAATTACCATCTTTTGCATCAACATGAGGTGGGCTTGGAGTTGTGAATTGTCTCATTGTAACCAAACCCATCATGTTTGTAGATGATGAAATCAACCATATAAATTCTCAACCATATGAATTCTCGGATACAAGGTCAAATATTCAGAGTCACGAAATAAATATGATCATGTAATCACTCTTTGTGCACTCATCCAGGTGGTGAAGGTACTCCAATCCATGCATCATAGTTGTGCTTTAGGCCGTAATTAGTTTTTTAATATGTATACATACCAAGAAAATAGTTGTTTAAAAATCTATTATATCACAAGGTGGAATTGGTTAACGTAAGGGCAAAAGTCCAATGGATCACATGATTGCCATATATAACCTGCAGCACTGGCATAACTCTTAATAATAACTATGCCAGAATCATTGGTCATGTGTGGATTTCCCTGTGAACTTATGAAACTACAGCCAGTAGTTCTATTATGGGCTAAAAATAAATGCTATAAGGAAACAGGTGAATATTTACTTGTGATTTGTATGAATGACAAAACGAATACAGTCCAAATGACCCTTTATTTCTCCAGCTAGTATCTGTGGCCCACAAAAAGTCTGGCCACAAAAAGATGAAACAGACTCGAATATGGAATATTGGGAACCATTTGAGGTATGATCTATCTTTACATTCTTCTGTCTAATAATTCTTTGATATCATCACAGGGACATTCTTTACAAGACAATGAAGTCATGGTTTGCCTGCACTTGTTGGATGTCCATTCTGTGAGTCTGATATTTCATTACATGTCCTTGGACTCATGCAAGTGTTAGATCCAAGAGAAGATTTCTCATCTAGCAGGAGCTCCTGTTGCAAACATAGTCAACGCTCTCAAAATTGAGGGCAAACTCCTTGGCACTTCAAGAGGAAAAGAGCTAGTTATGGCAATTGGCCAGGTGAGCTTTGTTGCTTATCTTGTAATTATGTTATTAAACACCAAAACTTCACAGTTTTTAATCTGTGTCCGTTTCACACTTGGATGAAGACTTCAAGAAGACTTCATTGCTGTTAATACTGATATGTTCAGACTGCAAATTTGCAGTCACCTACAAAATAATGGTCAAATGCTTATATAATAGATACTATTGGAGTTGCACTAAAGAGGAGGTTTCAGAAATGATTGTTGCATAGTATGGATTTAAATATAATATGAAATATATAAAAAAGTGAGCATCTCGCTAAAAAAAAAGACAAAAAAAAAGTTACAAAATATGGACAAATTATATATCAGTGGATAGTCCTGAGGCAATATCTAAATTATAGTCTTCTCATTGTCTAATTGTAAATATAGCATGAAAAAAAAAATCACAAATTACTATGTATTATATATATATTTATAAAATCATATGACATTTTATTTGCCTTTTCACTCAGGTTCAGAGTCTAAAATTAGAATATCATGCTATATTTAGAATCAAGAGCTATCTGCTAATATATAATTTGTTCATATTTGATAACTTTTTTTAGCTGAATGTCCATTTTTTATATTTCATAATATATTTAAATTCACACTACATATTTGGAATTTCCTCTTTGGTGCAACTTCAATGGTATCTATTATATAAGCATTTGATCAAATTTGCAGTACTGCAGCCTGGATATATCTGTATTAACAGCAAAATTTCAGTTGTGAAGTTTTTATCTAGCTGCTATGGCTGCAAGGAGCAATTCTAAAATCTCTTATCAACGATGCCAAGCTCTTGAATGATGCTCTTGCTCCCCTCAAGAGCAATATTACCAACTTCAGTAGACCAGAGGTTCCATCACTTGGAGATTGAGGTAATAAACACCTGTATTTGATATCACAACCACAGATTGCAAACTTTTGATTCTGTCTTTATGACAGTGAGTTTTCACTTTTGTTCTTTTTTCTTTCTAATTATATATACTGTACATTCCTGGATGTGGCTTGTTCCTTGCACAACTATTGTATGATGGTCTCAATACTGGGGGTTCAGAAACTGTCACAGTTCAAGCTGAGGTTAGAACAACCACTATAACACTGCAAAACACATGTTGAGATATATAAAAGGAACCCAAAACTACGGAATCACTTAATATGACCAAAACACCAGACTCATCGGACCCCCCAACTCAAATCTCTTCTATGGCTTCTCCAACACTGCCTTCGCTAATGCTGATAATCGCAAATCCATTTCTGGCTACATTTTCTTGTCCAATGTGGGCACGATCACCTGGATGTCAAAGAAGCAGGCCACAGTTGCCTTATCGACTACAGAGGCGGAAAACGTTACAATTTCAGAAGCAGCGTGCAAGGCAACATGGCTCCGTCACCTATAGTGGGCAAAAAAAATGTTCGAATGTTTGTTATTATTCAAAGATTTTTAAATAACTCAAGAACTATTAAGGCTATGGACTTGAAATTTTTAGGACATACTGTTGTATATGTTGTTTAATGACCCTAAAAGAATGATGACATCAGCATGAATATTTTCCATACTATAAATAAAACAGTAATTAAACACATTCGAACGGTTTTTTTGCTGCCCATTTCAAACATCAAAAGCATTACAAATTAGTACTTAGTATATTCACCCTTGGCCTCTACCACAGCTGCACACCTTCTAGGCATACTAGCAATCAGATCTTGTACAAATGATTTGAGTATAGCCTCCCATTCCTTCTCCACCCTTTTCCAGAGCTCATGAAGACCTTTAGGAGGGATTTCGTATTCATTGAGCTTTCTTTTGAGGTAATTTCATAGGTGCTCAATGGGATTGAGATCTGGAGATTGAGCAGGCCAAATAAGAACCTTGAATCCATGGTCTTCAAACCACTTCTTGGCCATTATTGGAGGTGTGTTTGGGGTCATTGTCCTGCTGAAAGTACACATCCTCCACCTCCAGATCATATCACTCCAAGGTGTTGAGCAGTTCATCACCCAAAATGGTAGTATAAAGCTCTGCATTCATCTTCCCCTCCATTCTAGTGGCAAAGCCAACTCCCTCCCATTCCATACAGCTCCACATCATTAAGTTTCCTCCTCCAAACTTCACTGTTTGCTTAATTCTCCTAGGGTCCCTTCTATTCTCCTTGTCTATCCACACCTGATCCCTCCCATCTGATCCAAACCTATTGATTTTTGTCTCATCTGACCACAAAACCTTTTTCCAGTCCTCCACAGTCCACTCCAAGTGCCTCTCTGCAAACTCCAATCTAGCCTTTCTATGCCTAGCAACCAATAATGGCTTCCTCTGTTTGGCCACAGAAATCATTCCAGTTGACTTGAGAGCATTGCATACTGTTTGGGGAATGATGTTGTTATTGTTGAGAGTGGAAAGGGTTTTAGAGGCTTGTACAGCGTTCTTGATTTTGCCAGTACGAATCGCACATTTGGTGTAAAGAATGTTGGCAGTTGTGAGCTTTTTGAAACGACCACCAGAGGATATGGCCACTTCAGGACAGTAGTCTTGATGAATCTTGGTAATAGCACCAGCACTGGCATCAGTCTGAGCCTTGATGGAAGTATAGGAGTGGCCAGTGGTAAGAAGAGAGGTAATTGTGGTAATTGTTGTTTTAGAGAGAGGACACATAATAAACTAGGGGAAAAACCATTGAATGGTGGGTGGTATATATATATATAATATAGTATCACATGACTTTGTTGATACATTACCTAAATATCAACAAAATCATGTGATATGAACTTTATTTAAGGTTTGAAATGGACAGCAAAAAAAATGTTCGAATGTGTTTAATTACTGTTTTATTTATAGTGTGTGAAATATTCATGCTGATGTCATCATTCTTTTAGGGTCATTAGACAACATATACAACAGTATGTCCTAAAAATTTCAAGTCCATAGCCTTAATAGTTCTTGAGTTATTTAAGAATCTTTGAATAATAACAAACATTCAAACAGTTTTTTTGCCCACTGTATATGGTGAGCTAGGATTTATCCAAAAAGAGCCAGTGCTCCTACTAGGAGACAATGATGGGTCAATTTCGATGACAAAGAATCCCCAATTCCACAAATGTACCAAACACATTGATATTCGGTGGCACTGGGTTTGAGAGCTGGTAAATGACGGTCTAATCAACGTAGTGGACTGTCGTGATCCCCAACAAATGGCGGATATCATGACCAAACTGCTTCCATGACCTAAATATGTCCGACATGTCAATGAGCTCAGATTATCGGACCTGTGCGCAGTTTGAGGGGGAGTGTTGTTACAGTAGTCACACAACATAAGTCATGTGCAAGGTAAAACATGCAGATAATATAAAAGGGCTATATGTACAATATAATGAGACATCTAATCTCTGTGTCTACCCACTACCATCTACCAAGTCGTCATTGTCAAGTTTGTCATGATCAGAAGCTTGATTATTGTCATGGCTCTCAGAATTATCAACGCTGAAATCGTTGACCATGGTGAGTTATTTGACAGACCTTAGCAAAATATTAACTCACCTTGCTGAAGCAATTTGTGAGCGGTGGTCTTCTGATATGATCAGTGGTGGGTGCTTTGACTTCTTTGTCCGTTTGGCAGATATGTTCATTTGTTTGGACCAAAACCTCTTCATTTTGGATATTTCAAAGTTTGAGAGCTTCAAGAGATGCTCGTACTTGGTGAGTGGTGCTGTTTTGTGCTTGTCCTGGAAATGGACCTTCAGAAAGTATTTCCAGGCTGCAGGATGAGGTCTTTACTGTGCCCCCACATTCCAGGCAGATTCCAGGTGAAATGGATCTCAATTCCATGTGGATTCCATTCATTCCATATGGAATTTGTTTGGCTGAGGGCCCAGCCATTTAGGCGTAAGTTTCCATCTTCATTCCACATGGAAATTCAATGGAATATTGCTCTGGAATCCAGGTGGAATCCACCACAATTTATTCCATGGATTCCATATTATTTCACATGGATTCCACAATATTCCACATGGATTCCACATTATGCCACATGGATTCCATATTATGCCACATGGATTCCACATTATTTCATATGGATTCCACAATATTCCATATGGATTCCACACATTTCCACATTGATAGCCAAGCAATATTTAAATATATCTCCTGGGGTCATCAAACAAATTTTGCATTTTGTTCAGTCCACTGGGTTAGGTCACATGACTAGGCTAAATCAGTAAAAATATTTAAATTTATGACTTTTAAATTAAACACCCATCATATATATATAAATTATATATCAGAAAAAAACATTAATTGCCTAGAATCTGAAAATAATCTTAAATGTTTATATTACCCTCCTTTTTAGTTTAAAAAACCGAATATATAGGTCAATTTTACAAAAGATATAGAGAGTAATTAGTGAAAGCATAAAAATCATGAGAAACACACTACACATTCGAAATCTCATAAAAGGCCCTTCAAATGGATATTTATAACACCAAAATCGAAGCAGAAATGGGCCCGATAAGGCCAAAACATCTCGTTTCCTTTGGTTACGGCAATTGCCGAGCTTGGAACATGCCGTGAACCGCCAAATGTGGATGTTGCCAGATCATCTCCCTCTCCTCATACCACCATGCCCGCCCATTGTTCATACCCCCCGAAAGTAAGCTCCACGGCTCCCCTGGCACATTCACCCCCGTTGCCTCACGAGTCCATAAACGGGACCGTCGAACTAGTGCTTGAAAGTCCGGTCCAGTCCGGTCTTTTGCCTATTTTTGGTAAGACCGAGACCAAGACCGGTCTATAAATATACCAGATCATCCAAAGACCAGACTGGACCGCTTTAGACCGGTCTTTTTTGGTCTAGACCGGTCTTTTTCTATTTTTGGCACGGTTAAACTTTTAAAAATATATTTAGGTTTCAAATTGAGCCCTTAAACGTCCAAAATGAGCCAGAATTGATGAAGATATGAAGATATCAATAAAGTATCGAGTAGTTATCGAACATTTGACAAAATGTTGAATATCTCAGTCAGTTTTCAACCAATTGACATGCTCTTGGGCTACCTTTGAAGGGGTAATTGAGGGGCACAAAAGACCAGTCTCAACAGGTCTCAACTGGTCCATATAGACTGGTCTTTCTGCGGTATTTTGTTTTAAAATTTGGAAGCCCAAGACTGCAGTCTTTTTAAAGACTGGTCTTGGTCCGGTTTTTTTCCAGTCTTGGACTGGTCTTGAGACTGGACTTTCAAGCACTACGTTGAATGCCAACGACAACCAGCAAACGAAGCCGAAAATGAAGAAACCATGCGCCAATGACAAAAGTGAGTACGAGGAGGAAGGAAAAGGACAGGGGAGTGGAAAAAAGAAGGAGAAGAAGGAGAAGAAGAAGAAAAAAACGGCGAAAACTAGGTAAGTGAAGTGCCAATTTGCACAATCAGCTGCCACCCACCATTTTTCAACCCCCCTACAGGAAAACGAGCGCCAGGAAAGCTGCTGAGGCTGCTGCCCAGCCAGCTCCTGCTACATTGACTGCATACGTCCCCACCCCCTGCCATTTCTGACCCTTTTGCTGACAGAGCGCCCACCTCCCTTCCATTTTCTTCCCAAATGATGCCCTCCACCCCGAAATGACTCACCCCCTGCCCTTCTGGACACACTGTGTCCCATCCTGCCCCGTTTTTGAACCTGCCGACCCTTCTGGCCCCAAATCATCCCATTTTTGGACTGGCCATCCCCTTCTGGCCACAACGTGTCCCTTTTTGGATGCACCAACCCCACCCTGCTCTTCATGCCCGCTTTTGGACTCGCCGACCCCTTCGTGCCACGATGTGTCCCTTTTTGGACGCACCCACCCCTTCTGGCCGCAACACATCCCGTTTTGGATGCACCAACCCCACCCTGCCCTTTTTGCCCTGATTTTGGACTCGCCAACCCCTTCTGGCCGCAATGTGTCCCTTTTTTGGACGCACCAACCCCAACTTTCCCTGAATCAACCGTTTTTGAATGCACCAACCCCATCGGGCCTCGAATTCATCCCTTTTTTGGATGCATCGACCCCCTTCCTGCCCATTTTGCCCCCTTTTGGACATACTGACCCCTTTATGATATCATGTGTCCCTTTTTGCCCTGATTTTGGACTTGCTGACCCCTTCTGGCCATAACGCGTCCCTGTTTTGAATGCACCGACCCAAACTGGCCCTGAATTGACCCTTTTGGGATGCACCAACCCCTTTGGGCCTTGAATTTGTCCCTTTTTTGGATTGGACCCCTTCTGGATTGAATTTGTCCATTTTTTCGATGCACTGACCCCTTCCTGCCCATTTTGCCCCTTTTTGGACACACCGACCCCTTTGTAATATTTTCCTGCATATTCTATATTTGAATGCATGGCTCTTTCAGTTTTTGTATTTAATACACTAGTGTGGAGCAAGCCCTTGAGGACAGTGGCATCTCAATTGCACCTCTTGAAAGGCCCTGTGCATCTAATACATGTCATATGCCTCCCACCCCCTTCTATTCTTGGTGATGCACAATCCCAGCATATGTGACGAGCGCGTCACTCACGTGACATCCTCACAAACTTGAGACATGCAAACCCTCATTCACAACACAGTCTTAGAACCAATATAATACTATAGACATGAGAACAAATATGGTATCTACAATCCTATAAAAAGGTTTTAATTTTTTCTGTCATTTTACAATCAGAAAAGTGTGATATGTCAAATTTGCCTGCCAAATTGGGGCCCTAGGGATGATTTGATAACTCTGCCTCAACCAGCACATTTCAGCACAAGGTCTCTTAACAAAATATCAATAAAAAGTAATTCTGGAGCTCATGATGAAGCCCAATTTTTTAATTTTCTTCATATAAGCCAAAATAGGACCCATATTTGTGTCTTTTCTCACCCTTAGATCAAGCTAATTAAAAATCGGACTTTGTCACATTCTTTAGAATAAAAAATAAAGTATACCACTCACTTGCAGCTAAGCCTCAAGTGCTGTGGCTGAAGAGCAGTTCTCAAGATACTGGAAATACACCCAAAACTGCATGCGCGCCGTGACTACGCGTCACGCACGCATCACGATTGTGATGATGTCACTTGCATGAGATATGCATATCCTATGCTCTAGAACACCACTGCCATTTGCTTGGGGGTGGAACGTGGTCGTCATCGAATGTTTGATACCTAGTCCTGTGCAAAGCTCTTTGAAGAAGGCAGAATCAAACTGCGGTCCTCTGTCGCTGATCATCTTCTCGGCTAATCCAAAGTGAGAATAGACATTGTCGATGTAAAGTTGGGTGGTTTTCTCCACTGTAAGGCCAGTTTTTGAGCAAGGGGTCAGTACTATCCCCTTACTAAGGCCATGGTCTACTACGACCATGATCAAATCAAATCCGTCCTCGTCCGTCGGGAGGTCGGTCATGAAGTCAATCCCAACTTGGCCAAAAGGTGGGCACTAGATGAAGCGATCAGGAAAAGCGAAGGCTTGATCGGATGTGTCGATACTTTAAACTGCTGACAAACAGCGCAGCTGGCCACGTAGTTCCTAACAAAGGACTGCAGGCCTGGCCACCAATAAGAAAATTTAACACTCCTTGTCGTAGCCAGGGCGCCTGGGTGTCCTGCTACCAGAGAGTCGGATGATCCGCAACGATCTGTCATCGCAAGTCGAGATCGTTCAGGATATAAAGGCGATTGTCGTAGAATAGACAACCAAGTCTGTTTGGGCCTTCCTCTATAAACCATTTGCCGGGGGGGGTCAGATGGGTCAGACAGGCGGCGAAGAGCTTCCAGAGCAGCTTCATTGGTCATCTGAGCCAACACTACAGCATCCCATAGTTCTGTATCCAAGGCTTTGATAAATAGTTCTTCTGGAAGGGCAGTGACATCTTCATTATCGTTTTCCACTCCTTTCGACCAATCAGCGCGCTGACTCAAGGCGTCAGCCACTATCATCTTCTTTCCTGCATGATGCTTCAAAACAACATCGTATTCCATCAACTCTACTACCCATTGCACTTGTCATCTTGTCAACTTCTGTGGAGACTGGAAATATGTGAGATTGTGATGGTCTGTATGCACAATCGTCTTGAATGAGGATCCTTGAATGTAGTGTCGCCATTCTCGAAGAGCGTGAATGATAGATAGGAATTCGCGGTTGTAAGTCTGATAGTTTCGCTCGGGGGTGGTCAAGGCCTTAGAGTAATAGGCGACCGGGTGTTTGTCCCCATTAATGTCGCGCTGGAGCAGAACTGCTCCTGTGGCGAAGAGCAAAGCATCAGCTTCGATTTCGAAGGCTTTGTCATAGTCGGTGACCATGAAAACAGGCTTCGAGGTGTAGGCGGTCTTGAGGATCTCGAAGGCGGTGTGTTCGGTGTTTGTCCATTTCCATTGTTGTCTTCTTCGTCAGAGCGGTAAGCGGTTGACATTTGTCCGAATAATGATCAATAAAGCGATGGTAGAAGTTGCAGAAGCCTACAAAGCTCCTCAATTCTGTCAGATTCTGTGGATGTGGCCAATCTACAATGCCGTCGACCTTGGTTGGGTCCATCTGGACCGTTCCTTCGTCAATAATGAAACCTAAGAATTCGACTCGGGACACGAAAAAGTTACACTTTTCTGGTTTAATGAACAAATCGTGTTCCCAGAGCTTCTTGAGAATGTGCAGCCCTCGTTTGATCAGCATCGGGTGGTCTACCTTGTGTCCACACAGTAAGAGATCATCCATGTAGGCTTTGAGCCAGCCTTGAGCAATTTCATTGTGGAAGATATTGTCCATCATCACCTGAAATGTGGCGGGAAAATTGGTTAATCCAAAGAACATCACGGTTGGTTCAAATAGTCCAGCCTTGCAAGTAAATGTGGCCTTCTATTCGTCTCCTTCTTTGATCCAAATGTTATTGTATCCCCAGCGTACGTCCATTTTGATGAACAGGTCAAACCCGCTCAATTCATCAATGAGCATGTTGATGCGTGGGAGGGGGTATACATTCTTGATCGTTTGTTTGTTCAGATCGCGATAGTCTTGTACTGGATGGGTCTTTCTGTCCTTCTTTGGTACAAAGAAGAGTGATGCGGCCTGTGGTGAGGTCGATTTTCGGATAAAGCCTTTCACTTTATTCTCCTCGATGAACTTCAGCATTTCTGCGTCTTCTTTCGGGTTTGTGTGAAATTGTGCTCCTTTTTGTGGTACGAAATCGGGGATGAGGTCAATGGCATGGTCATATGCCGTTCGCGGCAGTAAGCGACCAATTTCTCTTTCTGCGAACACTGTCGTCAGGTATTTGTGGAATTCTTTTGGTACAATTTCTTCAATGGGCTTCTCTTCTTTCTTGTCGTTCTGTGCGAAGAGTTGCGAATGAGACATCTGCAAGAAGATCCAATCTTCAGTCGCTTGTGGTGTCATTTCTCCTTTAATGAACGAAATAACCAGATTCTGGTTGTCAGGTTCTTCGTTCTCGACTGGTCGGATCATTGCGTAGATGTTTCGGTGTGGTTTCGTGCGCCACATCAAAGTGTTCTTCCTCCAATCCATGTCTGGGTTTTCATCTTCTAGCCAGGTGTATCCCAAGATGATACATTGCTTTCCCAAAGCGGTTGCTAGCAAGACAAGGTCCTTCGATTGTCCATCGATCTCGACCTTCACAGTCACTTGTTTGTGGATGATTCCTTCTTTGTTCGGTGTACTGTCAACATTGTACACGGGGATCGGCTTGGCCAGCCGTTTTAAGGGTAATCCAATGTGTTTCACAAAATCTTCATCAATAAACATTCCTCCTGCTCCAGAATTGATAAGGGCTTGGGTTTCGACAGTTCGACCAGAAGTTGTGAACAAAGAAACTGAAATTTCTAGGCTTTTTCTAGGGGTTACACAATTTGTCTGATAAATCGAAATTGAGGCGATGAATGTCCTGATCAGAGTTGTACTGTCATTTCTTGAAGGGGCGCTGAGGTTGTTTTCCTTTTCCCTTGTGCTGCTTGTTTCCCTGTTGTGGGGCAGCGGGAAACATTCCATCGTGATGAGCGCTCGTGAAGTGTCCCGGCTTTCCGCAATCAAAGCAAAGTTTTTCTTTCTTTCTCCTTTTGTTTTCTTGGGGAGAAAGGCGATTGATATCCATTGGTTCTCCCATACTCTGGTTTCAGTTTGATGAGTCCCCATAGAAACCTTTCAGCTTCTGATGGTTGTTGCCTTTCTTCTTGAATGAAGAAGCGCCTGCAAAGAGCCGATTCAATCTTTTGTATGCTCTGTCAATCTGCGAGGCTTTTGTCATCCATTCGTCGAGAGTGGCAGGGGCTCCAGAGAGTATAAGTTGAGAAGCGATATTTCGGTTGATCGCGCTTTCGTACATGCGAATAATAAGTTCTGGGTTCTGCGTCGGGTTTACTCCTGCTCATTGGAGCAAAAGTCAGAACTTGGTGTTGAGCTCATTGACATCCATCTTTCCTTGACAGATCTCTTGGAGCTCTTTCTGCGCGTCTTGTGTTCATCCTTCTTCTGTGAAATTATCCTTTAATGCCTTCCTGAATCTGGCCCAGTCTACGGCAACTAAATCTTGTCCCTCACGACTCTTGAGGAACTGCTCTTTCCATATACGCGCAAGCTTTCCTTTGAACAAGAATAGGACATAGAATGCCTTCTTGTCATCTGTGTTGAAGATATCGGGCTGAATTTGGAATCACTGTTCACATTCCAACAGGAATGGATCTAGCTCATTGGAGTGTCCAGAGAAGGGTGAAGGATCAGGGATACGAAGATCCTTCATGATATTAGCGATCTGTGGTCCTGGTAGATTTCCTTGTGGGGGTGCGGCTGCTTGTGTTGCTTGTATCTGTAATGTGCATGCCGAGGTACCACGGGAAAGGGTGCCGAAGTGTGGGAAAGCGGGCCAAAGTGATACTTCGGAGTGTTCTTGGGAGCCAGGTACGTGTGGGACAGAGGGCTTGGCTTCAGCCCAGAGGCTGCGCCCTCATGGGATGCCGATGCCCTATTTCGGATGGACAAGGCTGGGCCAAGGCCCAGCCGGGACATGGGAGAAACAAGACTAAGAAGAAAACGAGATGGGGACAAGATTACTTGATATTATGGCTAGGGATCCTATCTAATACAGGTAGTGATGAGCAGGGGTAACCCCTGGGTACAGCAAGCCATACCCATACCCTTACCCCCCAAAACCCCTACCCCTCACCAGGGGTACGGGTTTTTGGAGGGTCTCAATATCCATACCCTTACCCCTACCCCTCATACCCTTGACTAAAACCCCTGGGGTTTTCTCTATAATTACAGTTCATAATACCATTAGTGCAATGATATGTCTATTTACCATGGAACTGTGATGAAAAATACATTTTAGTGAGCTCACATAGGGTATTACACTACCCAAACCAAACATTTCTTCAAAAAAATAGTGTATTATTTTTTTAACCACTAGACTTCTCAAACCCCTGTACCCCCGGTGAGGGGTAGGGGTTTTGGAGGGTCTGAATATCCATACCCTTACCCTTACCCCTCATACCCCTCACTGAAACCCCTGCTCATCACTAAATACAGGGGACTATATATAGTAATAGGCAAACAATAGTAAGCTACTACAATGGACAAGGATAGGATAATGAAGACAATGATAACAAGGAATAATGTGCTGAAGCGGACCACGGGAATTTCAGGCCATTGCTCCGAGGCATGGAGCATTGGTCCAAGGCATGTTGGTCCGAGGCATGGGCCGTTTGGTCCGAGGCATGTTTGGTCCGAGGCATGGGCTGTTTTGGTCTGAGGCATGTTTGGTCCGAGGCATGGGCCATTTTGGTCTGAGGCTCAGAGCGGAAATGGCCCACGGGATAGGCTCGGAGTAACAGTACGTTACAGTATTGTTTGCTGCACAAGTTCTTGCAACTGTCGCGGCGTAATGGTGATGAGACTGTAGTTGTTTACAGGTGGTCCTGTCGGTGGTTGCGTCATAGTCATGTCGATATCTGGGGGATTCGGTGGGTTGGGTGGCAGAAATGATGAAAATGTTGGTGCTTGGCTACTCTGTCTGTCGAATGTGGGTTCTACTGCGGAGGTGGCTCCTCCTGTTTCTGGTTCAGGGGTATCGTCCCTGTTAGCAAAAGCGTCTATGCTTCTGCCACTGGCTTGGTCTTGGGCGCGTTGTTCTCGTCATCTTCTCTCAACCTTGATCAGCTGATCTGTACGCAACTGCATAAGGACAGATCCTTTCTTTGTTGCTGTCTTCAGAGGTTGGCGATACTGCTGTGATAGCTTAGGCCTTTCTGGTTCGTTGTCCACACTGGGCGCAATGGTGCTAGTTCTTCTGGTCTAGTAACTGAATGCCAATGATGTTAGGCAGGTGACAGTTCTTCTGGTGACGGCAGAAGAGAGAGTAGGAGTTTATTATTTTGTTACGCACTTATCACCTGAGATGCTCGATCAGCGAAGGTCACTATGCTTGCAGTGTTTGAAACACTGGTGAACGGTCGCGTTCACTAACGACAGTGGTAGCCAAGACTTTGTGGGCTCGAAGTGTGCTAAGAGAATTGATCAAGCGACTAAGCAAATAGACCTGGTTTGCCTCTGAGAGATATAGCGTGATTCTCAAGGTAGAACAGGTAATAATAAACTGAATATCTACAAACATGAAGTTCGAGTATTTATACTACATAACTCATATTACAAAGCATAGAGAACAGATCGCGCGAGAATGACGCATCATCTAAGTAAGCAGGGTCCGTAAGCATATGGCACGATATGAAATGATAATAGCATAATAGGGTGCAGGGCATAGGGCATAGGGCACGGATAGAACATTGAAGAATAATAAGAAACATCAAAGAAACGAATGACAAAGAAAAGTAAAAATAACCGTAACACCTTATCCTTTCCTCTTTGGATCCCCTGCTAGGTATGTTCTGTTTAGTTTACTTATTACATAATAAACTAAACACTTTGGATCCCCTGCTAGTACCGCGTTCCACTCTGCATCCCGCCCAACTGCAGTAGCCCTTACAGTAGGAAAGGATCCCCTAGAGAGCTGATCTGTCACATACCATGATTTTGTCCTCTTTCTCATTGTTTCATGATCTCCTTCCTTGTCTCTCATTGTTCTATGGGCACTTACTATATCAATGTTCTTGTTTCTTGTTCCATTGTTCCTTATTCTATTGTCCATTGTTCCTTGTTCCATTGTCCATGTTCCATTGTCCATTGTCCATTGTTCCATTGTTCTTACCATTGTTCCCTTGTCCCCTTGTCCCCTTGTTCCTTGTCCATTGTCCATTGTTCTAGCTACCACTGTTCCCTTCATGTATATATAGCTAGGTACTTGTAGCTAGATCCCCAGCTTGGAAATCAAACTTGTACACCCCTCTTGTCTTCTTGTTACTCCTGGGTCTCTTGGTGGATTTATCCACATCCTTGTTGGTCTCTGACCATTCCTGAAATGGGGCATGGTGGTTTGCAGGGGCACAGGGTAATATCCTGAGGCCAAGCCCTTCTGTTTTGACCTGGGAGACATGGTGCATTACACGATCCTTGGAAATGTTGCGCACACCATAGGCCGATTTGGACTCCCATCGGACTCCTCCGCCTCTGCACATGCTTCCGATGCCAAAGATCCCCTCTCTGCCCCCTGTTCTGATTCCCGCTCTGTCTACATGTCGCCTTCCGATATGTTCGAGGATAGCCCAGTTCATGTTGACCGCATCCTCGCCATCAAAGCCATGGTAGACAATATGAGGAGTCAAAACAAGGCCACCCACAGACTCTTACAAGACATCCTCAACAGACTCGGCCCTGCACAGGCCCGAAACGTGCCCGACCCGATCTGACCCCCGACCTGTGGCAGCGCCCAATCCTCACCTATACCCACTTCCTCTGCTGGACAGAAAAAGAATTTTTTTAAGCCTTCTGCTTCCTCTGAGTTTAATGGTGACCGTTCTGTGGGCAAGGCATTCTTGACGTTCTGCCGAACCTACATCCACCTCTGCCTGGAATCCTTCGAAGACAATCTCACCAAGGTCATCTGGGTGATGTCATACATGAAGACCAGACATGCAGGCTGCTGGGTGACCCGCAAATTTGAACACGAAGCGAAGTCTGGACACCTCCGCTTCATCAACTGGGTTGATTTTGAGGAGGAGTTCCAAAAAGACTTCATGCCCCTCAATTCTGAAGCTGCAGCCATGAACATTAGGGAATGTCACGGGTAACCCCCGGGTATCTCAGCCGTACCCGTACCCATACCCATGGAAACCCGTACCCGCGACTATGGGGTACGGGTTTACCCATGGGTTACCCGTGGGTTTCCATATTATTTTACTAATAAATCAATTATATAATTGTAATATATTATTTAATATGTAAAAAAGTAAACCTCTATTGAAAACGAGCAATGCTTGCTCGTTTTCGATGGTGGTAGGGTAGCAGTTATAGAAAGGAACCAACTGCCATCGAAAACGAGCATGCGCGCTCAGTTTTGAGGGCAGTGGAGTGGTAGTAATGGAAGGTAACCCTCGACAACGAGCGCGTGCGCTCGTTGTAGAAGGAACAACAATGCAATGTGGAGGGAGATCCCTCCACGCTGCATTGAAAGGATGGGGAGGGCAAATCCCTTCTAGTGTTGAAAGTTGGGGGTAAGGGAGGAATCCCAGCACCAAAACGGAGGGGCACAAGGAGGGGGAAAGTTGGGCAGGGGTGAAGGGGGAGTCCTCTCCCAGCATTGGAATGGGATGCCCCACCCCGGCGTGTTGAAATAGCAAATACGATACGATGAGAAGGGGTGCACTCTTCTTGTCATATTGGAATGGCAAAGACAACACGACATGGAGGGGTGTACGCCTCCCCGTCGTATCGAGATGGCAACAACACAACGAGGAGGGGCATACCCTCCTCGTTGTGTCGAGATGGGACGACGGAGGGCATACCCCCCTCGCCGTGTCGAAATGGCAAATACAAGGAGGAGGGGGTATGCCCCTCCTCATTGCGTGTCGTTGTTCTGTTGGTTTCGGGGGTTGTAGTTAGTACATGAATAAAAGTATTTTTTTTGGGGCATACCTTGTTGCCCCCTCACTATCTCTTTGCTCCCCCCGCTGTCTCGTACTCTTGGTCTTCATTGTCGCCCTGGCCAGCTGCAGCTGCAGCTGTTGTTGCCTAGTCGTTGTCGCTGTTGGTGACCAAGTTTGAGATCACACATGTGACGGGTCACGGCGCAGGTAACCCAAAACCCGTGGCATGGGTATGGGTTTTTCTGGGGTATGGAATTCCCAACCCGTACCCATACCCCAGAGAAACCTGTGGCAAAACCCACGGGTTTTGAAAACCCGTGACATTCCCTAATGAACGTGCTGGAAACTGCGTCATACTTTCAAGGTAGGCAGTCGGTCGACAATTACCTCAACCAGTTCAAGGAACTCATTGAGGACTCTGGCTACACCGACCTGAAGACAATAGTGGTGAAGTTCTGCCAAGGCCTCGACCATCGAATCTCGACAGCCCTTGCAGGAATGACCTACGGGAGACCCTCAGACATGGATTCCAAAGCCTGGTTCCGCCTTGCTGTCCAGATGGACCAGAACCGCACTGCAGATGAAGCTTTCCACACCTCCCACCGGCAACCCCACATTCCGGCTCCGGCCATAAGCCGCATTCTGATGGCCTCCTGACCCGCTCAGGCTGCCCTTGCCACACACTTTGCCCACTCCAACCTGTCCCCGGGCAATCCCGTCCCAATGGACATAGACATGACTCAGAAGACTAAGGCCACTCCCGACACCTGCCAACGCTGCAGAGAAACTGGACACTGGGTGAAGGACTGCAACCTCCGCTTCAAGGTCCGATACATGGATGCAGATGAGTTAGAGATGGAGCTCGAGAACAAGCTTGCCGCCAAGGATGTAGCACCTGTGGAGAAAGCAGAACCTCCAGTTAGTGTAGAGGATTTTGTATCCTGCACCAGGTGAGCCATGCGCCCCCGTTGCTAAGTAGTAATCAATTTTCCGTTCTTGAAATTACCGAACCAAAAATTGATGAAGACGCATGGGAACCCAACACACCTGCACTCCTGCCAACTGAACCCCGCAAGCCATGCCAGCCTAAATGGGAAAAGCAGATGAAGCAGAAGCTTGTCATCCGTTTCCTTGAACTAGGCCCGAAATCCATCATGCTTCTGGTCCATTTGAAAACTACAGACACCATGGAATAATTGTCCACTGAAGCCATGGTTGATACTGGAGCCACTGGAGACTTCATTGACCAGAATTTCGTCGCCCAGGCCAAGCTTCTGGCCCACAAGCTGTCCCAGCTCACCCCCGACGCCTCTCCAAAAAGTTGCAAGGTCTACCCACTTTCCGCCTCTGAACAGAAAGAACTAGATGCCTTTCTGAAGGAAAACCTTGAATCTGGACAAATCTGACCCTCCAAATCCCCGATGGCTGCTCCGGTCTTCTTTGTAAAAAAGAAGGACAGGAAACTCCATCTGGTGCAGGACTACCATGTGCTGAATGCCATGACCATGAAGAACTTGAACAAGTACCCGCTTCCCTTAATTCCAGAGCTGATTGCTGTAAGGGGAACCCCCTTACCCCACTCTGTTTTACCCCTGATCCCTCTCCTTCCGATGTGCCTTCCACTTCCGACCCGTCTCCTGCGGTGCATCTCGTCTCCCGCGGTACATCTCGTCTCCTGCGGCATACCTCATCTCCCGCGGCATACCTCATCTCCCGCGGCATACCTCATCTCCCGCGGCATAACTCATCTCCCGTGGTACAACTCGTCTTCCGCTCATCCCGCTTCGGGTCTAGCCCTTTACCGACATCCTGCGACATCACGCGACATACCATGACGTCCTGCAATCCCCGCGGTACCTCGCACCTCTCGCTAGCCTTCTGCTCCCAACCCGGCTGGTCCCGCGACATCCAAAGACATCCCGCTGCTCCCGCTTCCGCTGCTCCCGTCCCATCCCTGGGATATCCCACGACTTCCCGAGATCCCGTAGCGAGTCCCACAGCCCCCTGTGAGATCCACGACACCACTATGTCTTCCGGTCCATCGCATTATCCTCTGACCAGCCTTCCGTCGGATCCAACAAGTCCCGTAACGCGTCCCGCACTACCGCACGCATTCCGCATTCCGCTCCCGACCTGCACCCGCTCCCGCCCTGCAGCTGCTTGTCTCCCGCGGTTGCTCTGCTCCGTTTCGCTTCATGCTCGTTTCCCCCTTTTGGGTTTCTCCTTATTTCCTTTTATGTTTTGTACCTGATACGTGTCACTTTGTATATTAGACC
>Ga0307509_10004421_pt1 | contig 20321 bp, 22 predicted proteins | sample 10_EM_MG_FD_202245 | JGI IMG/M metagenome (GOLD analysis project Ga0307509, IMG submission 202245) | Populus trichocarpa ectomycorrhiza microbial communities from riparian zone in the Pacific Northwest, United States - 10_EM | ecosystem: Host-associated > Plants > Roots > Unclassified | place... | reverse complement strand
CGCCGGCGCGCCCCCCCCCCCCCCCCCCCCCCCCCCCCCCCCCCCCGGGCGCGCCCGCCCCCCCCCCCCCCGCGGGGGGCTGAGGCTGAGGCGTGGGCGCGGGCGCTTGCGGGAGAGGGGGTGCAGGGGCTGTCACCCGATGTGACAGGTCCCTGATCGCTGATTCGAGGACAGAGAAGTCCGGGTGGCGGGGCGGGGATTGGGTTGAGCGTGAGGTTTGCGATTTGTGAGGAGAGGTCCTGGAGCTCCTCCTTCAATGAGTCGTTTTCCTCAGCGAGGGCTGTGAGCTTCTGAGTTACCCCGGAAAGTTCCTGTGAGATGGTAACCAGCACCCTTACGAGCTGGGAAAGGGGAGTGAGCGTTGCTGTCTCCGACGGGATTAGCCCTGACAGAGTGTCCTGGGAGAAATCGGGGAAGTCCTGGGGGTTCAGGCGAAGGGAGCTTCTGGCGATGGCCAGTTGTTCTGCCACGAAGGCTTGGGGGCAGTCAACGGCTGGCGTAGACGAGCCCGTGGACAGAGGAGAGGAGGCTGCCAGGAGTCTGCCCAAGGTAGTGTTGCGGGGGGGGCGTTGGTGAGGGTTCACCATCAGGCACGGGCGGGGCGTGAGAAAAGTAGGCAATGGCTTTGACCCAGATACAAAGCAGGGCAAAGTTGTGAAAGTATGCAATATATGGGGGGGGAGGAAGTTTGCGAGAACCGTGTTCTGGCTATGATGCTATCTACTATCCCTATATACCCGTATCGTTCCCCTATGTACCATGACAACCGCTGATACCTATCTTGCCCCAGCCATATGCCCGGAGTCTATTTCCCGAGCCCAACATAATAATATATGCATTTAAAGAAAGGAATATCTGAACAACTTATCCAAAAGCCCCACAGCGCTGTGTCGCCCTCCAAGGTTGTCATTTTAAACACAAATCCCTAGCCACTGTCAGGATCTCTAGCCGTCGTGTGGTATTCTGATTCATGAGAAAGATGGTCGAAGCACAATGTAGAAGAACGTTTATCGCTTGTTTTCGCCCTCTTGTTTCAATAAATACTGTCTCTTCAGGGCAAGCGTAATGCTTAGGCTTTTTAATGGGTCTTGAGCTTTCGCTCAGGTCTTCATGAAATCTTTTAATTGTGATGGCTTCATGTAACGTTGGGGTTTGTTACCGCACCTGCGCTGTTTCGGCTTTTCAAGCCTCCTCAGACAATCTTTTACACTAAGTGTCTAAATTTTGAATATCTGGCCGCTCACTACAAGGGTTCTTTACCTCCTGCTGAGGAGTTCCCCTATTACAGGAGTGGTGGTTCGCAAGAGTACCCCGCGAGTTTGCGACTAGGATGTACAGTCCTTTATTGTCGACTTATCCCCCCTGTGAGGCTGTCCACTGCGAGAAATCCACCTTACCTGTGTCTTTGGTTTTGGCTCCACTCCCCCGGAGTGGCCTCCTCCGACACCATTCATCACAACATGTACCTTGTGCAGCATGGAGGGGCCCCTGGCTTCAATTTGCCCGGCTGTTGTTCCTGGAGAGAAAGTCAGGGTTCCCTGGATTTCGACCCTCCTTCGTGTGTCCTGCAACTAAAGCCTTGTTCTGAAGTATCCTTTTCTTCTCTTTCTATGTAGTCCCGTCTCCATCCTCCTTGGCTTGTAACTTTTTAAGGTTCCCGTGGTCAGCACAAAATATCAATTTTTCAGTAAAATGGAAACCGGTATCCTTTTTTGGTTTTTTAGCCTCCCAGTGTCATGCCAGCACAGAATACGCCACAGGGTTTTCGACTCACGGCGGCAACCTCACTACCCAATTACCATCGTTGTTGGTAGGTGTATGACATTTTTTACAAAATGTTGTCATCCTCAAAAGCCCATGCTGGAGGCCTTTCCCCCGCTCCTTTTGAGCTTTCACTCAGGCTATCTACGGCCACAGTGGCTACCTGGGCCGATCACTTAGGTGCGAATGAGACCTGTCGTTTCGTCTTTGCTCGCCCTCGATATAGAGCCAATACCTTTACCGGCTTTCGACAGAATTTCCATGTGTTGTTGTTCATTCTGCACAGTGTGCATTCGTTGTCTTTCTTTTGTTTGTCGACAACCTTTTGATTAATGCCGTGGTCCGCTCCGGCCCACACCGTGTGTTTTACCTCCCTCTTCGGTGCCACCGACCCTTCCTTTTCCACCTTCCTTTCCACCGCCTTCCTAGCATTCTAGTCCGCCTTTTCCTTCGCCAAGTCCGCCTTTTTTACTCACTTTGCGGACGTTGTGGGTTTCGAATCTGGGAATTTTCTTTTTTCGCCCCTTGTCACGCTGGATGGACTGCCTTCTCAAGGACTTTTTAGTTCCTTGAATTCCTCTTCTGCTCGAGTAACCGTCCTGACTGCTTCTAACCATACCCCATCATCGACATATTTTCTTAATGACAGTCGTCTTAATGGATCTTCTCAGATTTTGTCTTCAATCATTTTCATCCAGGCTATCCAGATGACTCTTGCATGGATGGTCAAATTTTCCATTTCCGGCAAGAACTTAGCAAGGTCCCCGCGGTATCGAACAAGGCCCATCTCTCGTAGGGCTTTTTCCTCTTCATTCGGAGGGCCGAAAGGTCGCAACCCTTGTTCGGCAAAGATGTGCCAGAACTCTTATCACGCTTGCTTTGTGTCACCTAAGTCTCCCGTCATTTGTCGCCAGTAGGTTAGTCCAAATGGTGCGGCTTCCTTCCCCTCCATCTGGCTCAGGGCGTATGGGATTCGTTCCGCCTCTTGTTCCCACTGCCAACCGTTTCGGTGGAAGAGATCTGTCCATGTCAACTACCACATATGTATGTCTTGATGTTTCTTGTTCCTAAACAGGGCAGGGGGTTCCCCTGTGACTCTGGTCCCTCGTCGCATGGTGTGGGCGATAAATCGGGACAGGGTGGCGAGCTATTAGTCGTCTCCGTCCTCAGCGTCGGCTTCTGGCTGAGGTGCCAGTCTCTCGTCCACTCTTCCTTTCTTACTCTCGTTTGGCTTTCGTCCAGATTCCCCTTGGTCATCGGGGTCTCCTCCTCCTCCTGGACCCCCTGCCGCCCTTCTTACTAGTGGTGGTGGTTGTGGGTTTCCCCCTCCTGCCCCTGTGCTGTCAGGCGTCAGTTCTGACACCTTCCCTTTTCCGGTGACCAGTCCCATCAAGGGCTGAACCATTGATTTGTGTTGCAAGATCTCACCAGCTTGGGCCTGCTGCGCTTCTGTTAGGTGGTAGCTTCGGCCTGAGGTATTCCGACAGCTAGGACCTGAATGGATTTATATAGGAGAACTGGCTAAGAAGACGCGAGCAATGTAGGCTAGATCTAATGGTATGCTTCGGGATAGATCGTCGAAGTATTTGTAACGATAAGATAAAAACTTCTTATATTGATAAGATCTCTTCTCCGTGCTTGTTGTGTCTAATAGCAGCAAAGATGCTTTGATATTTATATTCCGCGTCTAAGCAATCGCAGTATACATGCTAACTCTATACTAACTAAGTACCTTGCCCGCAACTCTGCGAACTTCACCTGAATGCGAACACTCGTAGACCCTGAAAACTCTCTTCCACACGTTTTGCTCCCATGGCCAACTTATCGGTCTGCGCTTCAATTATTCCTGATGGTGTGGAGACCACGTCAGGTGTCAGCTCATCCGGTTATCTGTTGACAACAATGGTAACGAATTATCTTGCCCCGTGCTCATCTGTCGTAGTCTAACTGGCTGGACCGAAAATGGCCATTCTTCATTGGTGGGTTCCGTCGAGAATTCGACATGCGACTGCATGTCGTATTCCGGTTTTCAGGGATTACAGGACTTGTCCTCGGGATCGTACCTATGGGCTTCTTCCCTCGGACTCCATCTTTTACCAACTTGTCCTCTGTGGATGCACCCGATCCACTTACAGGGCATAGTTACCTCCTTCATACTCTATACGACTTTGTAGGTACGAGGGGACTAACTTTCGTGCGAAACGTCCCGTTAGCTTCGACCCACCCTTCCCACTGTCTCTCTTCAAGTGTCTGTAGCATTATGCGCCGTCGTTCGATTCACCTGCCTCCACCTGCATAAGGTGTCCGAATGTCTCCCCCCATATACCCTGCGAACAGGATCCGGTCGGACGGACGGCCGCGACGTATACGGTGTTATAAGATGTGTTCCATTGCTAGCGGTATTTGGTGTTGGGACGCTACTACTCAGGCGGTCAGTGATGACGCGCCGTCCCAACGCCAGGGCTGGAGTGGGGTGTTATCTTTTTCCTTCAAAGTTCGTGTGTGTCAAGGTAGGGTAACCTTGCCCTGTAAATCCTCACAGGGAGTCCGTCCGCCTAACACCTTCAACCAGCGGTCGGAGAGCATCGGGACACGATTTGTGGGAATCCGCCGGTCGATGGGAATCGAATGGTATAGGTTTCAAAGCGTCCACATGGTTATAGAGGTCAGCAGCATAAAAAAGGCAGATATCTCAGGGGACAGATGTCCGCCAGGGTCAGGAAGGGTCTAATTGGAGTCCCCTCGGCCAGGGGAATCGAATGGTATAGGTCTCACAGTGTCTGTATGCCTGTAGCACTCAGTAGCCAACAATTTGAAAGTACTTGCCTGGGGAACTCAATTACAAATGTTTACATAACCCTTCAACCAGTGGTCAGAGTGCATCGGGACAGGGTGCGTTGGAATTCGCCGGTCGAGGGAAATCGAATGGTCTAGGTTTCAAAGCCTCCGCATCGCTATAGAGGTCAGCAGGATGAAAAGGGCAGATACCTCAGTGGGCAGATGTCAGCCAGAGTCGGGAAGGGCCTCATTGGAGTCCGCACTCCGAGGGGAATCGAATGGTTTAGGTTTCAGAGCGTCCACATGGCTATGGAGGTGAGCAGGATGAAAAAGGCAGATAACTCAGGATGCTGATGTCCGCCAGAGTTCGGAAGGGTCTCATTGGAGTCCGCTCGGCGAGGAGAATTAAATGGTATAGGGCTAGAAGTGTCCGCATGCCTGTAGCACTCAGTAGCCAACAATTTGAAGGTACTTACCCAGTGAACCAATGTACAATAGTATGCATAGCCATTCAGCCAGTGGACGGACAGCATCGGGACAGGGTGCGTTGGAATCCGCCGGTCAAGGGAAATCGAATGGCATAGCTTTCGAAGCGTCCACATGGCTACAGAGGTCAGCAGGATGAAGAACGCCGATACCTCACCGGGCAGATGTCCGTCACAGTAGGGAAGGGTCTCATTGGAGTCCGCTCGGCAAGGGGAATCCACAAGTATAGGTCCCGAAGCGTCCGCATGGCTATAGATGTCGGCAGGAAGAAAAAGGCAGATACCTCACCTAGCACTGGCCGTTGTCCGCTAGCGTCCGGCAGGCCGTCATCGCAATCTGCTAGAGTCACGAAGAGCCTCATTGGAACCCGCTCTCATAGGGGTAATCAATAGTGTCAACCTGGATGGAAGGGGATGCCCCTCTCCGAAGGTTGATTATATTCAATAGTTCCCCTGGGGTGATCATGAAACCTGATACGAGGTGTGCAAGAACTCACAAACCTTTTGCCCGTGTTGTTAGCAGTGATGAAATAAGGGGTATGTTTTGGGTCGTTACCGGGACAATAGATGGTTAGTCATCCTATGTTTACATCCTTTTTCGTCTGAACAGCCTTTACCTAGTGATAAAGTAGTCCGTTGTAAGTAGAGGCCATCAGGGGCAGGGAAAGTTCCCCAATGCAGACTGCTATGGGTCACTTACCTTGATGTTCTTCGGGAGATTAGGGTGTGAAATGGACCATCCAGGTGCACTGGGCGGACAGGATGCGGGTTGTATTGCACCCAACAAACTAGGATGCAACCATTGTGCTGGGGCCATCTGAGGGTGGGCTGGGCGGACAGGATTCTCCAGAGGGATTTCCTGCGTCCGGACGCAATGCCTATCCGTCAGGAGTAAACGCTTTTTTTGCTAATGCACCCCAGGCAATAGAAACTTGAGTAGACAAGCTACTATTTTCCCACTGGCATTTTCCGAATACCAGGACCGTGAGGTGTTACTATATTGTCCTTACAAAATTTATCCCTTGATATTATCAACCAAACATCGTTTCCGAATCACTCAACTGTAGAAAGGCCGGTAACAGTATTGCTTTTATTGTAATTTCTTATGCATTGGAAATCATCTTTTGCAAACTCTTCCCAAATATGTTTCCCTGTCTACTAGTAAAAGCAATGTACTAATTTCGCTTGTTCTAAGTGTCAAATTCCCCTCTCTTATAATTATTGTTTTTTACTTTTTCATTATACATATAAGATATACTTACTTGTTTTGATGGTTATTCTAGTATCTTTCTGTCTAGCTGTTGCATCATCAACCATACTTCATGCGAGATAGCACTCACGTTACGACTGTTGCCATGACACCAAATGACCATCATGAAATTTAATCAAGGGATCTGCAAGAAAAGGGAAAAAACAGATCATAGTTTAATGGATATGTATAATCTCATGTAAACATAACCAAATATTGATTCCAAATCGGCACACAGGAGAACCTTCTTGGAAAATGTGAAGAGAAACGATCTATAAAGAGCACATCAATTCATAAAGTAGAGATTAAAGTCAACAGTGCAGGGCGATCACAACTACCAGAGTGCAGCCTCCCTAAACCTAGTGGTAATGCGACACTTCTTCCTACAAAACCCAAACCCGGTCGATATGAAACTGACAAACTACATTGAGTTGCCCAGGAATGATCCATTTGATACAACAGAGGTGTCTCAAGCTGTCCGAACGTGTAGTAATACATCTGCACCAGGACCAGGCCAGGTACTATATAGCGTGTGGAAGGGGATACATCGTGTGAACTGTCACATTATACCCACCCTGGTCAATCACCTGCTTGAATGGTCCATAAATCCCCTATGGCTCAAGGACATACTAGGAATACTCCTCCCCAAACCATCAACAGGCAATTAAGACGCCTTTTCCGGCTAGAGTCTTATTCTGCTGATACAACCATTCTTAAAGATAGCCAAACGAATAATCAACCAACCCCTTATCAAATTCACAAAGACAGAGACCCTTTACTCAATAAACCAGCAGCCTCCTGCAGCGGGGCACATTTGATGCCGGAATCCCCCACCAACATTCAGTCCCAAAGTCACAAGCAGTGGGCCTTAAAGCAAGCACAATGTTTTTATACAACTATGGCAGATTCAAGAATGTTGACCACTGTACACTACTCCAGGGGCTTCAATCAACAGACACTCCCTAGTATATGACCAGATGAATCTCAAACTTCATATCATACAGAGAGTGTGCCATCATCATTCCAGGCTCGCCAAGGTCCAAGAAAGGCATCAACACAGGAATTCCTCAGGGTTCCCGACTATCCCTAATCCTATTTTTAATCTACCTTGCCCCTCCTCATTTCTGCTTCGACTCAACCAGAGAACTTATCATTTGATAGATTGATGACATCCAGAAAACGGTTAGTTCAGCCTCATGGAAGACGAAAGCTGGGCGGCTGGAAGAGGCATACGGAGGAATCAAGAAAGCCGCTTCAGCAATAGGGCTAGCCTTGCCTACACAGAAGTGTTAGGTCGTGGTTTGGGATTGAGGATTTCCGACAGCTAAGACCTTGATCGTTATGTAAAGGAGCATGCATCAAGAAGACAAGCATTGACTAGGACAAGATGTAGGAGGAACAGGTCATGCAAGTTGATAGTCAAAGTATTTGTAACAAGTTTTAGAAAACGTATTATATTGATAAGATCATTACTCCGTGCTTTTAGTATCTAATGTTGGATGAGTGCACGTGGTGGATGTGAGACTCCCCCATCGGGGCGGAGACTCCTAATAACCATTCCTTGTTGTTTTACTACCAAGGCTTTATATTCCTTAAAGCAAGCAAATGCCTCAAATTTGCGCTTTAGTTAATAACCTACCTTGTACCTGGTGAAGTCATCTGTAAACATGAGGAGATAGAGAGCTCCCTCAAGTGATTTCAGATTGATTGGTCTGGCTATATCACTCTGGACAATCTCGTGAGGTTGCGTCGCTTTTGACTATCGTAAAACTGACGGGAATGGCATCCTTGCCATTTTTCCATACACACAACCCAGGCAAAACACAACGTGGGACCTTCCATATACTGGGAATATCGTTATCCTCCAGCGACAGCCTGCGCACAGCTTCTGCTCCTAAGTGCGCTAGCCTGAAATGCCACCGCGCGGCCTCCTTGGCTGCTCCTTCGGCAGTGTCCAGAGCAAACGCATTATTAACTCCAAGGTGTCCCAATACTTCACCCCTCATATGTCTCAGTACATAGAGCCCGTTCGCTTCTGCTACTCCAACCAAAGAGCCGTTACTATATCTCATAGTCGCTCCCCCACTGGGTGGAAACTAGATGACAATACTTGAGCGTCGTAGTTGAGAAACCGAAAGTAGACTGTTCTCGCCGCAAGCTGGAACGTACAACACGTCTTTCAGGAGTAACTCCATCTTGCATTGCTTTCCATCATCCCATACCAAGAGAGTCACATCGCCACGACCGAGCGCATTGATCTCCCCATTGTTGGGTACACAAATCCTCTGTTTGCCTTCGGGAATTCCTTCGTAGGTGGTAAAACAGTCCCGGAAACCCGTACCGTGGGTACTACAGCTACTATCCAAAAGCCATTGATGTCGGCTCGTAGGTGCACCAGTCGAACTGAAAGCTGTAAAAAGAGAGTTGTTTGGTTGATCTGTCGAAGCCACCTGAGCTGCTATCATGACTTTCTCCGTACGAATCCCTTTTGCTGTGTCTGATTTGAGTTTCCGACATTCAATGCACCGGTGACCCTTCTTCTGACAGTACTAACAAACAATCAACTGTCCATAGCTCGGGTGTCCATTCCCTGTCATCGTCTGACTTCTAGATGCTCGCCCAGACCCCAACGCTGAAGAGCCATAGCCATATCCTTTTCCCCTTACCCCCAGAACAGCATCTTTACCAGTACACCCTCCTTTGTCGCGATTGATGGTAGATTCTCTTGCCTTGATAGCAGCAATCAAATCCTCCGGTTGGTCTGGTTCAAGAATCGTGTCTTGAAGATCACGCCACTCGCGCCATGACACCGGTAGACTATTTAACAGGTAAATGGTCTTCTCACAAGGTTTGATCGCTTCCTCTGCCTCGCGCAAACATTCTATAATTCGTTCAATCTCATGGACATATTCTTCTGCCCTCCGATATGCGTCGAAGGTGCAGTCAAACTGAGATCTCTGAAAATAGTAGAGTTCCAGCCCAAGAGCGTTGCGATAGCCTTCTTCATGCTTCTTCCATGGGGATTCTGGATCCTCATCGTAGTGAGCCAACGTATATTGGGCACAAATCCGTGGCTCCATAGCGTTTGGAATCTTTGCTGTAATCCAAAAACACTTCCCCAAATGCTTGTTGTAGGCGGCCTGCACTGCCGCATCCGTGCTATCCTTATCAGGTGACTTTTCCCGACCCGATACAATCCACCAGAGGTCCAATTCTTTCAATTGATCTGACATTCTCTGCCTCCAAGGCCCGAAATTGTTATCTCCCAAGAGAGGAAACAACACACGGCTCGACTCTGTAGACTCGTAAAGTTCAGTCATCATACGAACGAGATGCGTTGAACTACAGAGAGACAGAGCGAGAGATATCAATACAACAAACGGTGAGAAAAACGATTCGAAAAAGCATGCGGTGTAGACAGCCGCCTATCGAATAGATGATTTTTCTCCTTTACTCAAGCTGCGTGAGAAGAACAATTCGAAAAAGGACATGGCATAGATAGCCGCCCATCGAATGGACTATTTTTCTCGTTGGCTTAAGCTGTGTGGAACGCAAAGGCTCATAACCTGTTGGATGGGTGGACGTGGTGGATGTCAGAGAACTTGTTCTATTCTCAGATGCGCGCCGCTGCTAACCAAATAGGACTAACAAACATGTGTGCGCAACTAGTGGTTTACCCTCAACGCCATCCTATCTTCTCCACAACACTACTAGAGTGGTTGCCCGTACCCTACTACACTCAACATCTAAATACCAGCGAAGATGCTTGGATATTTATATCCCACTTATGACTAATCACGGTATACATTCTCTCTAAGTATCTTACTAATCAATCTACAAACTTGAAGTTCACCTGCCTGCAAAAACTCGTAAACCCTGAAATCTTCCTACCTCACTCTTTCACTCCCAGTGTCATATTATCAGTCAGGGCTTCTGTTCTTCCTGCGTGTGTAGAGACCATGTAAGGTGTCAGCTCATCCATTTATCTGTTGACTGTCATGGTAGTGTCTACGAATTATCTTGCCCTCGTGTTCTACTTGGGTAGTCTAACTCGCTAGACAGAAGATGGGCTGTCATCTTTACTTAGCATGGTAGAGAATTTAGTCTGCAACTCCTGATCATATTCTCGTGGATGGGCATTTTAGGACTTGTCTTCCGGATCGAACCAATTGCCTTTTTCCTTCTGACTCCATCTTATATCAACCTGTCTTTTGCCCATTATCCTGATATCGTTACTGGGCATAGTCATCTCCTTCATACACTACACGTCATCGTAGATAAAAGGGGTCTAACCTTTTGTGAGAACATCCTGTTATCTTCAACCCACTCTCATGTTGGTATATCTTTGACTGTCTGTAACTCTATGCGCATCTTGCCAATTCACCTGCTTCTACTTGCAGATAGTGCTCGAAGGTCTCCCCTCATATATCCTGCGAACACGATCTGGTTCAACGGACAGTGGCAACATATATAGTCTTATGATATAAGTTCCGATGCTAGTAGTCTTTGGTATTGGGCCTCAACTATCTAGCCATGCAGTAGCTCCCTGCCCTTGGAACACTGTGGCTAGAGGATGGTGTCAGCTTTGTCCTGCGAAGTGCATTCGTATAAAGGTAGGGTAACCTTACTTCCTAAATACTCACGGGCCGTCCGTACGCCTCAAATCAAGCTAGACCTGATACATTCGAGAACACTGCGAGAGCAAGCAGCAAAGTGCAAGCATCCCTACATTAATGATGAACAATCTGTTGAACCGGCACCAAAATCAGTGAAATGACTCTGGTTGCATTTCAAACTGAATTACTGCACATGGACATTTTTCAAGAAGAGACTCACCTTGGCACAAGCTGCCTTTCAGAGGATATGACGACTCTCGTTACCAGGCTGAAGGCTCACACCATATTGTGCTCACAGAATCGCCAAGGCAATTATAGTCTCCACCCGAGTCTATGGCTCTGAATTCTACCAACCAAGTATCACAATGCCCAATTAAGTAGAGATGTTGATGAACGGAGTACGGAGATGGATCACGAGCTGTTTCTACTCAACTAACACGCTAGTTCTATTATTAGAGGTGTGTTTGATGCCTACTGACCTTGACCTAAAACATTTTAGGGACATGGCCACTGTCTGGTAGGCAACTACACTCCCAGCCAATAATATTATCACAGCTCTTTTCCCCCCTTGTTTCTGTTAGGCGCACGGACTCCCCGTAAGGATTCACAGGGCAAAGTTACCCTACCTTGACGCATACCAACTTCGAAGGAAAAAGATAACACCCCCCTCCAACCCCCGGCGTTGGGAAGGCGCGTCATCACTGGCCGCCTGCATAGTAGCGTCCCAACACCAAAGACCAGTTTCAACGGAACACATCTTATAACACCGTATATGTCGCGGCCGTCCGTCCGACCGGGTCCTGTTCGCAGGATATATGAGGGGAGACCTCCGCGCACCTTATGCAAGTGGAGGCAGGTGAATCGGACAACGGCGCACAAGGTTACAGACTCTTGAAGACAGGTAGTCGGAGGAGTGGGTCGAGAGTAACGGGACGTTTTGCACGACAGTTAGTCCCCTCGTACCTACCAAGTCGTGTAGAGCATGAAGGAGGTAACTATGCCCAGTAAGTGGATCGGGTGCATCCACAGAGGACAAGTTGGTAAAAGATGGAGTCCGAGGGAAAAAGCCTATAAGTACGATCCCGAGGACAAGTTGTGTAATGCCGGAAGACTTGAATACGAGATGCAGTTGCATACCGAATTCTCGACGGAACCAACCAAAGAAGAATGGCCATCTTCTGTCCAGCGAGTTAGACTACCTTCGACGAGCACGAGGGCAAGATAATTCGTAACCATTCTTGTCAACGGATAAACGGATGAGCTGACACCTGACGTGGTCTCCACACCATCAGGAATAATTGAAGCGCAGACCGATAAGTTGGCCATGGGAGCAAGAGGTGTTGTAGAGAGTTTTCAGGGTCTACGAGTGTTCGCACTCGGGTGAAGTTCGCAGAGTTGCAGGCAAGGTACTTAGTTAGTATAGAGTTAGCATGTATACCGCGATTGCTCAGACGCGGAATATCAATATCGAAGCATCTTCGCTGCTATTAGACACAACAAGCACGGAGAAGAGATCTTATCAATATAATAAGTTATCTACACTTTTATATCGTTACCAATACTTCGACGATCTACACCGAAGTGAATATTATATCTAGCCTACATTACTCGTGTCTTCTTAACGAGTTCTCCGATATAATTACGATCCTGGTCCTAGCTGTCAGAATACCTCACGCCGAAGCTACCACCTAACAGTTTCCCACTACGTGAGAGCTTCTGTTTCCCCTTTAATAGGAGGGCTGCCTTCTCTAACACAGAAGGCCTGGAACTTAAGACTTGGGACTCCACATCCTTCACCTCGGTGCCAAGGGTTTTGCCAATTCACCACATCACCAGAAGGGCCAGCATGGTTTTTAAGAAATGGCGACTCCCAAGAAAACCAAACATATGGTAACTCCAAGTGGCAAAGAGTGTGTGTATTTTCATAATACAATCAAAGCCGTTAGCGAGGCCATCTACGCGAAATAGAGTCATTGGTTTGGAAAGACAACAAGAAAGGATGGGAAATGATGAAGCATATGATTTCATTTATTTCCTTGAATAAGTTAAATGTCCCGATGATAAGCTGGCTTTTTATTTTACACAGGCAACACAGGTGCAGTCTTGAGGGTTTGTTTAGGATTCAATTTGAAGAATCTCATAGGTTGGGAAATATTGACGTTGATTTTATACTTTGGTATTCGTGATTAGTTTTTGTTTTATTTCTTTTGTTTTTGTTTTGATTTGGGTTTTTATTTGCCATGGGATATTTCCCGAATGCAGCGATTGGACCCTAGCAAGTGCTAGTCCTTTACCTAAAATCATACCTCGGAATTAACAAAAAATAAGAGAATATTCATTTTGAAAATAAGCTACAAGGCCCTACAACCCTGTAAAATAGGGACAGCATGAAACTGAATACTTTTTTAAGGGTTTAACTACTCTCCTTAGCCAGTATCATACTTATAAGTGTTTAATTTCATGTTAAATATCCTGGGAGTCAGATCATCTACATTACCCACTGGTATTTCACTCTATCACATGCATCGCATGGGAGGACATCACTTATTCTGCCACTGTTTTTCCCCTCAAGTGTACCACTGCTACCGTGACATTCATTATGCAGCCTACCACCTTTTTAGACTATGCCTCTCCCTTGTGCCTGGTTAACATACCGTAAAAACTGGAATAATTGGACCTCACGCTAGTATGTTGACTTAAGGTGTGTCTCGCCAAGGTTCATACATTTGTTTAAATTTTTCCTCTTTCTACTTCGCCGCTCCAATGACCGCAGTCATATCAAGGGCTAGCGTTCAGACTCAGAGAAGTGAACCCTAGTTTTCATGTTTTATCGTAGGCTAGATTGGAACTCATTGGAAATCATGCGGAGTAACGAGGTATCCGAATTATCGAATCCTGGAACGCGGGGTGTGTTTGTGCTAGAGAGTAACTTTAGGGATTTGAAGAATATCTGGCCAAACACCTGTGAGCATCTGTGCACCCATAGTAAATTTTTCTATCACTTGATACTCGAGTACTTCCTACCTTTCTCCATCCATAATTTTTTGTTTTTTTGTCTTTGCTGAGAGCTGATTCTTCCGTGAGCTCGCTCCTCCACGCGGATAGGCCAATTTCCATGAACTGGCACATTTCTTGCATCTCCAAAGCCTTGCATTCGAGTAAAGTCATGCCCCGTCATCCCGGATCTTGACAATGCGCAATCCTCGTTCCCCCCCATTAACTTCTGTGTCCCAATTTATTCCCAAAATTTGATTTTTTTCCTGGATCACTGGCTGTGCTGGACGAATTCTGTGGATTTCATGTCTTGTGCATGCGCCAATACCCTATCCTCTCCCTGACCTCAGGAACCGAACATCTGGGTGACACGTTTTTGATTGGTGCTCAGCTATGGCCAGATTTTTTTACCATACCGCACTCGTCCAGGGAGAGAATTCCTGAGAACTGGAGCGGCATGTTTTGGAAGGTGCTCTGACACGCACAGATATTTTATCATCTAGTTTTAAAATGCCGTCGTTTGCACGGGCGTACAATACCTCCCTCAGGGGGAAGCCCCTGGCATTCCGCCTGCGAGTACAATCATACTCATCATCTATTGGCTCGCCGTTATTTTGTCATGTGGCTTTAAGCCATACAGTACTGTCGCTGAGCTTTAATGAAGTTCGGAAGCTGTGCTCATTATGCTGGGTGGCCGCTACGGGATGATGAAAAGATTGCAGAGTCTCTGGGGCGAAGTTATGAAACAGCTATCCAAGGCGAACCCTCCGTCTGTATCCCTGTCTGTTCCTGTCGTTGGGTTCCTGCGCTTGTACTTGTACCGCGGGTGGTCAAAAAAACGCGAACCCCTTCGGGTAACAACCAAGTACCCCAGTTTAAAACCAGCGATAATAATTCGGGCCACAACGAGAGAAACAGAAAAAATTAAATACACTTAAAATCTTGTATACCATCCTTCAGCATCAATGACTGCCTTTATTCTTGCAGGCATACTCCTTGCCAGATTCTCAAAATATTCTGAATCCAGTAGCTCCCAGCAATGTTCAATAGCATCCTGAATTTCAATCCGCAACGCCCAGTCCTGGTATTTCGAGTCGGATAGATGAGGATATAGTCTTTCAAACAGTGACTTCACCTGGGCCCAGACTGTCTCTATCGGGTTCATATCTGGCGAATACGGGGGCCATTTAACAAGCTTTACTGTCCTTCCAGAAATTCCCCTTGGCTGTATTTGACTAAACCAGTTTCTAACCAAAGTGCCACAATGAATTCCAGCCCCATCCTGCATGAAGCAAACCGTAGAGCCATGAGGAAACTGTCGGACTAGGTTGGGAAGCCAGCTCTTTAACAATCGTAGATACTTGAGAGATGAAGCACCCCCCTTCCTTGCTCCTGGATCTCCATGAAGTCTTGTTAATGGCCCAATTCGTCGTCCTGCAAAGAGGCCCCACATATGGACACTAACTTTCTCCTTCCGCGTTTTCGATCTAGGATAGACTCGGCTTCATGAATACTTATTCTGGGCACTCTTCCATCGAGCAGGTGTTTTGGGACCAGGACGAAAGACCCAGGTTTGGCTTCGGGATGGACCAGCCATCCTTCTTACATACATCTCATCACTCCATATCCAGTGTAACCAATCCTCCATGGTTAGGTCCTTATGCTCTAAGGCAAATGCTAGCCGCTTTCTAGCATCTTCTTCTTCTAACTCTGAGCGAGATGCAGCCATCCACTTCTTCATATCCTTTTCCTTAAACCGACGTTGAAGTGTCTTCTCTGAAAGAGACTTCTGAGTTTTGGAAAGTATGTTGGTATTGATTTCGGTAAGCGATAATCCTGGATTGATAGTGGCGGCATCGCAAATCTTTAACTTCCAGGTTAACAGGCTATTTCATTTAAGTTCATTTCCCTAGGAACTAGCTTCTACTTACAGCATTATCCTCTTCCTCAGTCGTTTTCCTTTTACCCCCTCTTGTCTCAGGGACAGCAGCAGTAATAGGAAGTGACTTTTCCTGCTCGGCGGAGGTCGTATACTTTGACACAGTAGCTTTCGAGGTACCAGTCTCTTGGCTGATTTCATTTATCGACATTCCGGCATCACGAAGACCAGCTAAATAGCCTTGCTCCCAGAGTGAAAGGGTGCTGCTGCGGGGGTGGGAAATTTGCCGTACCATTTTGATTTGATTGTGATCGAAGGTTTGGTTGCGATGGAAGGTTCAAGTTGCGACCGAAGGAAATACTTTCACCCATCTTTAACTGCAGTACTTGGTTGTTACCCGAAGGGGTTCGCGTTTTTTTGACCACCCGCGGTATGTATACCGTAAAAACTCTTGCGATTCACCATCTCGGTTAGGTCTCTGATCTTGGGGTGAAGGGGCAACGCTTCTTGAGAAGGATTAGTGCTTTCCTGATGTGGCATAGCCCCAAGTGCTTTGGCCTTTTATGATCTCTTGAACTTGCCAAACTAAACCTATCTTGGGCGATGACTCGATTCGCGAGGATAATCCGATGGTGAATCGCAAGAGTTTTTACGGTATAGATATACTCGAGTATTAACATCGATTGCAACTTCGACCCCCACCCGACATACTCCTCATTAAACAATCCCTCTCTCCATTCGGTTTATACCATGGTCATGATCCATTCAAGGTCGTAAATTTTTCAGGAAACATTCAGAAAGCGCGCCTGAGCGGGTCATATTTTTCGCCTTGTTTTTCCTAAATTTCAAAACAGCTTTTTCTACAGGAGTGGGCTCGTCTAAAAACCTCTCTTTTCGCTTAACACCTGAGCACCTTCCCCCAAAAGTGATATTCGTTGTTCTAGGATGCAAGGTAAGGTTGGCGAGGCAAAAATTTGCCGTCGATGGTACGGCAGCATGTCAAACTTATACAGCACCCCTGCGATCGATAGTATTTTAAACTTCCTCCCCGCCTGTTATTATTACGGTATTCTTATTTTGGTTCTGACAGATAATTATTCTCTCAATGACAATGTCCCTCCTAGGCGAAGAATCTGTGTGGTGCTGGTATACCTACCAAATAAACTATCGGAGAGTGAGCGAATGATCATACGAAGGTAGAACAGCGACATCATTATACAATCGAAGCACTCCACCGCTAATTTATTGGCCCTGTGCCAGGGATACCCGGAGTGTGATGGAAAAGGGGGCTGGACGGAACTGCTGCCATTGTTGTTGTTCCACAAGACCGCTCGCGCTATGGGCCTCGCTTCTGTCAACCCAACTGTGCTCTGGCGGGAAGATCTTCTGCTGCTGGGAGCACCCCGCCCGCGCATCTGTGGGTTGTTCGCAGCCGCATCCCTCACCCTGCCTACCCTCACCCTGTCACCCTGCACTTTCTTGCCTTTGGCCCCCTGGGCTTCTCTCTCCTCTCTTTCTCACTCTCTAGGCTCTACACAAACATACATCCTCCTTCCCAGGATATTCTTTCACATCATCACCCCTTTGTCCTCACCTCTGCCCGGTTTACATCGGCTTACACCTTTTAAAGTTCTTATATCAGTCACTAATTAATTTCCCAGAATTGATCATGGGCATATTTTCCAAAAAGTCGAGCTCAAGAGCAAATTCTGTCACTTCGGAGAGCACCTGCAAGTCGAATCGTAAGGGTTCTCAAACCTCCCTTGCGAGTAATGCCAAATCTCCTACGGGTCAACAGGGCAGATTGTCTTCCTCAGGAAACACCTCACCAGCATTGCCCTCTATTCCATCCATTGAACTACCACCTGCACCGGATCCAGGATTGGATCCCTCCGGTTATCTCCGAAGCATCTATGCCGTTAGGGATCGTTCTAAATTTGTTATCGAGGCCGCTCTAAAGAATCAGCTCACCAACTTTACAGTTGATATGACCAAGTTCAAGGATGTTGCCGAATATGTTGTCTCTATTATAAAGGTATGGGATGATTGTGCTCGTCGCTCTTTGCCCTCGATTTGCATCTACAGTAACTCGGAGCAGAAATTTTCTCAAAATTGGGCTAACTATTCCACCTGACCTAACTTCAGAGAGACTATGCCCCCGACTATCACACGATTCCTCCTCACGGTCGATGGCAGCATTTCGAAGTCGGCGGTCGTCCTCGTATCGACCAAATGATGCAATCCTGGCCTTCTGACCCCGCCGAACAAACTAGGAGGCTCATCGATTTGTTCATGGTGTCTGTCTTACTGGATGCGGGCGCCGGGACAAAGTGGCAATATAAGTCGAAAGATAATGGCAAAATCTATCGTAGGAGCGAGGGTTTAGCAGTTGCTAGCTTGGACATGTTCAAGGAGGGGTTATTCTCAAGCAACCCGGAGCAGAAAGAGCAAGTGGATGGTGAGTCCATCCTCCGGCCTTCAACTACTTGGGCCTGGATGTGCCAGAGGCACCTCTCGAATCTCGTAGTTACCTTATTTTTCTTATCGCTGACAATATGATTGATCAGGCATGGCATTGAAAAATTTGACTGTTCAGGCTTTGGCTGAGGGTCTCCAGGTTTCAGAATCGAACCCACTCAGTGGGCTCGAAGGGCGCTCGTCTCTCCTGATCAAATTGGGTGAAGCTTTGGACAACCAGGACTTTTTTGGTGTAGATTCTCGGCCTGGAAACATGTTGGGTGAGAAATATGTTGACCGTCTAGCTCACATGTTGGCTTGCTGACTTAATATCTAGACTATCTTTTGCAGCATTCCAGCACCCAGAAGTTTGGGGTCACCCCGGTTATTCCGATTCCCACATTGTGGTCTGTTTTAATGGATGGACTTGCGCCAATCTGGCCTCAGTCACGGACCCAATTCGACGGCGTCTCACTCGGTGATGCCTGGCCATGTTCTTCGATGCCCCCGGCACCTGGCTGGGAGCGTATTGTTCCATTCCACAAACTGACACAATGGCTTACGTATTCATTGATGGTTCCAATGTCAAAGCTCATGGGCGTGATGTGGGCAGGAGAACGTCTGCTTACCGGACTTCCGGAGTACCGTAACGGGGGTTTGCTCATTGATACCGGTCTTCTCACATTGAAGGCGCCTCAAATGGAACGTGGCATCAAGGCATACCATGCAAATGCAAAGAAGGCTGGACAACCAAATGTTGAAGTCGTACCGCTTTTTACCCCGGATGATGACGTTGTGGTTGAATGGAGGGCTTGCACCTTGGGTTTCTTGGATATGCTGCTCGGAGAAGTAAACAATCTCCTTGAGTTGAAGGAGGGCGAGCAGCTAAATCTAGCTCAGATGCTGGAGGCTGGAACTTGGAAGGTATGAATTTCCTGAAATTGGCTGTTTCTCTGCTAAAATGATGGACCTGCATAGGGAGGAAGGGAGCTTGCGGAGGTTTCGAGGCCCAATACAAAGGAGCCCCCAATTATGATTCTGTCGGACGGCACCGTGTTTTAGGGCTGGCACAAGGTCGCTCATGCCATCTTGTTCTCTTATTATTTCTCGATTCAGGCCAGGGTGGGCGACAAATTTTCACCCTGCTAGAAATTTCTACATAATTAGTCAACTTATTGAGTAGTTCTTTTTCTTGTTCCTTTTCCTAGTAACTTACAGAGTGTGACTTCAACGGTCTGATCTCACGCGGATTACCAAGCACTCTTCCTCAGGATCGCTGGTTCTGCTATCTTGCTCCGTTCGCCCAATGTTTTCTCCATTGCGTTTTCAATTTGCAAAGCGTGCCTGTATTTTGTTTTCCGATGTCAATTCTCGGGTCTTTGTGGTAAGGAATGTTGATACCAGCGACATGGCCGGTGAAGGGAGTACGAGACAAGAAATATGGTAAAATGCGCTCGTAATACTTTAGTTATGGGGGGATGTACAATCGTGTCCGTTAAATAACTTGACCGCTCAGCGTCCTAGGACAGTCCCGTCTAACAAGTCTGAATATGCAGGATCCAAAGTATGTAACTGAGAATATACATGATATGTTTATAGAATGCAGCTGAAGATAGCGTCCGTCAGATGTTACGAACAGGAGATCTCGTTAAGAAAATGAGGTGATCTGCGAGGCATTTTGCCTGAATCAGACATGAATTAATGGCATTTGTAAAATAACTTACCTATTTCTTTTTAACTACTCGAGTACTTGTACTCGCGCGGCCGATATGAAGCCGGACAACTGCTTCTTATGGTAGGGATCGGTGAGCGAATGAGGAGGCAGAATGAGTCCGCCAAGAAGAGAGATGTAATTTGGTAAACCGTAGAAGGCTATGGGTTGTCCACACTTTGATGCCGTGCCCACCTTTTTCTGTATGCTATACCGTATTCCTTTACTAATCCTTGCCTCTAGACACTATGCCTACCATAAGAAGTACAGTATCCCAGAGAGTCGCGAGATTCTCGAGTTGCGAGAGTGGCGGCGCTCTCGGCAACTTGGCATGGATTTTCCCATGGTCAACCCTGCTTTTAAATTTTCTTTGATACTTTTCTTGTTTGCT
>Ga0307509_10004420_pt1 | contig 20322 bp, 19 predicted proteins | sample 10_EM_MG_FD_202245 | JGI IMG/M metagenome (GOLD analysis project Ga0307509, IMG submission 202245) | Populus trichocarpa ectomycorrhiza microbial communities from riparian zone in the Pacific Northwest, United States - 10_EM | ecosystem: Host-associated > Plants > Roots > Unclassified | place... | reverse complement strand
GGATCCGGTCGGACGGACGGCCGCGACGTATACGGGGTTACGAGGAGGGCTCCAATGACTATGTCTTTGGTGAGGGGACGCAACTACGGCGGCGTCTGCCGATGTAGCGCCGTCCCAACGCTGGTGCAGGAGGGGGGTGTTGGCTTGTTTTTTTGAACTCAGAATCCTAAGGTAGGGTAACTATAGGTCTTTATTCCCTAAAGGAAGGCTAAGCCTTCCGGTATTCCTAACAGGAACACTCCGTCACGACATTCGGTACCAAGCTGAAAGAGACAAATAAGCGAAGGCATGACCAACCCCAAGATCCAAGGAAGAGGGTAGCTGTCGTGGCTGAAGGAAGCCAGGGAGAAAGTTCACGATGAGTGAACAGGATAGACTGTCCTGTTGCATGGTATAAGTATGACGGCTAGACACTATAGTGCTCTGAAGGCACAACCGGCGACGGCGGATGTATAGTCCGGGCCTAACTCCCGGAATCGAAACTCAAAAAGAATAACGCAGAGCGCAACTTATAACTGAGGTCCCAGAACGAAGAATTTATATTGAATGAACCCCTTGATTGGAGAATCTTGGAGAAACGACGGGTAGACAATTCAAAAGAAGGGGAACCAAGTCATAAGAAGAAGGAAGAGAATCCAGCTAGCCACCGAGACGACACAGCCCAATGTAATCGTTCATGGAAATTGGCAGCTGAGTTCGATCGCGTTAAGAGTACTAGAACTGGATGAGGGAAGAAACAGGGTACGGATTGAGGAATGATCGAGAGACGTTGATGGCTGGGACGGGGGGATAAAAGCGAGATAATTTCCGACTTTGCGTACCTGGAAGCTAGCCAATAGAGATGAGACTACTCTACCTCGATCTAAGAGAAAAGATGGCCCAAAATTACCGGAACCTAGCGAAAGCGGATGCTGCATAGTAGGCGATAGATAAAAGAGACCGGAAGTGACAAGCTAGGATACATTGGCTATTCTGACTCACTATCTAGTTTAAACTATCCCTAAGACTGAGACAGGGGCCGCTCTAGCACAAGTGTTCCGAATATGTTGAGGAAAAGCTCGGCCGAGGATCATTACCGGAGCTGTGGCTTTAGTGACTCGGGCACCCTTGTTTTCAAAAGCCTCTAAGCTATCCAAGGCGCCACAGGTTTCTCGGTTAAAACCAAAATGGCATAAACAAAGATACCATTCCCGATCAGTCTCCATTAATTCACGAATTAAGTCAACGATATGGACTGTGCAGGCCTAGTTGCAAGGTAGAACTATTGGACGAGACGGTGATTCCTAGTATTTGGGAAATCCTCGGCAGGAGTTAAAGACCGCTTGTAGTGGGTTGCCAGAAATACTAATACCGAAAGTTTATCTGATAGGACCTCTCTGGACGAAACTGCCCAGGAGCGGTAATAAACAACCACAGTCAACGAGACAATGCATTTAAAAAGAAAAAAAGAACAACCGGACGACCCTCTAAGGCTGATACCGAGTTCTCCAAAACATTATTCGTTTCCAGAAGGCCCTGCCCAGCTAGATGTTCAGGGCAGACTCACCAGCATTCACATTTTATTAGACTCAGGAACCAGTTGTTTCCTATTAAGCGAAAAATTAGTCAAGCGACTTGACATCCCATACAAAATATGAAGAAAATATATTAAAATAGTCGGATTTGATGGGCTTTCAAGCTCATCCGGCGGTTAAAGATATACCTGCCCCATCACCTTGGAAATTCGAAATGGATATAGGTCTCCTATCTCCGCAGAAATAGCCCCTACAGGACGTTTTGACCTTATAGTACCTTTTGCATGGTGTTACAATGAACACCACCTATCGTATTTAGACGAGGCAAAAGAATTGAGTTTCGGAGAGACGACATGTCGCGATCATGTTGCGGATGAGGCAGTAAAGGATCTGTTTGAGTATGACAAGACGGTTGCATACGATCCGAAGGGCCAGTATGTGGGAAGGATAGGCAGTGTGGAAGAGAAGCATCCTGTAGAGTTGGAAACTCTACGACGAGAATATGCCTAGTTCAAGCATTTGTTTCGACCGGAAGGGTCGGAAAGAATGCCCCCGAGATTGATCTTTGATCACGCGATTGACCTTAAGGAAGGATCAGAACCACCTTCAGGACCCGTTTACCCTATATCATAATACCAACTAAATACCCTGAAAACCTACCTTGATGAGATGTTGGCACAAGGCAAGATTACTCATAGCTAGTCACCGGGTGGGGCGCCAATATTGTTTTTACCAATACCCGACCGTCGCTTACGATTATGTGGGGACTACCGGCAACTCTACAAAGTAACGATTCTTGATAAATATCCGCTTCCTTTAATAAGTGAATTACGAGATCGAGTTGCAGGCGCCAAAATATTTACAAAGTTAGACCTTAAGGACGGATATCACCTGATTAGGATTAAAAAGGGTGATGAATGGAAAACAGTGTTCAGAACTCGGTACTGACAATACGAATACAAAGTCATGCTGTTTGGACTAGCCAATGCTCCAGCAACTTTCCAATTCATGATAAATAAAATATTACGCGAGTTTCTCGACCAAGGGGTAGTTGTGTATCTAGATGACATCCTCATCTACTCCAAGATGCATGCAGAACATATCGCAATGGTCAAGAAAGTACTATCAGAATTAATCGAAGACCAATTAGCGGTGTCTATTAAGAGGGCCGTGTTTCCTATGAAAGCTGTTGAATTCCTGGGATATATTGTGGCAACAGATGGGGTAAGGATGAGCACAAGAAAGGTGAACTCCATAAGGAAATGGAAAGCAGCTAGGTCGGTAAAAAAAGTTCAAATTTTTCTTGGCTTTGCAAACATCTATCGAAGGTTCATCGAAAACTTCGCCAACATATACAAGCCAATAACGGAAATACTGAAAGGAGATAAGCAAAAGTTCAGCTGGGGAAGAGAGCAGAATATAGCATTTGAAAAACTCAAACAGCGGTTTACGACAGCGCCAATCCTGGCCCATTTTTACCCTGAACGAGCAATGGTAATCAAGACCGACGGAAGCACCTTCGCACTCGGAGCAATTTTATCCCAGTTTCGGGATAAAAGACTTGACCAGGTGGCGTTCCATTCCCGAAAAGTCAACCCGGTCGAACGCAACTATGAGATTCACGATAAAGAACTTCTAGCCATATTGGAAGCGTTCATGCAAAGGAAACACTACTCGTACGGTGCGGATAAGCCGATCAAGGTTTATACCGCCCACCAGAATTCGCAACACTTTTTAACAACACAAAAGTGGAACCAAAGACAAATTCGCTGGGTGCAGTTGCTTGCATCATTCAACTTCAAGATTATCTATTGGCCTGGGTCCCGGAGCAGTGAACCAGACAGATTATACAGACGACAGGAGTATTGTCATGAGGAGAGAGCTGAGTATACCGAACAATCAATTGTGAAACCAGAACACTTTTTAATAAGCCTTGTCCTGGATGATCTGCTTCATGAAAGATTGAAGAAATGGATGCTAGTGTAACGGGCCGGGGCCATTCAAGTGATGAAAATGGCAGCAAAAGCAACACTACTCTCAAGAGGCTCAAGATTTGCGGCAGGAGACGACTTATACGCTCTCGCGGAGGCACTGATCCCAGTACAGGGACAAAAGCTGACAGAGACCGGAATTGCAATAGGAATACCGCAAGGGACTTATGCTAGAATAGCCCCACGAAGCAGCTTAGCATTCAAAGAAAGTATAGGAATCGGCGGTGGAGTAATAGATGCTGACTATACAGGAGAAGTCAAAGTCATCATTATGAATCATGGCAAAAAAGGTTATCAGGTTCAGGAAGGAGACCAGATTGCACAAATGATTATCGAAAAATAGACACCTCAGGAATGATGGAGGTAGACAAGCTACAAATAACTGATGCAGGAAACAAGGGATTTGGAAGCACAGACCTATCGGCTAAGTGAATTATCGCTGTGGAACAGGGATAGCCGATCATGTGTCAGCTATATGTGGACAGCAGGGAGAACAGATTATTTAGCGAAAATGATATCAGACGAAACCCATGGCTCCCCCAGGAAGAAGTCATGGTGTCAAGTGCTATGATATCCAAAGCTCTACTATAAGAGTACGAGTTAGAATTCTTGGAAGAGGTCAGAGAAGCCTAAAAAGACGATTTGGACTGGTTGAGCAGAGAAGCGACGCTAAAAGATCGAATAACCGGTGGCAAAGAATTGCCTACAAATTGGCAATTCAAGGATGGGTTGTCCTACTTCAAAAATCAGCTATATATACCTGCGAATGATCCTCTATAAACTGAGATTGCAAAAGGATCCCATAACTCGAAGGTAGCAGGACATTTTGGGATGGAAAAGAAAATAGAGATAATCAAGAGAGACTTTTATTGGAAAGGTGTCACCCAATGGAGAACTGATTACGTTGTGTCATGTTATGAGTGCCAACACAATAAATCTCGACGACATGCGCGATGGGAACTACTGAAACCTCTCGAAACGCCATACGCAGAATGGAGCTCTATCTCGACAAATTTCATAACCCAACGACTGGAATCACAAAGCTATACTCAAATCAGGGTGGTAGTCAACCGATTCACAAAAATGGCACACCTTATCGCTCTCCAGACAAATCCAACCAGAAAGGACATCGCGAACGTTTTCCTACGAGAAGTTGGGAAGCTTCACGGTGTACCCACGGAAATCATATCCGACATGGATGCAATATCCTCGAGAGAATTTTGGGAATCCCTATGCAAGTTGATAGGGATTAAAAGAAAAATGTCGACAGTGTACCATCCACAGACTGACGGTCAGACGGAACAAACCAACCAAGCGCTAGAAGGTTACTTAAGAAATTTGGTCAACTACGACCAAGACGACTGGTATCAGCTGTTACTCTTGGCCAAACTTGCTTACAACAATTCCACAACCAATCTATATGGAAGGTCACCCTTCTTCGCGAATTACGGATATCATCCACAGACAGAATTGATGCGAGAGCCACAAGCTCAAAACCCAGGGGCTGAGATGTACAGCCACTGGATGAGGCGATTCACAAACAAGCAGTACAAGCGCTAAATTATACCCGAGAGGCAATGAAGAGATACAATAACCGAAAAGTATTAGAACAGTGAGACTATAAAGAAGGCGATTTCGTAATGTTAAATGGAAACAATTTTCGTGCGAAACGGCCCTTGAGGAAATTAAGTCCAAAGCTCTATAGACCTTTCAAAATCATAGAGGCAAGAGGACAACGCGCTTTTAAGCTTAAATATAGCCTACATTGAGAATATACCCAACCTTCCATGTTTCGTGGTTGGAACCTTACCGAACCTCAATTTGAGAAGGAAGAGAACAGCATTCACGAGAACCCGAAGAGAGCGATGGTGAACTCGAAAGGCAAGTGAAACAAATTGTAAAGAGTGAGATAATCTCTTGAACAAGGATGGTTCGCGGTCATAACAAGCCAATGCGCGAAATACGATATTTTGTTAAATGGAAAAGGTGTTCAGAGGATGAGAACACCTGGGAACCACCTGTGAGTTTGGAAAACACTCAGGAATTGGTGCAAGGCTTTCATCAGGAAAGCCCAGATATGCTGAGTAGGGCAGATGTTCAATAGAGAAGTAAGGTTTTCCTTGTGTGGACAAGTAAACGAGTGAGTTTTTCACCATACTACCCAGAGTGCAAAAAGGATTTCATTGGTTTTAGAAAGGATAGAAGAAAGATCTTAGAAGCATTCGAGGATGAAGCATAGAGAGAGGGAGCTCGTGTTACGCATTATGGAAGGCACAGCCTTCGCCTAGTGAATAAAGACCTATAGTTACCCTACCTTAGGATCCTGAGTTCAAAAGGACAAGCCAACACCCACCTCACGCACTAGTGTTGGGACGGCGTTACATCTGAAGACACTGCCGTAGTGTAATGGGGGCACCCTGTAGAGAAGTGAACTCTAAGGTTGCGAACACACCAAACACTCAAAGTAAAAGATAAAGATAAGGTAAAATAATTCAGAAGAATCAACGGTAAAACTTAATATAGTTAAGCTCAAAGGTTCACTCAATTTAGTTCTCTCGAGGAAAAGTTGGTTGTCGAAGTAGCATGCGAAACGCTTAAACTTAACTAGATATTAGATTTAAGACTTTGACATTCACCACTACTTCAGACCTTGTGCGAGCACCCTGTCCTGCTCAATGTTTGTCCGAGGTCTACCCTCCATCAGGATCTATCCTGCCGGAAGTGTCAGACCAACTGCGCTACACTAAACTCTGTCAATAGGATATGAGTTTCTGCAATGCAACTACAATACAACCGCAAGTGGAAAAACTCTTCCTATCGAAGTCAAACCAGTGGCTAACTGTTATAACAACAACTGGAGTCAATGCCAAGGTGGTGGACTCACTGGCCCAGGGGCAGTTTCGTCTTTACAAGCTATGCAGTCCATCATTTAATCTACTTGACTATTCAAGGTGATAATTTGACATGCAAGCTCCCCGGGTGAGATGTAGCCGATGGTTGGCTAAATGGGCGCTATCCATAGCCATCCTTTTGGGACATACTCTACCCTGATAAGACTCATACCTCTAGAGTCCAATAAGAACCCATAGTAATGCTACAAATCAAGGGGAGAAGGTCCGGGCTGGTTACTGCGGTATGTGTCTCGAAAGCACCCTGGCCTTCCGAGATTACCTGAGGACCACTAGCAAGACTACCCTACTACCCTTAGGTTAGAATAGACTCCTAGGTGCCCGAGAGACCATATATGTGCGACCTCCATTTTGGCGGTTACCCGTACTCCCATTATATATCCTGCGAATGACATTCACTCAGACAGACGGCGACGTCATATACGGTGTTACAGCAGCCGCTCCAAGGACCTCTTTTTAGTAGCAAACGAGCAACTATGCAGCCGTCTGCGTATGCCGCGCCGTCCCAACGCTGGGGCCAGAGGGGCGTGTTAGCTAAACCCGCCCAAGCTCAATAGTATGTTCGGGCCACCTTTACACAGGCGTGGGGCCTCCCCGCGCAGATGCGTGTGCTCCCAAGAACCTACAAGAGTCCATAGAATGTGAGGCAATCGACCTCTAAGTTCAATGATGTCTTTGCCGGTGAAGGTAGGGTAACTTGGACTCCTCAGTAGGGTAACTGGGGTCCGTGGGCATAAAGGTCAAATACCCAAGGTAGGGTAACTTTGCCCTCTTATGCCGTTAACCTCCCCAGAAGCCCTCCAGTCGACCACAAAAGTCGTGCCAAGGTCCGTGTCACCTTCCCATAATTCTCTTCACCTTATGTGAACCTTCTTCCGAAAGGTTCCCCTGCCTAGTACAGTGCCCCAGCCTACTCAACTATTCCCTAGGCTTGATCCTAGGTTTACCAGCTATGTATATACGAGACCATACCACCTCTGGTTACCACTTGGTATACCATTTAGGCTAAGGTGGTAGTTATTGGAGCTACCTATTGTAGGGTCGTTACACGTAGTTACGTCCCCTCACCAAAGACAATGTCATTGGAGCCCTGCTCCTAACCCTGGATACCTCGCGGGCGACTGTCCGACCGGATTCTGTTCTCAGAGTATATGTGGGAAGACCTTTAGCAAGCTTATGCAAGTGGTTTGAGCCAGATCGATCGACGTCGCATATGGTTAGTGAGCACTGAAGACCAGAGTCAGCAAACTGCTTATTAGGTAACGGGACATTTTTACAGACAATAGTTAAGCAACACATTTCATACTCCACAGTCTCGCGATGAAAGTCGGAGAAGTGAATTGTGTTCTTGGATACGTTAGTTTGAGAAATCCGGCATACCCGCACCCACACAAGTCAATAGTATGCTTCGATTACTGACGGAACCATACGATACAGATATGATTATAGCGACATAATGGCTATTGGAGCGATTATGGTGACAAGTCTATTGTATGCCTCACAGTGGTTGAGTCCAGAATGCATGTGCAATGCTGAGAGGTTCGATAACAAAGCTGGCCCCTTTGTTGGTTCAGTCACGGATACCATTCCCGTATGCAATTGTAACGAAGACTCCATGGCGACGAAGAAGGATCGTACCCATTGATCTGATGTGTGGGAGCACTGTCAGCAAAATTCATGATGATGCGATTCGGAAGTCGAGTGAGATAACAGAAATTCTCAGGGGCTAATGGGGTTCACTCTTTTAGAAGAAGCTGCAGTTTTATTAGCAGGTACTTACTTAGTATAAGAACCAGATGTAGCTTGTGACCACCCAGACGCGGCATATAAATATCGAGGTGCCTTCCAAGCTCTTTGAACAGTATCAACCAACGGAGAAGAGATCTTATCAATATAAAATGTTTACGCGACGAATCTTTTATCAGTTGACCTACCCCGACCCTAGACATTGAGCCATGCTAGACAATCTCAGTCTACGATTAAGATTATCGGCCAGGGTTATCTCGCAAGACTTTCACATAGACTGCCGCCTAACAGTGGCCTAGTTGACTCTGCTCGCTGGTAGTCCACTTTCTGCGCAGAGTACTGTCCAGTACGGTCAGCTTCATCAAAAGAATCGTGATCTCCCTTGGGTCACCTTCCCTCGTACTGCTTGGTTCAGGAATTCATGTTCTTTCTCCGCTACTATGCTCTTTTAGACTTGCACCCTACTGTCTACTTTCTTTGGCAGGCACCCTACTGCTATCTCTACCTGGCCTCTGTTCCCTGATCATACTCTTGAGATGGGATCTGGCTTGACTAAGTGAGTACTGCAAAGATTCTCTTGTTCCTTGGGGTTCTGTGCTTCCGCCTCTGTCTCTCACGAGACATACACTCCCCCTTATCTAATTTCCATTTGGCCTATGGTCTTAACTGTGCTGCTATAAACTTCCAATATGTTGGTTTGCATTTGGATCCCTATCTGGGTTTTGCTTGTCCTGTCGGCCAGGCTTTATTCTCCGGGTGCTGCCCTACTCCCATGTGCAGTCAAGTACATAACTTTGTGTTGATGGCTCCTTGGACCGTCTCATGATTTGTGAGAATGGGGTGCATCACTGGGCTAAGCTTTGGCTGTCCACTGGTTTTGGGTTCTGGGTGTTCCTTTCTCAATGAGCTTGAGGTTTCTTTACATTCACTTGCTTGTTCGCTCTCGGGATGTGATCTTTTCTTAAGTGTTGCACATCCCCAGAGGGTTTTGCTTCGTTTTTATCAGGCCTCATGCCCGCAAAAGATAATCCAGGCCCTGACCCACTGGCACCCCTTCTGGATCTGGTTCTTGCGTCTGCCTTGTCCTGTGCATCTTGAGGTGTATTGCAACACCAAATTGCGTCTGGAGGCAGCTTGCCATACCTCCACCACTTCTGAACACACTTTACAAGACTACCGTACCTCAGAATTTACCACTTCCCTTTCTGAAGGGAAAAATGCCAGCCCAGTCCAGTCTGAAAGTGAGTGATAGTTGTAGCACTGGCAGTCTTTAGTCAGCAGAGATTGTGGTGGTTTTTCGGTACTTCATCTCAGACGCGATAGGTGAGACTCCGCACTTTGCTCTCATTACACACCTACCTACCTACTCCTTCATGGCTTAGCCTGAAGACTCAATCAAAACAACTCGATTGATTGTGAATCCGACACCGGCACCATGTTAACCTCCACACCAGCCCCACATCAGCAGAAGATCCATCCTAACCAGATTATTATTCATGAAGTTACCTTTATGCCTGGTTTTTTGAGGAGTGTAGCGAGTGGTGACCCTGAGGCCAGATTCCGGTACCATCGGATCTGGGATCTCAGAGTCTGTTTCTGATATTGTTTGACGCCTTCCCAGCTATCCATTGCAGTATGGAACCTCTTCATACGACCTTCCCCTATGCAGCTACCTAGTCTTCTCTGGAAGGGAGGCCTAATGCCAGGTTTCTTGTACTTAGGGTCTGTAGAGGACTGAACTTAATGCCATATTCCACCGGAGTCGGATATTCAATCATGAAGGCCTTTTTGAGTATCATTCTACGATGAGCGCTGATCTTAAACCCAGATTGCGGCGGCATCTGGTATGCGGTTATAGAGCCATTTTAGGACGTTATTCTACCTCTTCTTGGTAATGTAGCGCCAGACAGTATATCTGGATATGACTATTCCCCATGGTGCTATGGAGTCTTCTCAATGTGGGCGGTCTAATGCTCGGTTTTTGTAGAGTTTAGTGAGCGCTGACTTTAAAGCTAGAATTTACAAGTGTCCAAAGTGTGATCACAAAGCCCTTTTAGGACCACATTCTTGATCTTCCCAGCGATCTGACGCTGTAAAGGAGGACCTGATACCCGGATTCCCCATGGCGCTACTGTGAAGGGGATTGGTCATATGGTGGGTTGCTTTAGGGTCTAATGAGCGGTGACTTTAAAGCATGATTCCTCTAGCGTCTGGGTTGAGATTACACCGCCCTTTTGGGAGGTCATTCCACATCCACTTGGCCATTCGGAGCCATATAGAGCCTCTCGATATGACAATTCCATATAGGGCTACAATTTCCCCTAGAGGAATCAGACTTCATGACCGGTTCTTTTAGGGTCTAGTAAGCACTTACCTTAGAGTCAGATACCGCCGGTGTCCTGTATGCTATGACGGCGCCCTTTTAGGATGGTATTCTAAGTGTTCCCAGCTATCCGGCGCAATAGTAACTATCTTGATATGACAATCCTCCATAGTGCTAGTTTCTTCTGAATGGAGGGCTCTTTATAGAGGGCTTTTGGTCTAGTATGGATTGGAGAAGCCTGTATTTAAATACATTAGAATTACCAATATAATAGAAGACGAGTTACAAGGACTTTATAAATTAAATTGTGATCTAGGTCAGGAGTGGGTAAAGGGGGTACCCTGGAAGAAAGTTCAGAGAGAGTGGTGCGGCGTCTGGATGCCACGTAAATATTAGGTGGGAAATCTGGTTGAGTCCTGAGTACGTCCCAATGCTAGATCATGCGCGCGTCATGTCCAAAGTAGCGGTTAACATTTTGAGCCTTCTGTGCATCAGATGAACAAGACACTCAGGACCCATGTAATAATCTTTGCTGATGGTCTGCTTTCGCTTGTTGTTTTCTACCCATAGCACGGGGCACTGCCTCAGTCTTAAGGGTCTCAGGCTGGGTTAGAGAGTTTTCAGCAATTGAGGGACATGATGGACAGTAGTAGGAGGTTTTCGGCTGCATACCACCAGCTGATTTGGGCTTTTTATCTAGTTACATCAGCAAAGGTTCTTACATGTGTCCTGAGGATCCGGTACATCTTTCAATCCAAACACTCAAAAGGTCAAGCGGTGCTCTGGACGTGGCACTACAACCACCTAGCATCTGGACGTCAAAGGCTACATCTCTCCACCTCCTGGTGCTGTCCAGCAATCTTCTGTTATTGGTGCCCGTATCATTCAGACATTCATCACTGAGCCTGGAAGTCCTGATTATGTCTAATCCTAAGCGCTTCCTTCCTCCTCCAAGATGGGGCTGGGCTTCGCATGCTGACGACTTGAGGTGCTCAGATCTCGCATCGGGATAGCTCCTGATCGTAGCTTCTTACATTATAATTAAGGCTTCAATGGATGACAGTTGGCTGGTTATTGCGCACACTCTACCTTTGACGTTCGGATGGCATGCAGATTAGAAACGGATGGCCTGTGATGTTTGTTTGTCAAAACCCATTGCCGCCCCAAAGGTTCACATACACACTCTGAACTACATTGAGCTACAACTCTTCCCTATGTTTTCCACATCTGGACACTGTCATGATAGCCTCATCATGTGGGTCCTGAATTCTGCGCGTCGTTGTGCAGGCTCAAATATTATTGTAACTCTTTTATGACCACTAATAATTTCCTTGATTACTTGTCCTATTCTACTACACTCATTGTCATCAATCGTCACCTGGAGAGGACTTCATGGTGAGGGCGATTTCCATGTTTCAAGATTGCTCCGGATTTTTGCTGAGAATTCAACAGGATCTAATACTTTTTGCGAAAGGCCTGGGCAAACGCAGTCGGGCTCCTATACAACAAGATATCACACGCCTGAGACCCTTCTGCAATATTCACCTTATAATACAGCTTGGTGGCCCAATTGTTTTTTATAGTCTTTGCTCGTTCCGTAGCTCACTGTGGCTTCGGTCTCGATACCTGATGCTCAAGTTCGGCATACAATGTGTCATTATAATCATCAAAACCTCCCGTCCTTCCTTAGATACAGTATGCTCTTACGCCATCGGCTCGATATCGTCTCACATAAATCTGTCAGCATCAGCTTTGGGTCGGCTTGGTTACTGTGCACCAGCTGTTCTTCTGCTGGGATAGAAGGTCTTTCACAACAGGCTAGCTGTCAAATCAAATAATATTTCTGTCGATTGTGGGTATTTTACCTCCAACAGATTCGGGTTTGAAGTCTGGAAGATCCTGATAAACACGAGCATGTCAGGTTCGTAGTGTATGGTACAGTATTGCACATGTCAGGTATACTATCAGTCCATTGCTGAGCGCGACAACTTCTGGGTCTTTTATCCCCAGGGCTCACATGCTATTGGAAGACCTACCCTAGATAGTGTCTGTAATCTGAGGTCCCAGGAATCGGTAGGTGATTCTCTATGCCCAGTGCATAGTCAGCTATACTGTGTGTGTTTGGTCTTATCTCATCACACCAAACAAACCTCATATCCGGAAGGGGGGCACATGAACCGATTATCTTCAAGAGGGGATTCAACACTACAAGCGATAGCCCTCGGGCTACCTGCTAGTTTGTATATATATCCAATGTTGTATTTCATCTGATATACATATTGATCCCGTATGGCGGAGAGTTTTAGATATATCTCCCATAGTGAGTACAAAATCCTATATCTGGTACAACCTGAGTATAGTGACAAGGTGTATACCTTTCTCAGATGGTTCGATATTTCCGGCATCCACAATCACATCTGGAGGCTTAATTCAAAAGCTATACACATCCGACGTGAAGGCAACTGGGTTTGGAAGTGGGTCAAATAAAAGATTATACCAGAGTATTACAGTCTTCGCGATACTCAGTATTTCCCTTTGAGTACGGGTAATAGTGTTTCGTCAAGAATTTATTTAGTGCAGGTCAGTCGGACGGCCAGATGAGCTTTGTTATGAGAGCTGGCTTGAACTTCTGATACAATACTCAGCACTGTTATTAGAATACATGAGTGAGGAAGAACATCTGACTAAACTTGACGATAGGAAGGACTTCGATTGCACGGGTATACCAGCAGTTAATCTGACTTCCCACGAGATATTCTACAGGGCAAATGTTACGTCCTGGGATCCAGAGTATAATGAAAATATCACCGTCCTTGCGCTATTCTGTCCAGATGGATTACTCTTTGGTTGAACTTAACATTGTGCCGTAGATTTGGCATGACTACAATGGAGTTCTTGGCCGATTTTGGTGTCTCGCTCAGTTTCCACCGCCGTGTCAGAGACCTGATATTCATCATAACTACTCTCACTGAATGTAACAATCATACTCTATTGGAGATTAGTTATGCAACAGGTAACAAATTACTTATGTAAGAATCTGTAACTATCGTATAGTTCTTGTTCATTCACAGATGAGAGATTATTATTCTTTCCGAGATTAACTTATAATCTCGTCTTTCATTCTTAGACTGTCTTATACCCTTCGTATCTCATACCAATATCTTATGCTGGAGAGATGGTGAGGGACCTTGTCTTACAAGGGTCGTGGTTGCTGTGACACTAAGAGCTTAGTTACTTACATATAAGCGAGAAGTAAAGGTAAAGGTAAAGGTAAAGATATATTGTAAGAGGGTACTTAGATGGTGGCATGAAGAGCTCTAACTTCTGTGACCTTTTTTTTCTTTTCTTTTTTGAATCTCGATTATTTATTGTTTCTATCGGGGTAAATGCACACATGTGATGATCCTACGGTCCTAGGTACAACGGACTTTCAACCAAGCATTGGCCAAGTAGTCCAAAACCTCTAACTACAGTCCATCCCGCAATCCCCAAGCTAAAGCCCACTGACCCTGCACGACAGAGAAAAACCCGCGTGGTACTATGGGTAAAAACTGCGGGGAGATGAGAAAGCGGGCCTGAAAGCCACAAACCAAGAACCCACGTGAAAGCCGACTCTAAAAGAAAGGTTTCCCCAACCAACAGTAAACAGAACCATCAAAGGAAAACAAACCCACTGCCTCTAGCCAAACAACCTATAAGCGAAACTGTAGTAAAACCCCACTAGGCCGAGCTCCTGAGGGAATAGGAACTGCTGAATGATGGGTCTCGGGGAGACAACGAGGGGAGAAAAGCTCCCGGAGGCATATTGCCCCGCCCCCCAAGGCTTAGGAAGAGCAGCCTAGTTGTCGAGAATGGCGCCAAGAGGAGTAAGGGTAGGGGCAGTCGGAGGACGATCCGGTCGGCTATTTCAGGAAACAAGACCAGTAAAGAAGGTTTGAATATGCGCCCCTAGACCTGGGAGATCAGAAGGGAGCAGTGCTCTGATGGCCGGTGTAAAGCCACGAGTAGTAGGGTGCCAGCCGATCCAAACGTTGGGAGTGGGAGGGTGGAGGGCTAACTGACAAGAGAAGTAGGAGGAAGGCCGACGGAAGCGGGGTCACAAGGTTTCGAAAGGTGCGACAGTACCAGCAGAGCACAAAGGAGATAGTACAATACCAGAGAGCCGGGCCACGGGGGACAACTGCTTTACCGATCAAGAGAGACTAAAGACCGACAGTTGACGAGTGAGTCGGTGGCGACCATGGAGGACTGCCTAAGCGAGCCCGGACAAGAGGGGGTGAAGGCAGACTCAACCAATCTTCTAGGAACAAGCTCTCTAGGCCTGATTATCAGAAGGGAAAGGAAGAGGGGAGGGAGGTGGCTTCAATCATAGAGAGGCAATGTGGTGTGTCTGATGAGTGGGGGGTGGATGGAAGTGAAGATGATTTCTCGTGGTGTTGAGATATCAATCGCCGGAGGTATAGCAGAGACGAAGGATGTCTTGCTTCGGTGACCTTTTTTTTTTTTTCTTTTCTTTTTTTGTCTTTTTTATCAGATACATTGGGTTAAGGTACAAAGACAGCATCCTCTGTCTCCTCTACACACCCGGCGATTGAAATCTCAACACCACGAAATTATCACCACTTTTCCTTTCTCCACGCCCCCCCATGAGCTTGCTTTAGGGGGTGGAGTCACTCCTGCTCTACACTCCCCTCCCCTTAGGTTCACCCCTTGGGGCTTTCTTCACTCTGGGTTGATGGATTTAGTCTTCTGTTGATGATGTTTCCTCTCCCTACCCCGCTTTTGCTCTGCCTCGCTTAGAGCATTTGCACAGTTGGCAACAGTCTTCTCAACGCCCATGTTACAGACGGCCGGGTACACGGTTTGCAGTAAGAGAAAACACTTCAACAGGCCACAGTTGATTTCTCTACTCTCTTGCTCTTGAAGAGGCTACCTAGTGAAGACACGAACGCGTTTTGCAATACTTTCTATGGCACAGAGTTAGGTCTACCCCTCATTCTCCTTCTCCTCACACGGTCGGATCGGCGGGCACCCTACTGCTTCTCCACCTTTTTGGCTGGTACCCACGACTCCCTGGCTGGTATCCACAACTACTTCTTCACCTTCTGGACTAGAAAGACCACCGTCCATCGGGGCTTGCCTCTGGGAAGATGGTATTGCACTATCTCCTGTTTCTTTTTTGGGTTTGCCAAAACACCCGGCCCATTCCTCCTTGGCTGCGCCTCCCCAGGTCTATCCTTAGGCGAGCCTGGCCACCCTCGCTCTTATTGTGCAGACACTTTCTCAACTGGTCGCTGCTTTAGTTGATTTTTCTTTTTCCTTTGTTCGGATAATCATGCCATTGGTTTTCCTGACTCTTCATGCTTGTTCTTTGATTTGATTCCTTTTGTCTATCTTCTTAGGTTGTCAAGGGTTTCTTGTTGGGGGCGAGGTGTGCGTTTGGTTCCATACCAGACGGACTTAGGGGGTTGGCTTTTTCCCAGGGGTAGTTGGGGATTTTTTCTATGCCATAGCGTAAGCTGCATGTAGGATTTTGTACCCTAAAACAATAATCATATAATTCAAAAAAAAAAAAAAAAAAAAAAAAAGGTATAAAGACAGCCATCCTCCGTCTCCTGCACACACCCGGCGATTGAAATCTCAACATTATAAGATTATCACCACTTTTCCAAAATCCAGCCCCACTCAGGAGTTGGCTATAGGGGGTGGAGACATACCACCTCTACACTCCCCTTCCCTTAGGTTTATCCCTTTGGGCTTTCGGTACTTTGTGCTGATGGATTTCATCTTCTTTTGATGATATTTCCTCTCCCTGCCCTGCTTTTGCTCTTCCTGGCCTAGAGCATCTGCACGGTCAGCAACAGTCTCCTCAACGGCCATGTTACTGATGCCCGTGAATATGCTTTGCAGTAAGAGAAAACCTTTCAACAGGCCATAGTTGATTTCTCTGTTCTCTCTTCTCTTTGAGAGGCTGCCCAGTGAGACACGAACCTGGTTACCGATAGTTTCCACCTCATAGAGTTGGGTCTAGCACTTCTTCTTTTCTTCTCCTCACGGTCGGATAGGCTGGCACCATACCGCTTCGCTCTCTGCCTGGCACCCTACGGCCTCTACACCCTGGTCCTCTGTTCCCTTCTGATCTCGGGGCTTGGGTGATTGTCATGGCTGCGTGCATGGCTTTTGCCTGTGTTTGGGGTAGGGGCTTCATGCCTACCGGCTCTGTTGCCTCCAGGTGTCATGCACTCTCATCCGGTTTTTCGTTTCCAGTGGGCCTACAGTGGCTACTTCGCCCTGTCCCAGACTTCCATTTGTGTTGGTTTCGGTTACCGATCTTTCTCTTGCTGTCCTGGTCTGCCCTTGGGTCCGGGGTGTAAGAGCCCCAGGTAAATTTACCTCTTTATGTGTGATGATTGGCCTACGGCTTTGTCCTGCTGGCTCCTAGGCCCCTCCCCTGCTGCGGCAGAATGAGGTGAGTCGTGGGGCTATGGGTGAGTTGCTTATGGGTTTGTCTCGGATTTTTCTTCCTTGAGTATATTGAGGTTTCTGTACTTTCCTTGGTTGTTCACTGTGGGGGTGGGGAGTTTTCTTAGGGGCTGCACGTCTCTCGAGGTTTTTTTGGTTCGTTGTATTCAGGCCTGTACGCTCTTCGGTAGTTTCTACCCATAGTACCGGGCCTTTGGCTGTCGGGCAGGGTCAGAGGGGTTTAGCACAAGGGATGCGGGATGCACTGTAGGTGGAGGTTTTTCCTGTCTTAGAGCGATCTGCATATGGGAGTTTGTACATTTTTTTTTCTTTTTTTTTTTGGAATCATATGAATATTGTTTTAAGGTACAAAATCTTTCATGCAGCTGACATAATGGCATAAAAAAACCTCCAATACCCCTGGGAAAAAGCCAACCCCCCAAGTCCCTGTCGTGTGGAACTAACTGCACATCACGCCCCCGACAAGAAACCCTTGACTAGCTAAGAAGATAGACAAAAGGAATCAAATCAAAAACAAGTAGGAAGAATCAGGAAAACCCATGGCACATTCATCCGTACAAAAAGAAAAATCAAAAATCAAACAAAAACGCAACTACGTGAGAGTTCCCATGCAAACATCAGGGTGGTGGTCAGGCTTGGCATAATCGTAGTCCTGGGGAGCCCTAACGGGGCATCCATTTTGGCAGCACACTCAAAAAAGAGGAAGGATATAGTGCAATACCATCCCCCAAGAGGCAGACTGTGCGGGACCGTGGTCATAGTCTGAATGATGAAGAAGTGGTTATCGATACCAGCCAGGTAGTTGTGGGTACCAGGCAAAAAAGTGGAGAAGCAGTAGGGTGCCAGCCTATCCGACCACTTAAGGAGGAGGAGAAAGTGGGGTAGACCTAACTCTGTGCCATAGAAAGTATCGGAAAACGCGTTCAAGTCTTCACTAGGCATCCTCTTAAAGAGAAAGAGAGTAGAGAAACTGACCGTGGCCTGTTGAGATGTTTTCTCTTACTGCAAACCGTGTACCCGGCCGTCAATAACACGGGCGTTGACAAGAGTGTTGCGGACCGTGCAAATACTCACAGTGAGGTAGAGCAAACGCGGGGTAGGGACAGGAAACATCATCAAAAGAAGACGAAATCCATCACCCAGAGTGAAGAAGGCCCAAAGGGATAAACTTAAGGGGAGGGGAGTGTAGAGGAGGTATGAATCCACCCCCTAGACCAAGCTCATGGCTGGGGGTGGAGAAAAGAAAAGTGGTGATAATCACGTAGTGTTGAGATTCCAATCGCCAGGTGTGTAGAGGAGACGCAGGATGGGGAGTTTGTAGCTTAAACAATACTAAAATGATACTAAAAAAAAAAAGAAAAAAAAAAAAGAAGAAAAAGCAAAAGGGTACAAAGACAGCCATCCTCCGTCTCCTCTACACACCCGGCGATTAAAATCTCAATACCACGAGATTATCACCACTTTTCCCAAGTCCACCCCCCACCATACATCAGGAAAAAATCTAAATTCCGCATCCTGAAGTAGAGTTTATGTTGGGAAGAGCCTGTGGTACATTGGAAGACATCTGAAGTCTTCCTATGGCATCCACGCGCATCCTGATAACTTGTTCAATTCTTTTGCAGCAAAAATGGACATGTTAATTATGTCCAATAGGGGTCATTTTTCAAATATAGACACTTTGAATAGGATATCATTTAGTCAGCTAACGCCTTTTGGCAAATTATTATTTTTCCATTTTCGTCCCTCATTTCTGTCTCCAGATGCCTTCAGAAGCATTGGGTGCCTAGGGTGTAAACTGACTTTTCTTGCTCATGTAGGTTCTCCCTACAGGTTGGAGTGCATCTCCCCTCATCTTCTCCCGCCCTTATGCTTACCCCTTTGGGGTTTCTTCTCCCTGGGTTGATGGATTTAGTCTGGTTTAATGAATGGTTCCACTTCCCATGCAGCGTTTGCTATGAGCCTGCCTTAGAGCATCCGCACGGTCGGCAACACTCTTCTCAACGCCCATGTTACAGACGGCCGGCTATACAGTTTCTAGTAAGAGAAAACCTTTCAATAGGCCACGGTCAATTTCTCTACTCTCTTTCTCATTAAGAGGCTGCCTAGTCAAGAAACGAAAGCGTTTTCCGATATTTCCTACGGCACACCGTTGGGTCTACCCCTCTTTCTCCACCTCCTCACACAGTCGAATTGGCTAACACTCTACTGCTTCTTTACTTTCTTGACTGGTGTCCACAACTACCTGGCTGGTATCCTTAACAACTTCTTCACCATTCGGACTATGACCACGGTGGATCACAGCATGCCTCTTGGAGGATGGTATTGCACTATCTCCTTCTGGTTTTTGAGAGCTTTGCCAAAACACTGGGCCCCTCCAACGCCCCCCCAGGACTTCAATTATGCCGAGCCGGATCACCTCAGCATTCAGTATAGGGGAACTTCTAAGTGGTGACTACTACGTTTGCGTTTTGATTTCCTGTTGTTCGGATGATGGTGCCATGGGTCTTCCTGACTCTTCCTGCTTGTTCTTTGATTTGACTTTCTTAGACTATCTTCTTAGCTAGTCAAAGATTTCTTGTTGGGGGCGAGATGTCTCGTTTGTTCCACACCTGAGTGGTTTGGGGGGTTCGCTTTTTCCCAGGGGTATGGGAGGTTTTTTTATGCCATGGCCCAACCTGCATGCAAGATTTTGTACCTTAAAACAATAATCATATGATTCAAAAAAAAAAAGGTACAAAGATAGCATTCAGCTTTAACGCTATGGCCAACAAAAACCATATCCGCCTCACCCGAGGACACATCCCAACCCCCAAGTCCCTCTCATATAAAACCAACGGCACATCTCGCCTATCGCCCAACCATATCCCACCAACATACACTAACACCCGAATGAAGTAGAAAGGAAAGAAAGCAGCAGGAAGGTGAGGAGAACCCTTAGTGACATCTACGAAAACCATAAAGCGGAACAAAGGAAAAGTATGAACCGCTAACAAAGGAAAATTACGTCTAATAAGGGACGTGTATCAGCCTGAGCTAGGAAGTGAGAGTGTAGAGCAGCGCACCGGAGTGGTGCCGGGGAACGAAGCAATGCTGGTTGGCAGGATGGGAAAGAGGGTGGAGGAGTCTCTGGAGTGTGGTCCCCAGTAGGTGTGCCAAAATGGCATTAGCGACGGCCAGGAGGATGGGCGTAACCGAGGTGGGTTTCTATATAGCGACCGAATGGTTCGCGACTGTAACGGGGGCACCCTATAGAGAGGTGAACTCTAAGGTTGCGACCGCACCAAACACTCAAGGTAGAAGATAAAGATGAGGTAAAATAATTCAGAAGAATCAACGGTAAAACTTAATATAGTTAA
>Ga0307509_10004419_pt1 | contig 20324 bp, 22 predicted proteins | sample 10_EM_MG_FD_202245 | JGI IMG/M metagenome (GOLD analysis project Ga0307509, IMG submission 202245) | Populus trichocarpa ectomycorrhiza microbial communities from riparian zone in the Pacific Northwest, United States - 10_EM | ecosystem: Host-associated > Plants > Roots > Unclassified | place... | reverse complement strand
TCGCGGCACGGAACAAGCGATAGGCATAGCGACGGCGCATGGCCTCGATCTGCAGGCGCGCGCCTGCCGCGTCGCTGGCCGTCACCTGCCCCGATCTCGGGTGCCCGTCGGCGCCGATGATGAAGGGTTCGTCCTGATGCAGCCGCAGCGGCAGCCCGTCGACGGTCATCGCGCCTTTCACGCTTGCGACCTGGTTGCCGATCGGCGGGCGCACCATGTCGACGCTGAAGCTCCAGCGCATCGTGTGCGGCCCGCGCGTCACCGCGAGATCGCGGTAGGTCACGACATAGGATTCCGTGCCGCGTTGGAGATCGCTGCGCAAGGCCGCGCGGGCGGCGCCGGTCCAGCGCATGTCGCCGGAGCCGAGCGCGTCGAAACGGAAGTCGAGTTCGGTGATTTCGACCGCGCCCTCGTATCGGTGCGCGGCAACGACGAATTCGCTGCGGCCGCTGACGGTGCTGCCGTCGAGCGTGCAGGATTCGAACTCGATCTTGAAGCGGTCGCCGGTGGACAGATCGCCGCCGGCGTCGGCGTCGAGCACGTCGATCATGACCTTGCCGCCGCCGGCGCACCCTCGCTTGAACTTTTGCGGGCGGACCGGCGCCGCGAGTGCGGCCGGCTCGCCCGGCTCGCGGAAGCTGGCGTTGCGGGGCGATGGCAGCGACGCGGCCGACCCCATCATCATGGTCGAGAACGCGAGGCCGCTCGTGTCCAGCATCTCGCTGACGCTGTCGCCGACATCGACGAAGTTGCTTGCATTCAAGCCGGTGGCGGCGTCGGCTTGGCCCAGACAGAGCGCGAGCGCCAGCACTGCGCCCTGGGGTCGCGGCAAGAAACGAGTCATGAGGTTTGTCCGGTGGTGAGGCTGGTCAGTGCGTTGCGCCCGTGGACGGCTTCCTTCTCGCGACGCAACGCCACGAGTTCGTCACGCACCACGCGCAGTTCGTGGTGCAGGTCGCGCAGGATCTCGTGCTCGATCTTTCGCTCCTCGGTCTGCACCCACACTGCGGCGATCGATGCCGTCACGAGCGACAGCACCGCGAAGCCCGTCAGCACCACGAACACCGCGAAGATCTTGGACGCCGGCGTGCTCGGCACGATGTCGCCATAGCCGACCGTCGCGGCCGTGGTGAAGGCCAGCCAGAGCCCGTCGCCGAAGGTGTGCACGTGCGGCTCCAGCCACCAGAAGCCGAGTCCGCACAGGCCGAGCACGCCGATGCCCAGGCCCAGAAGATGCGGCAGCCCGCCACGCCAGGACGACGGCAGGATCGCCTCGCCCCAGCGCAGGATGACGAGCGCCGCGGTGCCGAGTCGCAGGATCAGCAGGTCGGGCTGGTCGCCTTGCGGGAGCACGGCAGACAGCAGCAGCGATGCCGAGAGCAGCGTCCCGAGCTGGCGCTGCCCGTGCTGGGCGCGCGTCGACGTCGGGTGCCTGTGTGCCGCGACTACATCCGTCCATGTCACGAACGCGCTGGCGACGAAGCCCAGCAAGTACAAGGTCATGCTGATGACGCGATGGCTCGACAGCATGGCCAGATAGAACGCCGGGATCGTCGCAAGCAGGGCGACCAACTCGACGCGCCGCGGCAGCCCGTGCATAGCTCGAAGCCCGGTTCAGCTGGTGTAGGAGAGTGCGTGCGCTGTTGCGTCGACGGCCGCTTTCGCCGGCGTCGTCGCGGCGGCAGCGCTGGCTTGCGACGCCCTGACCAGCAGCACCGGCACGGTGGCGGTGCGCACGATCTGCTCGGCATCGCTGCCGAGCAGCAGCCGGCCCACGCCGCGCCGGCCGTGCGTGCCGATCACGATGAGGTCGGCGCCCCAGGCCTCGACCTGGTCGGCGACGGCATCCGACAGCCCGGTCGTGATGTTGTCGACGAGGAAAGTGTCTGCCGTCACGCCGGCCTTTTCCGCGCGGACCTGGCCCTCGCGGAGGATGCGCTCGCCGGCCTGCTTCATCAGCGGAACCACCTCGTCCACATAGGCCGCGGCGGTCTCGAAGCCCGTGGCGACGAGCAGCACCTCGATCATGTGAACCAGACGCAGGCGGGCGCCCATCAGCGTTGCCAATCGGATGGCTTCATCCAGGCCGCGCTTGGACGTTGAGCTGCCATCGAAGGGGACAAGAATGCGCTGGTACATGATCGGACTCCGAAGTCGACAGGACGCGTGTTGCCTGCAGTGTCGCCACCTGATCGCAGCGAGGCCTTGACCAGGATCAAGGCACGGCCGGTGTCAGCTGGCGGCCGCGCCGAGTGCGTCGAGCCGGGCCAGCCATTGCGCCCGCTGCGCGGCGCTCAGGCTGTCGACCGACCCGACGAGCGTCGTGTGGATCGGGGCGATGCCCGAGAAGCCGAGGATGTTGCGCTCCAGCGACTTCACGCTGTGGGCACGAAAGTACCAGCGGTACAGCGCGGCCGGCATCCCCATCGTCACGACCACGCGCGCCGAGCGGCCGCGCAGCAGCTTGGTGGGCATGCCACCGTTTTGAGTGACGCCGATCGCGAAGCCAGGGCGCGCGACCTGCTCGAGAAGGCCCTTCAGCAACGCCGGCATGTCGCCCAGCCACAGCGGGAACAGCAGGACGATGTGCTCGGCCCAAGCGATCGCGTCCTGTGCCGGCTGCAGCGAGGTCGGCAGCGTGCCGGCGTCCCAGCCGGCCTTGCTGCGCAACAGCGGGAAATCGAGCGTCGCCACGTCGACGCGGCGCAGCTCGTGTCCGGCCCGCTGCGCACCGTCGGCATAGGCATCCGCCAGCGCGTGGTTGAGGTGGCGTTCGGTGGCATCCGGATGCCCTTGGAGAATCAGGATCCGCCGGTGGTCGGTCGCGGTGTTCATGGTGTGAGGGTGGGTCTGTTCGGCAAGCACGCCGGCGCAGCGTACGCAGGCTCCGACACATCGGGCTTGAGGCAGATCAAGCTTGATCCTGATCAAGTTTGCTCGCGCCGTGCAACCTAAACTGGTGACACGCAAGACCGAGGAGACTGCGATGGCGACAACGGCAAGTACTTCCGGCGGCGTGCAGGCGGCGCGCGGAGCGGCGGCAAACGACACGCCCGCACCGGTGCCGGTTGCTGTCCAATTTGCATCGGCATGGCTGGATGCGGCCGTTGCCTGGCAAACGGCGTCGTGGGCCGCCAACCTTGAAGCGATGCGCTTGGCGCAACAAGCGCTGCAGCCCTCCACATGGACCGCTGTGGCCGAGCAATGGGCCTACTTGCTGCGCAACGGGCCGATCCCAGCCTGAACAAGCGCGGCCATTCTTCGAACGTCGGCGCTGCGACCTCAGCCCGCGAACGAAACGATCTGCCCGGCCTGAAGCGCGCCTGTCTGCCGGGCAAGTTCGCGGCCTTGCTTGAGGCGCACCAGCGTCGGAATGCTGCGAATCCCGAAGCGGTTGGCCATCAGCGGGTTGTCATCGCTGTTGACCTTGGCGAACAACACACGACCTTTCAATTGCTGCGAGGCGCGCTCGAACTGAGGCGCCATGCCGACGCAGGGGCCGCACCACGGCGCCCAGAAGTCGACCAGCATCGGCAAATCGGTGTGTCGTGTGATGGCGTCGAAGTTCGCATCGGTCAGCTCGATCGGTCGACCGTCCAGCAAGGGTTGGCCGCAGCGGCCGCAAACCGGGTCGTCGGTGAGCCGCGCCGCGGGCACGCGGTTGGTCGCGTGGCAATGAGCGCAGGCGACGTGAAGGTGGTTCGATTCCATGCCGCCAAGATGGGCGCGAACGGCGTGAACTCAAGCAGGTGTGCGATCCTGTGTTGCCAGGGCAGGCCGCTCGGCCGTTGATGCCCGTCAACATCGTGCGGCGCGGCGGCCGCACCATGCCCGGCTCGGTTCAAGTCTTCCACTGGAGCACCTCATGAAGATCCTGCTGCCCGTTGACGGAAGCGACTACACCAAGCGCATGCTGGCCTACCTCGCCGCACACGGCGAGCTGCTGCCCGGCGACCACCAGTACACGCTGTTCACGGTGATCGAGGCCTACGCCTCCCGCGACGCGAACCTCGCGAAGGCCGCGTCGACGGAGGCGTTCATGCGGGACCAGGCCGAGCAGGTGCTGGGGCCGGTGCGCGCGTTCGCGCAGCAGCAGGGCTGGCGGTTTCAGACGGACTACGTGCCGGGGCCGGCCGCGGCGGCCATCGTCGCGAAGGCCGAGGTGCTCCGGCCCGACATGATCATCATGGGAACGCACGGGCGCTCGCCCCTCAGCAGCCTGGTTCTCGGATCGGTGTCGAACGATGTGCTCGCGAACTGCAAGGTGCCGGTGCTGTTGATTCGCTAGCCAATCTGATGGGGACTTCACCCCGCTTGCACGGGTCGCCCGTACAAGCTGAGGTCGAATCCACTCCCAGAGGCTGTTCATGCACGCACGTCGATCCATCCCGCTTCTCGCGCCCGTCGGCGCTTTGATCCTGCTCGCGTCGAGCCCAGGCGCACAGGGCATGATCCCGCCAGCGCCCACCGAGTCCCGCATCGCGCAGGTCAAGGTCTACCCCGGCAGCGCCACGGTCGAGCGCGTGATGCGGGTGGCGGCAGGCAGCAAGTCGCTGACCTTCGCCTGCTTGCCCGCGGGCTTGGACGTCCAGAGCCTGCAAGTCACGGCTGCCGCCTCGGTCCGTGTGGGCGAAACCTCGGTGCTGATGGAGCCACGCGCGCTCTCGTCGCAGTGCTCGAACAACGCGCTCGATGGCCGCATCCGTGAGCTCGAAGACCAGAAGGAGTCGCTGCAGGCCGAGACCGATGCGCTGGGCCTCGTCACGGCCTACCTCAAGGGCCTGTCGAGTACCGGCGACGATGCCTCGGGCAAGCATGTCGCGGTGGACGCGAAGACCCTCACCGGGGTCGCGGATGCAATGCGCAAGACCGGGCAGGACGCTTTGCAGAAGCAGCGCCAGATCGCGCGCCGGCAGGCCGACATCGACAAGCAGCTCAATCCGCTGCTCGCCGAGCGCAAGCGCCTGCAGGGCAGCGGCAGTGTCGCCGCCGTCACCGTCACGCTCGCGGCCGGCGCAGACGCCGAGGTCAGGCTCAGCTACCAGATCAACGGGCCGGGTTGGACACCTGCGTACCGCGCTCTGCTCGACACGACGACCCGCAAGGTCCGCATCGAACGTCAGGCGCTCGTCGCTCAAGCAACGGGCGAAGACTGGCGCGGCGTGAAGCTGGTGCTGGCCACCGGTCAGCCGCGTCGAGAGACGACCGGCCGCTTGCCCAGCCCGTGGCGCATCGGCGTCGAGCCGCCGCCGCAGCCGCGCGGCGATCTGGCACGCTACGCGGCCGCCCCGGCGCCTGCCGCCGCCATGGCGCCGGCGTCGGCGCTGATGCGCGAAGCACGCGAGGCGCCGCTGTTCGACGTCAGTGTGTTCAACGGCAGCTTTGCCACCGAGTTCAGCGTGCCTCAGGCCATCGATGTGCCATCGAATGGCCAGCGTGTCGTGATGAGCCTGGGGCAGCACGAGGACGTGGCTGTCCTTGCCGCTCGCACCACGCCTCGCATCGACGCCAGCGCGTTTCTGGTGGCCGACATGCCGCGGCCTGGCGGCGTCTGGCCGGCGGGACCGTTGCAGCTCTACCGGGACGGTGCCTTCGTCGGCAACGGGCAGTGGAACGCGCCGGACGGTGAACGCCTCACGCTGTCATTCGGCCGCGACGAACTGGTACGCGTGGAGGCAGAACCCGAACGCGACAACCAAGGCACCGGCGGCTTCGTCGGCAGCCGCGCAGAGCGCACGGTGCAGCGCGGCTATGTGCTCGAGAACCGCCACCGCACGCCCATCACGCTGCAGGTGCTCGAGGCGGCGCCGGTGTCGATCGACGAGCAGGTGCGCGTCGCCACGCGGTTTGCGCCCCAGCCGGCAGAGTCGGCCTGGAACAAGCAGCCCGGCGTGGCGATGTGGACCCTCGAGCTGGACGCAGGCAAGACCGCGCGCGTGGCGGCGGCCTACACCATCAGCTATCCCAAAGAGGCGCGCCTGCAGGAGCGGTGACGACCGTGGCGATGCTGTCAGCAGCTTCAACGCGCCTTGGCGTAACGCGGCGTCGCCGTATCCTCGGCACGATCAATCGTTCGCGCCATGCGCAGTGCCGCGTCCTCCGACATGCCATTGACCACCATCAGGTAGCGCGCGTACGAGCCGATCTGGGCGCGTTCCTTCGCGTGGATCGCATCCACCTCGCTGGGCGAACTCTGATGCTCGAAGTTGGCAGGGCCACCAGTGGCTTGGGCTAGAGCGGCGGCGACCGGCAAGACGGCGAGCAGGACGGTCGAAAGATGACGGGCAATGGTGTTCATGGCTGGGTAGAGGGGTAGTGGCGAAGGTTAAACATCGAATCGATGTGGAACCAGTATTGGTGCCGCACGCGGCGGCAACAATGCCCGCCGCCGCAAAGGCCCGTTGTACGCACTGCAACGATGGTGACTCCGAGAATGGGATCTCAGTCCAGGAACTTGTCGCCGAACATGGGAAGGCCGCTCAGCGAGTTGGCCTTGCTGACTTCGTCCTGGATCACGTCCCAATGCTCGATGAGTTGGCCGTTCACGATTCGCAGGATGTCGGCGACGATCCAGTTGCGAGGCAGGCCGTGGCCGGAGAAGCGACCGTGCAGGATCACGTAATCGCCATTTGCGAGGATCAGCCCGGGTTCGTGCTTCAAACTCGGCGGTGCCGCCTTGACCAGGTCGAACAGCCCAGCGCGGCCGGGCGCGATGTGGGCACTGTGCTGAATGTAGTCGGGCGACCAGAACGTCTCCGCCTTGGCGTAGTCCCGCTTGTTGAACAGCGTATCGAAGGCCTCGAGTACCAGCGCCTTGTTTGTCTCTTCGTTGGTGTTCATTTCAATGTCCATTCTAGGTGTACGTCCGTATTGAAGATGGCAGAGCCATGGGTCTAGAGCAAGCTTTCGCTCACGAGCGGGGACAGGAAGAGCAGCTGCAGACGAGTCCCGAAGCTGACGCCGGGCTCGTCGTCCAGCACCTGTTCCGCACCGTTGAACGTCGAGACCCATTGCAGGTGCTCCCCGGACTCATTGAGACGAAGGCGGTAGCTCCCGACGGCCTTCACGCGTTCGGCGAGCGAGAGGACTTTCTCCGCCAGCTCCGGCGAGTCCACCAGCATGCCCAGTTCGGTGTTGACCCGCGATGAGCGAAAGTCGAGGTTCATCGAGCCGACGAAAGTGGTGCGTCGGTCGATGATGATGAGTTTCGAGTGCGAGCGTCCGACGGTGGACCCCAGCGCCTGGCCGATGACCGCATCGTTGCGGAGCTGCGAGGTGTCGGTCTCGAAGAGGTTGACGCCAAGCTTGAGCATGGGAACGCGGTAGCGCCCGTATGCTGCGCTCGCCAACGGTTCATCGTTCGACGCAAGCGAGTTGGTGATGATGTCGACGCGAACGCCGTTCTTGCGCGCGATCGCGAGCCCGTCCATGCCGAGCTTGCCGGGTATGAAGTACGGCGAGCCGACGACGAGCTCGGACTTCGCCTGGCTCATCGCCCGGCCGACGACGGCGGTCACCGTGGTCGGGTCCGTCCCGGATTCGCTGCGGCCCGACACCTTTTCCGGATCGTCTGCGAAGACGTGGATGCGGCCACGCAGCAGGTCCAGAGGGGGTCGGGCCAGGTCGGCGCCTACGGGCCGATACCCGAGAAGATCGGACTTGTCCGCCGGGGTCGGGTAGGCGCTCTTTGCATCCGTGGTGAGCGTCTCGAACTCGGTACGAAGCTGCTCCGGCGCGAGCCTGCTGCGTTCTATCTCTTGCAGCGGGTAGATCCGGGGGCTGTTCCAGTACTGGTCGAAGATCCCGGCCAAGCGAGGGACCGCATCGCCCGTCACGATCAGGTCGAAGTCGATGAAGTTCCCGCTCTTGCTGCTGAAGAAGTATTCATCGGCCATGTTCCTGCCCCCGGCGACCGCAAACGCGCCGTCTGCGATGAGGAGCTTGTTGTGCATCCGGTGGTTGACGCGGGAGAAGTCACCGACGGAAAACAGCCATCGAGTCAGCGCGAATGCGCGGCCCGACGGGAACGGGTTGAACAGGCGAACTTCGATGTTGGGATGCGCTGCGAAGCGAACCAGCATCTCGTCGTTGTCCGCGGTGTAGAGGTCATCGACGAGGAGGCGCACGCGGACGCCTCGTGCGGCCGCGTCTCGAAGGGCTCGGGTCAGCGTGTGACCGGTCACGTCGTTCTGAAGCAGGTAGTACTGCACGTCGAGGCTGCGCTGCGCGGCCCGGATCAGGCTCAGGCGCGCGTCCATCGAATAGGAACTCAGGGGAAGTGGACGAAAAGCAGAGAGGCCGCCGCCTGGGTCGCTTTGAGCGGCCAGGCGACCGAGCGGGGTCTCCGGGCTCGCAGGAATGGCCTCGACGTGTGCCTTCTCGATGGGAGGCGGGAGCGTGGCGCAGCCGGTGGCGGCCGCGAGCAGCAACAACGAGAGAGGGCGCAGTACGCGCGCTGAGAGGGGCAAGTGGCGTCTCCATGGCGCTGGTTGCACCAGCGCTTCGGTTGAGTGGTCGGGATCAGCGCGCCAGTCGCCGCCCCTGTGACGGCAGATCAGGTGGCGCCAAGCTGCTCTGGCTTGGCCGGCAGCGTGTACAGGCGCTTGCCGGTGGCGGCATAGACAGCGTTGGTGAAGGCCGCGAGGGCCGCGGACGTTCCGGGCTCGCCAACGCCGCCCAGGCTCTCGGTGTTCTTCACGATCTCCACGTCGATGACCGGTGCCTCGCTCATTCGAAGCGGCTGGTAGTCGTGGAAGTTGCTCTGTTGCACGCGGCCATCCTTGATGGTGATGTCGCCATAGAGCGCCGCGGTGAGTCCGAAGTTGATGCCGCTTTGCATCTGGGCCACGACGGTGTCGGGGTTCACAACGAGGCCGCAGTCGACAACGCAGGTCACCTTGTGAACCGTGACCTGGCCAGCCGGATCGACGCTGAGATCGACCACTTCAGCGATGTAAGTGTCGAACGCGAAGAGAAGTGCGATGCCCTTGCCGCGCCGCTGCGGCAACTTCTCGCCCCACTTGGCCAGTTCGGCGGCTCGCGACACAACGTGTCGAGCCCGATCGTTCTTCGACAGCATCGCCAGTCGATACGCGACGGGATCCTTGCCTGCCCGGACCGCGAGTTCGTCTATGAAGCTTTCGAGCACGGGAACGTTGCGCGAGGGCCCGACGCCGCGCCAGAAGCCGGTGTACACCGGGCCTTCCTCGCGAACATGCTCGGTGCGCATGTTCGCCACGCCGTAGGTCAGATTCTTGGAGCCATCGACAGCCTCCGAGTCGACCCCATCGGGCCCGATGAACGCCGGCGCGAACGTGGCCAGGTTCGAGGGCCCGGCGAATTTGTGCCAGAGCGCGACCGGGTACCCTTGCTCGTTCAAGGAGGCCGAGACCGAGTGCGCGTACAAGCCGCGGAAGACGTCGTGCTGAATGTCTTCCTCTCGTGTCCAGACAACTTTCACCGGGCCGTTGACCTGCTTCCCGATGAGGACAGCCTGGTCGACCTGGTCGTGGTACAGGCGGCGCCCGAAGCCCCCGCCGAGCAGCGAATTGTTCAAGGTGACCCGCTCCGGCGGCAGACCCAGCAGCTTCGCGGCAGAGTCCCTGAGCCGAGCGGGCACCTGGGTTCCCGTCCAGATCTCGGCGCCGGTGGCCGTGACGTGCACCGTCGCGTTGACCGGCTCCATGGCCGCATGCGCGAGCATCTGGTTGATGTACAAGGACTCGACGCGCTTGGGGTCGGCGGAGATGACCTTCTGCGCATCGCCGTCGTTGCGCGCCACCGCTCCGGGCTTGCGCAGGGTGTCGACCATCAGCTTGCGGAGGTCCTCGGTCGACAGCTTGGCGTTCGGGCCGTCATCCCACTCGATCTTCAGCGCGGCCGCGCCTTGCTTGGCGTACCAGGTGTTGTCCGCGACCACGGCGACTGCGTTGTCGAGGACGACCACCTGGCGAACTCCGCGCATCGCGCGAGTCGCCGAGTCGTCCACAGACTTGACCTTGCCGCCCATGACAGGCGAGTTCACGACGGACGCGAACTTCATCCCGGGAATGACCGCGTCGATGCCGTACTTGGCGGTTCCGTCGGTCTTGCCCTTGGCGTCGAGACGCTTGACGGGCTTGCCGATGAGCTTGAACTCGTTGACCGGCTTGAGCGAGACCTTTGCCGGAAGGGGCAGCTGAGACGCGCGGCCGACCAGCTTGCCGTAACTGAGACGACGCCCGGTCGCTTTGTGAACGACTTGCCCGCGCTCCGCAAAGCACCCCGCCGGGTCAAGCTTCCACTGCTCGGCCGCCGCTTGGATGAGGACGGTACGAGCCGCCGCGCCGGCCTGGCGCATCGGTTCAAACATCGAGCGGATCGAGGTGGACCCGCCCGTGAACTGGTCCCCGATCGGTATCCCGTACGTCTTCGCGTCGGGTGGCGCGTGGCGGAGCTTGACTTTGGTGACGTCGACCTCGAGCTCCTCGGCCAGCAGCATGGGGATGGCGGTGTACGTGCCTTGCCCCATCTCGATCTTCGCCATCGTCAGCGTCACGCTGTCGTCCGCAGCGATGGTCACGAAGGCGTTCGGAACGAAGGGCTTCGGGGCGGCTTGTGCCGCGAAGGAGAACTTGGGCGCTGACCAGAATCCGACCACCAGACTCGCGGCTGCTCCCTTGAGAGCCCTTCGGCGCTGCGGCGACAACAGGTCATCTTCGCTTGATGCAATGAAGAGGTCGCTCGACATGTCAGGCTCCCTTGAGCTGTGCGGAAGCAGCTGCCTCCTTGATCGCTTCGCGAATGCGCTGGTACGTGCCGCAACGGCACACGTTCCCGCTCATCGCGTCATCGATCTCGGCATCCGACGGGTGCTTGTTTCGCATCAACAGCGCTGTGGCGGACATGATCTGCCCCGACTGGCAGTAGCCGCACTGCACCACCTCTTTGGACAGCCAGGCGGCCTGGACGGCTCGGCCCGCGGGGCTGCTGGCGGCGGCTTCGATCGTGGTGATCTTCTTGCCTTTGACACTCGAGATGGGCAAGACGCAGGAGCGCGTCGCCACGCCATCGACGTGGACGGTACACGCGCCGCACAGTGCCATGCCGCAGCCGAACTTCGTTCCGGTCATGTGGGCTTCGTCGCGCAGCGCCCAAAGAAGCGGGACATCGTCGGCGAGATTGAACTCGTGCGGTTTTCCGTTGATTGACAGCTTGATCATCTTTCTTCCTTGAGGTCGCGACGAAATATGGACGAGCGTAGTGTCAATGCTGGAAGGCTGTCAAGCCCGAGCGTGTTCACATGGATCGGGTGCTAATATGGACGAACGTAGTAAAAGAGGAACAAGTTCGATGACTGCTTTTTATTCTCTCGCTCGCAAGATGGGCCTGCCGATGTTCGTGTCGGCGACGGTGTTTGCAATCACGGCTTGCAGTACGACGGGTACCGCAAGCTCATCCAAGGAGACTTCAGCCATGACCCTCGAAGAAATCAAGCGCGCCCTCGTCGGCGAGTGGGCGAGCTTGACGCCGGAGGTGCGCCCCAGCGCTAGCAAGACCCTCGATGGAACGCTCAAGCCGTTCTATCTGAGCCGCGTGTTCAAGTACCTGGGGGAGGACCGATTCGAGCTCACCACCGACGTCTGGGCGGACCCCTACGGAAAGGTCGCTGTCGCGAAGGTCCACCTGCGCGGTCACGTCAAGTTGGTCGGTGAGCATCCCATTGCCGCAGGGGCCCAGAAGGCAGACTTCGTCGCCGACGAGGCGTATGAGGTGACGCCATTGGTCCCAGGTTTCGTCGACATCCTCAACAAGGTGGCGTCTGCTGGTTTCTCGCCATGGCAGCTCGGGAAGGGGCAAAGCGTTTTTGGCAAGACCTTCGTACCGTTCGGCCTGGTCGAGGGGCGCAACTTCATGGAGTACGACCTCATCTATCTGCAGGGCGACTATCTCTTCTGGGGTGCCAGAAACATTGACGGCCGCGGCTTCGACACCGAGCAGAACCGGCCGACGAACCTTCAAATCCCCCTGCGGCGCCAAAAGTAGGCCTGAACCTTCATGAGCGCCATTGCCGAAGAGCACTTGACGACAACGAGCGGGAGGGATGTTGCGGTCCTCGCTGCGCTGGCCACTGGCTTCGTGATGGCCATGATCGACCTCACGGCCGTCAACCTGGCGCTGCCGGCGATTGCGCAAGACTTGTCCGTGCCATTGAGTGGTCTGGTCTGGGTCGTCGACGGCTATACGTTGACGTTCGCCGCCCTCTTGCTCGCGGGCGGCGCGCTCGCAGACCGACTCGGAGCGAAGCGCGTGTATCAAGCCGGCCTGGTGGTGTTCTTGCTCGGCTCGATCGCTTGTGCGCTGGCGTCGAGCGGTGTTCAACTGACCGTCGCGCGGTTTGTTCAGGGCTCGGGAGCGGCGCTGTTCATGCCCAGCTCGCTGGCCCTCGTTGGTCATGCTTATCCGGCGACGAAGCTGCGCATCAGGATGGTCGGAATCTGGTCGGCCATGGTGGGCGCGTCCTCTGCCGTGGGGCCGCTGGTCGGTGGGGCGCTCGTCTCGGCGTACGGCTGGCGCGCGGTCTTCTGGGTCAACATCCCGCTGGGCCTGATCGGCTTGGCGATGGTCCAGGTGCTGCTTTCGCCGCCTTCGCGACAGCGGAACACCATTTCCATGGTCAGCCATGGGTTGGCGATCGCGGTGCTCAGCGCGCTCACCTATGCCCTCATCGAAGGGCCGGCTCGCGGCTGGACGTCGACAGCGGTTGCGCTGTCAGGGCTGGGCACCGTCGCAGGCGCCTGGATGCTGCGCTACCGGGACATGAACGGCATCGGGCCGCTCGTTCCGTCGGGCCTGCGCAGGACGGGTGGATTCGTTGCCATCAATACCGTCGGGTTCTTGATCAACTGCGGCGCGTTTGGCCAGCTCTTCTTCCTCAGCCTGTACCTTCAGCAAGCCATGGGCCTGAGCGCCCTGGGCGCTGGGATGCATCTGTTGCCGCTGATGATCACGGTGACCGTGGGCAACTTGGCGTCAAGCCGGGTGTCGGCAAGGCTGGGGCTCGCGAATACGATGAAGCTCGGGCTCGCGGTGGGGTGCGCCGTGGGGCTCGTTGTCGTGTCCCTGTCCGCACTCGGTGTCTTAGGCGCCTCGGAACTCATCGCTTGCGTTTCGGTGATGAACCTGGCGATAGGTACGGCCATCCCGGCCATGACCGCGTCGGCGATGCAGATCGCAGGTCAGGTCCATGCCAACAGCGCAGCCGCCGCGCTGAACGCCAACAGGCAAATCGGGGCCCTCGTCGGCGTTGCGGCGATCGGCTCGGTCTTGCACGCGGTCCCGGTCTGGAACAGGAGTGTCCCCATCGCCTTCGTTTTGGTCGCCGCTGCCTACGGCATCGCCCTCGTGGTGGTGCGGCGATCTCTGTCGTCGGTGCGCTGACGACTGGCGACCTGGCGACTTGGCTAGGCTTTGACGATGGACGCGAGCAGGATGCGCTTGAAGCGCTCGATAGGCGCAGTGCTGCGGTAGGCCTTGGACATCAGAATCGCTCCTTGGAACGAGGACGTGATGTACCCGGCGAGATCCTTGGTCCTGGTCCCCGGCGAAAGTTCGCCAGCCTTGACCGCCGCCCTCAGGCAGTACTCGACAGAGGCGCTGACGTCATCCAGCATGTCGACGACGCGCAAGCGCAGCGCTTCGGTCTCGTCAGTCGCTCCGGCGCTTGTGTTGCCGAACATGCAACCCCTCTTGGAGCCGAAGCTCTCGATCGAGGCGATGTGGATGTCAAAGTAGGTCTTGAGGCGCTTGAGCGGCGACAGCTTGTCGTTGCGCAGCGTCTGCTCGATCACTGACTGAACCTTCGCGTTGTACAGATCCAGCACCTCGAGACCGAACTTCTCTTTCGAGGCGAAGTGGTTCGTGAACGAACCCTGGGGAGCTCCTGCGGCGCTCACGATGTCGCGAACGCTGGTCCCGCCATACCCACGCTCGTGGACGAGGTGGAACCCTTCCGTGAGGAGCCTGTCCCTATGCGATTGTCTTGACATGTCTGCGTCATTCTAGGCGGCTCCCGATTTTTGGCGCAAAAAGACGCAAGGCTGTCCATATTCATGCACATCCTCGCATCCCAATCAGATCGATGCTCCTTCTTCTTGTGCTGCCGGGATCAAGCCGACTGGCGCCTGATCTCGTCTCTGATCATTTCCAGACGGTCCTGGCCGAAGAACATCTCGTCACCGACGAAAGTCGTCGGAGCGCCGAAGACGCCGCGTTCGACGGCGGCTTCGGTGTTGGCCCTCAGAGCGGCCTTGATGTCGGGGTCGCCTGCCATGGCGCCTACTTCTTGAGCAGAGAACCCGGCAGCCTCGAGCGTCGATGCCGTGGTCGAAGCGTCGTTGAGATCGAGGTCGTCGACCCACATCGCCTTGAATACGGCTGACAGCAGCGGCTGAAGACGCTCCGGTTGTCGCAGCTGGACCGCGGTCACAACACGCATCAGGAACAGCGTGATGATCGGGAAGTGCGTGTTGATGACGAGCGGAACGCCGTATCGGCGAGCGTGTCTCTCGTAGTCCCGGTTCGTGTATCGACCCTTGACGGGGATGGCGGTGGGCGAGGCGTTGCCGGTGGCCTGGAACACGCCGCCGAGCAGCATCGGTTTGTAGACGAGCTCCGCGCCCTCGGCTGCGCACAGACCGGGCAGCTGTGTCCACGCCAAATACGCAGCCGGGCTGCCCACGTCGAAATAAAACTCCACTCGCTTGGTCATCGGTGTGCCACCCGTAAATGAACGATCGTTTGCTTAACGGAAGCTATGCTATGGTGAAGTCATCGTCAACACGGGTTTCACCGGAGCTGTGGATGCGCTACTCAAGCACGCACAAAGAAGAGGTACGCGAAAAGCTGCTCGCCGCCTCGCAAGCGATCGCGAAGGCCGGGGGTTTCTCGACGACCGGTGTGGACGCCTTGATGGGGGCGATCGGCCTGACGGGCGGGGCCTTCTACAGCCATTTCCCCTCGAAGCAGGCGCTCTTTGAAGCAGTGATCGAGCGGGAGATGGCCAACAGCAGCGACATGTTGGCCGGCGACGAAAGTTCTGTGCCGGACCACGTGGCAAAGCGACTGCGCGGCTATCTCAGCACGTTCCACGCGACTCATCCTGAGCAAGGCTGCGCGTTGCCGACGCTCGGTGCCGAGATCTCGAGAGCTCATCCTGAAGTGCGCAAGGCGGTCGAGGCCTGTCTGAAGAAGGTTCACGACAACTGGGCCGAGCGAGTCGAGGACAGCGACGCAGCCTGGGCGCTGATTGCGCAGTGTGTCGGAGCACTCATGCTCGCGCGCAGCGTGGACAGCGACAAGACGCGCAAAGAGATCCTTGCCGCCAATCGGCGCTTCATCGACGAGGCGCATTCGCTCGAACACCCGCTGCAGCCGCCTTCCGGCCGTCAGGCATAGGCTCTGCCGAGCCTGGGGTGGTTCTGTCGGGTCTTGCTGCGTTCAGCCGCAGGCGCGGCTTCAAGAACAAGCGCGCCGCAAACGCCGATTGACACGGTCGCGCAACCCGCCTATGGTTCTTTGCTGAACGATCGTATGGCAAAGGAAGCTGAATGGCGGACACTCAATCACCCCAGGTTGCCCTCGTCATCGGGGCAGGGGACTCCACCGGCGGTGCAATCGCCAAGCGTTTTGCCAAGGGCGGCTACGTCGCCTGCGTGACGCGACGCGAGGCCGACAAGCTCGAGCCCTTGCTGCGCGAGATTCGAGAGGCGGGCGGAACCGCGCATGGCTTCGGCTCAGATGCACGCAAGGAGGAGGAGGTCGTCGGCCTCATCGACCGCATCGAGAAAGAGGTCGGGCCCATCGAGGTGCTGGTGTTCAACATCGGGGCGAACGTCCCGTGCAGCATCCTCGAGGAGACCGCGCGCAAGTACTTCAAGATCTGGGAGATGGCCTGCTTTGGCGGCTTTCTGAATGCGCGCGAGGTGGCCAAGCGCATGGTGCCGCGCGAACGCGGCACGATCATCTTCACCGGCGCCACCGCGTCGCTGCGAGGCGCTGCCAATTTCGCTGCATTCGCCGGCGCCAAGCATGCCCTGCGGGCCCTTGCGCAGAGCATGGCGCGTGAACTCGGGCCCAAGAACATTCACGTGGCGCACGTTGTTGTTGACGGCGCCATCGACACAGCGTTCATCCGCACGAATTTCCCGGAGCGCTACGCCTTGAAGGACCAAGACGGCATCCTCGACCCCGAACACATCGCCGAGAATTACTGGCATCTGCACACGCAGCCACGCGATGCGTGGACGCACGAACTCGACGTGCGGCCCTACATGGAACGGTGGTGACACCCTGGAGCCGCAACCCTGGCGACGAACACGAAGAGGTGCAGACATGATCAAGCTCAGCGTGATGTATCCGTATGAGGGCGGCGCGCATTTTGACTTCGAGTACTACCGGGCTACGCACATTCCGCTCGTACTCGACCGGCTCGGTGCCGCCTGCAAGCGCTGCAGCGTGGACAGGGGCCTGACGGGAGGGCGGCCCGGTGCGCCCCCGCTCTATGTGGCGGGCTGTCACTTGGAGTTCGACTCGGTGGACGAGTTCTCTGCTGCGTTCGGCCCGCATGCCAAGGAAATCCTGGCGGACACGCCGAACTACACCAGCATCTCGCCGGTTTCTCAAGTGAGCGAAACGTATTCCTAGGCGAGGACGGGTCAGGCGGGTGAGTATTTCGCGAACAGCCGCGCAGGTCGCACGGTCATCAACAGCAGTGCGCCTGAGAGCACGTAGAAGCTGATCACCAGCAGCATGCTGTAGGTCGGGCTCCCCGTCCGCGCGGTCAGCCAGCCGGTGACCGATGGCCCCACGGCGGGCCCCAGATTGCCCAGGCTGCTGATCAGCGCGATGCCGCCGGCGGCGCTGGCCTTGGACAAGTACTCCGTCGTCGTCGTGAAGAACAGCGGCGTGGCGGCGATCCAGCCGATGCCCGCGAGCGTGAGGCCCGCCATCGACGCGACGAAGCTGCCCTGCGACATCACGATGATGCCCATGCCGGCCGCGGCGGCCGCGACGCAGGCGGCGTAGTGCCAGCGCCGCTCGCGGTGCAGATCCGAGTGGCGCCCGATCCACACCGTGCCGACGATACCGAAGAGCTGCGGCACCGCGGCGCACAGGCCGACCATGAACAGGTCGGCCACGCCCCAGCTCTTGATCAGCGTCGGGATCCAGAACACCATCGTGTAGGTCGCGCCCAGCAGCAGGAAGTACGCGAACGCCAGCGCGTAGACCTTCGGGTCGGCGAACAGCTGGCGCAGGCCGGTGTGCGAGGCCGATTCGACATCCTTCTCGTCGTGATCGAGCTGGTAGCGCAGCACCTGCTTCTCGTCGGCCGTCAGCCACTGCGCGTCTTCGGGCTTGTCCTGCAGATAGAGGTAGGCGACGATGCCCAGCACCGCGGCCGGCAGGCCCTCGACGACGAACAGCCACTGCCAGCCGTGCAGGCCGCCGGCGCCGTTCGCGTACTTCATGATCCCGCCGCACAGCGGGCCCGCGATCACGCTCGAGATCGCGGTCGCGGTCATGAACAGCGCGATCATCTGGCCGCGCCGCGCCGACGGATACCAGTAGGTGAAGTACAGGATGATGCCGGGGAAGAAGCCGGCCTCGAACACGCCGAGCAGAAAGCGCGCGACGTAGAACTGCGTCGGCGTCTGCACGAACGACATCGCCGCCGCGACGATGCCCCAGATGAACATGATGCGCAGCAGCGTCTTGCGCGCGCCGATCTTGGCCAGCAGCAGGTTGCTCGGCACCTCGAACAGGAAGTAGCCGACGAAGAAGATGCCGGCGCCGAAGCCGTAGGTCGCATCGCTGAAGGTCAGCGTCTGCTTCATCTGGAGCTGCGCGTAGCCGATGTTGATGCGGTCGAGAAACGCGACCGCGTAGCACAGCATCAGGAACGGGATGATGCGCCAGTTGACCTTGCGGTAGACCGCTTCGATCGCATCGCTCGTGCGGGATGCGGGCAGCGCGCCGCGCGGATTGTCAATCGCTGATGTGCTCATCGTTGTCTCCAATGTTCTTCTGCTCGACCGACGCTATGCTGCGCCGCATCGGGCGAATCTATCCGCGGGGCGGCATGCGGCGGAAGGTGCGCTCAGTCCAATTGCAGGGTTAGTTCAGGACAAGGATGCGATTCACGTGCAGCGCCCGCTTCCCAGCTTCGAACACCGCATCTACCCGGCGCACAAGGTGGCTGCGCTGGTCGGCGTGCTCGTCGAGAAAGGCGTGCCGGCTGTCGACGCACTCGCCGGCAGCGGCCTCACCGAAGCCCGCCTGAACGCCGCCGCGACGCGCGTCTCGTACAAGCAGATGCTGGCGGTGTTTCGCAACGCGCTGCGGCTCACGCCCGACCCGGCGCTCGCGCTGCTCGCGGGCCGGCGCATGCACGTCACCGCCTACGGCATGTACGGCTACGCGCTGCTGAGCAGCCCGTCGCACGCCGACAGCGTCGACTTCGCGGTGAAGCACCACCGTGTGATGGGGCCGGTGGCCGACATGCTGTTCGAGCCGAACGACTCCGACGTGATCTTCTCGTACCGGCCGGTGCTCGCGCCCGACCCGACCGACGCGCTCTACCGCTTCGTCACCGAGTTCCAGTTCTCGAGCCACCTGACCCTGACCACGGATCTGTACGGCGCGGCGTTCCGTTTCTCGCGCGTGCAGCTGTCGTATCCGGCGCCGTCGCATGCGGCGATGTACCGCAAGATCTTCCAGTGTCCGGTGCATTTCGGCCAGCCGGCGGACGAGCTTCGCTTCGCCAAGCGATGGCTGGCCGAGCCGATGCCGTATGCCGACCCGATCACCAACGCGATGGCGCGCGAGATGTGCGAGAAGAGCCTGGCCGAGGTGAACCAGGCCGGTGGCGTGGCGGCCGACATCCGGCGCATCCTGGTCGAGCACCCCGGTCGGTTCCCGAGCATCGAGGCGATGGCGGACGAGCTGAAGCTGAACCCGCGCACGCTGCGTCGCAAGCTCGATGCGGAGCAGACCTCGTACCGCGTGATCCTCGCCGAAGTGCGCATGCGCCTGGCCATCGGCTACCTGCGCGAGACCGGCATGACCAACGAGGAGATCGCGAGCCGGCTCGGCTACAGCGACGCCGCGAATTTTCGCCATGCGTTCGCGCGCTGGACGAGCAAGAGCCCGTCCGACTTTCGAACCCAGTAGATCGACTGGCACTTACCCTGATCTGTCCGAAATAAACCTGCAAGCGGGGTGGTTCGAACCTTCCGGAATGCCTCGGGTATTCGATAGTCTCCGCGCCAATGAACCGTGCGCAAACTCTGTCGATGGCAGCTCGTCCGGACACCGTGGGCCCGCCCTCGAAGGCGCTGTGGGCGCGTGAAGCCCTGGCCTGGCCCGAGCTCGGCGCCTTCATCGCCACGGTGCCATGGTGGGGCCTCGCCCAACGCGGCGACGGCCACCCGGTGCTGGTGCTGCCGGGCCTCGTCCAAAGCGATCTGTCGACCCGGCCGCTGCGCAGCTTCCTGAAGGCGCGCGGCTACGACGCGAGAGGCTGGGGCCTGGGCCGCAACACCGGTCGATCGGGGCTGGTCGATGAGGCACTGGTGCAACGCTTGCGTGCACTGCACGAGCAGCACGGGCGCAAGATCAGCGTGATCGGCTGGAGCATGGGCGGGCTGTTCGCACGCGATCTCGCGCGCCGCGCGCCCGAGGCGGTGCGCCAGGTCATCACGCTGGGCAGCCCATTCACCGGGCCGGCCAAGGCCTCGAACGCCTGGCGCCTGTACGAGCTGCTGAGCGGCGAGCGCGCCGGCGACCCGGACGTCGTCAAGCGCTTTCGCGGCGCGCTCGGCGTGCCGACGACCTCGATCTACAGCCGACGCGACGGCATCGTCGCGTGGCAATGCTGCGTCAACGAGCCGGGGCCGCAGACCGAGAACATCGCGGTCACATCGACCCACTGCGGCATGGGTCATCACCCGGCGGTGCTGTATGCGGTGGCCGATCGGCTCGCGCAGCCCGAAGGGCGCTGGACGCCGTTTGCGCCACCGAACGCCGCACGCTGGATGTTCCCGGCGCAGGCATGAGCAAACGAACCACACACAACGACAACGGAGACAAGACACCATGAGCCTCGCCACACTGCAAGACCTGACCGGGCGCGTCGCGCTCGTCACCGGCGGTTCGCGCGGCCTCGGCCTGCAGATGGCCGAGGCGCTGGGCGAGCTCGGCGCCAAGGTCGCGATCACCGCGCGCAAGGCCGGCGAGCTGGCCGAGGCCAAGGCGCATCTGGCGGCGCTGGGCATAGAGACGCTGAC
>Ga0307509_10004418_pt1 | contig 20325 bp, 14 predicted proteins | sample 10_EM_MG_FD_202245 | JGI IMG/M metagenome (GOLD analysis project Ga0307509, IMG submission 202245) | Populus trichocarpa ectomycorrhiza microbial communities from riparian zone in the Pacific Northwest, United States - 10_EM | ecosystem: Host-associated > Plants > Roots > Unclassified | place... | reverse complement strand
CCCCCAAGTCCCTCTGGTGTGGAACCAACCGCACATCTCGCCCCCAACAAGAAACCCTTGACTAGCTAAGAAGATAGACGAAAGGAATCAAATCAAAGAACAAGCAGGAAGAATCAGGAAAACCCATAGCACATTCATCCAGACAAAGGAAAACACAAAAAATCAAACAAAGCAGTAACCACTTGAGAAAGTTCCCGCACAATCAGCGCGAGGGTTGCCAGGCCCGGCATAATCGGAGTCCTGGGGGGGCGCACTCTTTCCGGCCCGCTGTGTTGACAAAGCCCCAAAAAGAAGAAGGAGATAGTGCAATACTATCTTCCCAGAGGCAAGCCGTGATGGACCGTGGTCATAGTCCGAATGGTGAAGAAGTAGTTATGGATACCAGCCAGGTAGTTGTGGGTACCAGCCAAAAAAGTGAAGAAGCAGTAGGGTGCCAGCCGATCCGACCGTGTGAGAAGGAGAAGAAGGAGGGGTAGACCCAACTCTGTGCCGTGGAAACTATCGGAAAACGCGTTCGTGTCTTGACTAGGCAGCCTCTTAAAGAGAAAGAGAATAGAGAAATCGACCGTGGCCTGTTGAAAGGTTCTCTCTTACTGCAAACCGTGTACCCAGCCGTCTGTAACATGGGCGGTGAGGAGAGTGTTGCCGACCGTGCTAATGCTCTAAGCGAGGCAGAGCAAAAGCGGGGTAGGAAGAGGAAACATCATCAAAAGAAGACGAAATCCATCAACCCAAAGTGAAGAAAACCCAAAGGGATAAACCTAAGGGCAGGAGAAGATAAGGGGTGATGCCCTCCACCCCCTAGAGCGAACTCATAACGGGGGGTGGAGTTTGGAAAAGTGGTGATAATCTCGTGGTGTTGAGATTTCAATCGCCGGGTGTGTAGAGGAGACAGAGGATGGCTGTCTTTGTACCTTAAACAAATGCATATGATTTAAAAATAAAAATAAAAATAAAAATAAAAATAAACGGTCACAGTAGTTAGAGCTCTTCACGCAACCATCTAAGTACTTTCTTACAATATACTTTTACCTTTACCTCTCACTCATATACAAGCAACTTGAGCTCTTAGCATCAGAGCAACCACGACCCTTGTAAGACAAGATCCCTCTCCATCTCTCCCCAATAAGATATTAGTATGAGATATAATAGACTATAAGATAGTCTGAGCACGAACGAAGACTATAAGATAGTCTAAGAATGAAAGAAGAGATTATAAGATAATCTCGGAAAGAAGAACACTCTCACATCTTATCTCATATAAGTGATTCATTACCTGTTGCATAAATTACCACCATCAGGTAGGATTGTTACCAAAAGTGGCATTTCGGAGAGCACTTTTTTCAAACACTGGACAATGATCAGACAATATCACCAGCTTGAACCGGTTCAGCTGCAACTGCTGCTCTCGGCCTAGAGGAAGCTGGTGGAACTACTGCTTGAGGAGCGGTACATTCAGCGGGTGCGAAAATGGTCGGAGGGGCTGACCAAGCTCCTGCGGGCTTCTCCTCTTCCTCCTCAATAGGCTCTGCATCGTAGTAAATGTCTTGGGCATCTTTATTGTAGCAAAGAATCAGATGCTGAAGGGATTGTGTAGCATCATAGGCTTCGTATTTGGCGGCAAGAGTACGGCGGGCCATCCCACCCAATGTAACTGATGTACTGACTTTGACTAGGCGTTCAGCAGCATGTTGGGATAGAATAACATCTTGAGTTTCAATTCTAAGATATCAGGGCATTCGTCAACCGTTTTCGAATTTGAAGAAACAAGGAGCAAAGGGGATCAAACCTGCTTAAGGGACATACAAATTAGTAAGGCAAAAGCTGTACCATTAAGGTTTAAACCAATTCCTGTTCTTGTTCAAGTCTCATGATGTTGTGGTAGGGGTGAAAGAGGATAAGATGAGAATTGAGCTATCAGAGATGGATCTAAAGGTACCGCAACAGCAGTTTTAGACAAAACAAAAATGGGTTGTAGATGGAAAAGATGATTAAATTACGAGAATCGCTTCGTAGCAACCCCAGTTGCTGGATTCTATCTAGGGTAATTGTATTCTTGTGAATGGAAATGCAGTGGAGAATTGCCAACAGATGCAAGGGGATAATCGGATTGAGGCGTAAATGGAGAAAAGGAGTTAGTGAGAGTTTGTTGAAACAAGGAGATGGCAAGAGGATAAGGAATGAGCACGGATGGAAGGAGCACGGCAAGCAGGAAGGAAGAATAACAAACGATGATAAACAGAGGTATGATACGACATGCCTGTAATGGGGGCACCGTATAGAGAGGTGAACTGGAAGGTTGTGACCATAGTGAAGACTCAAAGTTGAGGATACAGATAAAGATAATAATTTAAAGAAAAATCAAACAGTAAAACTTAATATCATTAAGCTGAAAGCTTCACTCAATAAGTTCTCTCAAGGATCATTGGTTATCGAAGTAGAATGCTAAATTCTTAAACTTAAGTAGATATCAGATTTAAGCCTTTGACATTCACCACTACTCTGACCTTGTGCGAGCACCCTGTCATGCCCAGGGTTGTCCAAGGTCTACCGTCCATCAGGAATTATCCTGCCGGAAGTATCAGACCAGCTTGGGTACACTTAACTCCATCAATTGGATATAAGTTTCTGCAATGTATTCCCAATACAAGTGCAGGTGGTAAAACTCTTTCCATCCAAGTCATACTAGTGGCTAACTGCCATGACAACAACCGGAGTCAATACCTATATAGTAGACTCACTAGCCCAGTAGAAGTTTCTTCTATACAAGCTGCTTAGCTTCAGTCTTGCCACCCCCAGATCTCCATAGCAAAACTAAACTACCTTAAAGGAGTCACCTTCCCACTACCAGCACACTGGCCTCAACATTTCTAGGTTTGTAAGAGGCATTTTCCTACACTTTCCACCTAGTTGCCTTTGATGTCCTCATTGAGTCCCCGAGACCCCTGTAGGGATAGCGAGGACAATATTTGAGACGAGTAATCAGCAATGAAACTATTCCATACGCTATTATTGGAGTCGGTAGTCTTGCATCATCACTGTTAGAAAGCTAGTTGAAGACAGGTGATGGCCAGTTGATGGAATCCTGGGTAGCCGAAGAAGACCGGGATCTTTTCTAGAACTTGATGGATACTCCGGACCGCCAAACCAACCCCGCCCAAGCCTACTCAAGCACCCCACCCACACCTACCGCACCAATGGGGAAATCACCCCCCGCCTTTACCCTCGAGCGCCATCCTACTCTTTTATCTAACTGCAGCACAATTCTTATATTCCGATCGACAAGTACCTTGGGACGTCTACCGTGGAATAATATAACTATCATACTAAACCATCTAGCCGATAAAGAGAGTAAATCTCCGGTAAACAACCCTAAACTAAATTACCATAGGTCAACACCTATTGCATCCAGTGCCCAGAACAAACAAACATTCTTTCACCAAAGCGGTATATATTAAGAAAAAATCATCAGTTCTTCAGCCAGTTCAAACACACTGCTACACTTGAGTTTCTGTCATCTCCACAAAGATCAGCTAGCAATCATCACACCTTTCCCGGGTTGTTTTTTTATAGAGCCGTCACAGGCCATCACTCGTCTTGATTTGTGGTGAGCGGAGTATGTTCACCAAACATACGCTACCACATAACACCACACCGTCCGGTAACTTAGCGTATATCCGGCAGACTTGGCTAGCCGGATAGTATCGCCGGATAGTTTGGATCTCGATGGAAATGAAGCCATGAGGGGGGGTTATCCTATCATAAGGAGGAACGAGAGCCAAATTTAGGTTTTTTTAAGTAGAATACACAATTACCCCCTGACATCCCGGATAGGAATACCATACCCGGGATATAACCTGCCCTTTCCCCAGCAGCCTGCTCCTGCGGGCCGTCTTCCTTGTATGGTTATAATACTAAATCTTCCCATTTAAGTTTCTCGCCTGATCACACCTCCTGAATTAATCGTTGCAGGTTATCTATCAAAAATAACCCGACCTATGATATAACTCGTCAGCACTTTCCCCGCGCGAACCCCTACCGCAAAAAACACCATCACCCGAGGTAAATCTTAATGAGCAGAATATCGTTCCCCGGTATTATACCCTACAGCGGTAATTTCTAGTATTATACAGTGTCATTCGAGAGCTAATATCGGAGCACGGCAAAGATTTACCAGTCTAGCAGCGGGGGGGTTGGCTGTGCACGTGATGCCCGGCTTGGGCGTCGGATAGACTTGCCGGTGGGTAAATGGATGGAACACATTTCTTAACTCTTTTTTAAGTTGTGATCTTACAGCGCTGTGGGCTAGACAATGACCCTTGATAGGATAGTGTAGGATGCCGGCCCTCGTAATATTGGGGCTGGTTGCAGAGGTAAAAGGACTCTTACTAAGTTAATTCTCCTTCATGAGAAGGATTAAAAAGTGGGAACGGCCTTCTAACTCGACACCTCAATTGCCGTAGCATTTAAGCATGATCTCCATTAAATCATTTGCACCATGGAGTCAAATTGGAATCATACGTTAGCTAAATTGCTTTTATGTCGCTTCTCACGAGTATCAGAAACACTTGCAGTCTATATTATCTCTATAATAACACTCAAGTCGGCACTCAAGAGGAGAAGGAGAAAATGGGGACAACGAAGCCAGGGAAGTAGTAGCAAATAAAGAGCGAATGTGCCAAAAATATTTAGAGGGGAAGGACGAAAAAGGAACCGGGGTATGTTTACCGCAGAAGAAGGGGAATTACAACAAGGTGGTGTTATAAACTGAGGGTTGATGATGGGCGGGAATGAGGGGAGGAAGTGGTGGCGACGGCCAGGTTTATAGGATTTTTGTGGTCGGCGCGGGAGTGGAACATAGGTCATCAATAATCGGAGGCGGTAATGAGGGCGATGCCTCCTCAGCCTTAGGCAGCGCTCAGGGTGGTATACCGGTAATAGATTCTAGGGGCTGTAGTAACGCCATTACTCGACATGGCCACGTCTAGTAGCATAATTGAGTGGGGTCCGTTGTTATCCGGTTTATATTGGAGTTAACATCGACAAGTCCAAGCAGGATTTTAACCACTCCCTCGTGTCCATTCTGGGCAGCGCGGCATAGTAGTGTTTGGCCGAAACTGCCCGCTTTGTTAGGGTTGACATCGCCCGTCCGAGTAGGATTTACACCACCCCCTCGTTCCCATCCTGGGCAGCACGCCAGAGTGCTGTTAGGGCTTGGAGAGTTGGTTCGTCGGGGTTGATGTCATCCCGTCTGAGCAGCATTTTCACTATCCCCTCATGCCCATTCCAGGCTGCCCAACAGAGTGGTGTTCGGTGATAGTTATCTGGTATGTTGGGGTTGACATCGCTACGTCCGAGCAGTATTTCCGCCACTCCCTCATGCCCGTTCTTGGCAGCACCACAGAATGGTGTTAGCCCGTACTGACCCGCTTCGTTGGGGTTGACTTCATCCTGACTGAGTAGGACTTTTACCACTCCTTCGTGACCATTCAGGGCAGCATACCAGAGTGGTGTTCGGCCATTCTTATTTGGTTTGTCGGGGTTAACGTCGTCCCGTTCAAGTAACATTTCTACCACTCCCTCGTGCCCATTCTTGGCAGCACCACAGAGCGGTGTTAGCCCGTACAGGGCCGCTTCGTTGGGGTTGACTCCGTCCTTCCTGAGCAGGACTTTCACCACTCTCTCGTGACCATTCAGGGCGGCATACCAGAGTGGTGTTCGGCCATAGTTATTCGGCTTGTCGGGGTCAACGTCGTCCCGTCCAAGTAGCATTTTCACCACTCCCTCGTGTCCATTTCTCGCAGCATGCCAGAGGGGTGTTTCGCCATTGTTATTCGGCTTGTCGGGGTTGACGCCGTCCCGTCCGAGTAGAATTTCCACCACTTCCTCGTGCCCACTGCCAGCGGCCCACGCGAGAGGTGTATTACCGGCATCCATAGTCTTCCTTGTTGCTATCACAGTGTTCCACCTCTACCTGGCTAAAGACAATCCCGACAACACCAAAAAAAAAAAAAAGGATGCACGATGTAGGCCACCTAACAGTCAAAGTTTGTCGGAATCAACGGTGTACAGGCAGTTCTCCTGCTGTTCTAGCAATACTTGCAGTGGTATTCGTAGTCGACAAATAACGTTAGGGCAAGTAATTTAGCCGATCGGATGGTTCTCGCTTAGCATGGGCCCCGAATAAAAGTGAGAACTTTGGAGACCGCGAGAGCGAGTGGATGAGAGAGCCTTGATCTGCTACGAAGTCCGATAACTTAGACAACTCTCAGTGATTGTCCAGTGAGTTGTATGAGAAAAGTTTGCGATGAGTAAGGAGGTAGGGAAAGGAGATTTACGCCCCTGGCTCACAGACGGCAGGATTCACATCACCCACAGAAACAAACATAATCTCCCCTTCTTATCATAAAGCCGTAGCAAGGTAAAAGTTCAAGTCCGCGAATAAGGTTCAAGCGTTTTGTAAGCGAAAAGAGGAAGCAGATTCTCACAGCCGAGAGACTCATGCCAAGGTGGTGGCTGGCTCGGCGCTACATCCCCGAATGGTTGAGGCTCATAACTTGAGGTACTCAAAAGAGCGCCCGACAACCTCCTCAGAGCTTCGCGGCTCAAAATAACTTTAAGAACTCGAATAAACGATATTTGTGCTGTATACCGTAGAGCAAGACGTTTAAGTTTCTCGCCTAACCATCCTCCGGGTTATTCATTTCCAGGTTGTCCTTCTAAACCGTGCCAACTTAAACTCGTCAACCACTTTCCACAACATAAAAACCCCACAGCAAAAGAGGCCATCACCCAGCGTGAAAAAAGTTTACTGTGTGGGGAATATCGCTCCCCGATATTGTACCCTACAATTGGAATTTCCGGTATCGCACAGTATCATTAGAGCTGATGTGCGATCGTGGCAAAGTTTTGACAGTCTAGTTAGGGAGGTTGTGTGGGGTTTGTGATGCGCCGGCTCGTCGTAGGAAAGTGGATAGAACATATTTCCTAACCCTCTTACCAAGATAGAGTAGAATGCTGGTCGTCAGAGAATTGGAGATATAATAGTTTCAGAGTCGAAAAAGCCTCTTACTGGGTTATTTTTCCTTCATGAAAAGACCGAAAAGTGGGAACAGCACCATCCCCAACCTCACACTTCGAGAGCTGTAGCATTTAAGCATCCTCTCCATTGAACATCTTTTCCATCGTGGGGTTTAACCCCCACCCACCATACATTAGTCTGGTTAACTGGCGTTTTCCGTCGCTTCTCATGTGCACCAGAAACACTTGCGGTTTAGATCACCTCTTTTAATAATACTCCGGTTAACACTCAAGAGGAGAGGGAGAAGAGGGGAACAAAGAAACCACAGAAATGGTAAAATAATGAAAGATATTTACAATGGGGGAACGGCCGAAAATGAAAAGATGACGGAAATTTCGAGCCACACCAGCTGATCTCAACACAATATAAATAGCCCACATCAATACCAGATTACACCCACCCGAATACGTGAGAAAATCAGCAGAGAGGCTGTGGCGAGTAAGTGATGGATATGAGCATTCCCAGCAGATGTGATTTCCTTCAGAGACATGCGGGTATCGAGGGTGTGTCGGGCATGCGTATGGTAGAAGGAGTAGAGAAATTACAACAGGGTGGCGAAATAGACTGCGGGTTGAGGCTGGGCAGGAATAAGGAGGGAGTAGTCGCGACAGCTACGTTTATAGAATTGCTGTGGTTGGTGCGGGGATGGTACATAGGTATACTGTGCATATTTGAAGACGGTAATGAGGGCGATGCCTCCTCGGCCTTAGGCGGTGCTGAGGGTGGTAGATTCTAGGGGCTGTAGCAACGCTATCATTCCCGCATGGCCGCGTTCAGTAGCATAATAGAGTGGCGTTCGACCTTTGTTATCCAGTTTATTGGGGTCGACATCGCCCCGCCCGAGTAGCATCTTAACCACTCCCTGGTGCCCATTCTGGGTAGCGCGGCATAGCGGTGTTTGGCCGTAACAGCCCGCTTTGTTAGGGTTGACGTCGTTCCGTCCGAGTAGGATTTTCACCACTCCCTCGTGTCCGTTCTGGGCAGCGCGGCATAGCGGGGTTTGGTCGAACCAGCCCGCTTGGTTAGGGACGACGTCGCTTCGTCCGAGTAGGATTTTCACTACCCCCGCGTGCCCATTCCCGGCAGCACACCAGAGTGCTGTGAAGCAGTGGGTATTTGGTTTGTCGGGGTTGATGTCGTTCAGCCTGAGCAGCATTTTCACTGTCTCCTCATGCCCATTCCAAGCCGCACAACAGAGTGGTGTTTGGTTAAGGTAACCTGGTAGGTCGGGGTTGACGTCGCTCCGTCCGAGCAGCATTTCCACCACTCCCACGTGCCCATTCAGGGCGGCGCCACAGAGTGGTGTTATTCCGTGCCGACCCCGTTTGTTGGGCTCGACTTCATCCCGCTCGAGCAGGACTCTCACCACTCCCTCGTGCCCATTCATAGCAGCGTAGCAGAGTGGCGTTCGGCCATAGTTATTTAGTTTGCCGGGGTCAACGTCGTCCCGTCCGAGTAGCATTTTCACCACTCTCTCGTGCCCATTTCTCGCAGCATGGCAGAGTGGTGTTTCGTCACTGATATTTGGCTTGTCGGGGTCGACGTCGTCCCGTCCGAGTAGAATTTCCACCACTTCCTCGTGCCCACTGCGAGCAGCCCACGCGAGAGGTGTATTGCCGGCATCCATAGAGTCTTGCTTGTTGATTTCCTCCGCCTAGCTAAACGCAATCCCGACAATCCCAAAAACGGGCGCACGGTGTGAACCACCGAACAGCCAAAATTTGTCGGAATCAGCAGTGTACGAGTAGTTCTCCTGCCGCTCTAGCAATACTTCAGGAGTATTCTTAGTAGTAGTCGTGAAATAGCCCAAGTAATTTAGCCGACCCGAAGGTTCTCGTCTTGCGCGGGGCCTGGAATATAAGGAGTAATATTGGAGAGGGACTGGTTGAGAGAGCCTTGATCCGCTGCGAACCCAGATAGATTAACCAGTTTCGGTGATTGTCTAGCGAGCTGTATGAAAAGGGTTGAGAGGGGTCAGGAGGTAGGGGAAGGGCATTTACGGCATCCTCCGCACGTTACTATCGTTCGCATAGGATACCGGTACTCGTCGCCCACAGAAACAAACCTGATCTTCCTGGTACTCTCAGAACATGGGCACAACCTACCTATTCCATGGTAAAGTTAGAGTCCGCGAACAAGGTTTTAGTATTTTTGTAAGCGAAATAGAAAGCAGATATTCACAATCGAGAATACGAGTACTCATAGGCACCCCCCGCGGAAGCCTGAGGCTCACAACTAAGGGCACTCCAAAGTGTACCCGACCGCTCCGAGCAACTTTTTGTGGCTCAACCTAACTTTGTGGCTTGCTAAAGTAGCTTTGTGGCTCAATATAGCTCCGTGGCTCAACATACTCGGAAAGAGAGACAACCGATATGGTTATTTTCCTACACTTTCCACCTACCGGTAGTTAGTCTACCTCAGATGTCCTAATACCCTACTTGTCCCAGGCAAGAAGTACCCGCAAACAAGGATTAAAAAAATATATGGCAAAACATCTGTGCGTGTCTGAGCGCTCATACAAAATGGACCCCCCCCTGTTTGCGGGTACTTCTTGCCTGGGACAAGTAACTGGGCCTCAAGTGGCTGTACCCAGGCCAAGATTTGAGACCAGCCACTTGCAATGATACGTTCCACACACAGTTCATTATCGGAGTCGGTTGGTAATCTTGAAGATATCCGTGTAGTAATAAACGGCCGCCATTCGGAAACAAAAGTTGAAGATAGGAGATTGAATTGGCCTCTTGAGGGAATCACAAACAGCAGAAGCCCGGGGTCTTTTCTAGAAGTTGATGGATATACTCCGGACCCCTAAACCAACCCCGCCTAAGCCCAAGACAAGAGGGAAAATCGCAGGAAATTCCACACCCGAATTTACTCCTAAGCGCTCTCCAACAGTTCTTTCCAACTACAGCACAATTCTTATATTCCGATGGACAAGTACGTTGGAATGCCTACCCTAGAACCACCTAACTGCTAAACCGACTAGTCGATCCAGAGAAAATCCCCGGTAAACAGCCCTAAACCAAATTTCTATAGTCCTACACTCTTCTATATTCGGCCCTTGATCAAACAAAATTGCTATGACTAGGACAGCATGTAAGAAGGAAAATTATCATCTCTGCTTCAGCTAGTTCACACACACTGCTACGCTTGAGTGGTGTCATCTCAGCAGATATCACCTAGCTATCATGATTCTTCCCCGGGACTGGTTTGTGGAGTCGTCACAGGCCATCACTCGGATAAGCTTGCAGTCATCACTGTATCGCAACCAAGTATATGCTACTACATAATACCACACCGCCAGGTAGCTTAGCCTAAATCTACCGGGCTCAGTTAGCCGGGATAATATCACGAGATAGGCTGGATCCTAATCGAAAAGTAGACGGGGCGGAAGGGGGTTACTCTGGCTCGCGGAGGAGGAAGCGAAGCCAAATTTAGGGTTCGAAGTAGACAGTTACCCGATAGAATTCCGGATAGGAATACCCAGAATCTAACTTACACTTTCCCCGGCTGCCTGATCCTGATCCTGCGGGTGGTCCTCCTTGTATGCTACTAGAACAGGACATTTAAGTTTCTCACCTAACCATCCTCTGAATTACTCATTGCGGGGTATCTACATATCCAAAATACGCAAACTTAACTCGTCAGCACTTTCCACCCACCAACTCCTACAGAAAAAGACGCCATTTCCCGGCGTTGAAATTTCACTGTCCGGAATATCGTTCCCCTGTACTGTACCCTACAATTGTGATTTCCGGGATCGTGCGGGAATCACCAGAGCTGATTTTCGAGTCATAGAAATGTTCTTCCAGTCCAGTTGCGGGGTTGTATGGGCTCGTGATGCCCGGGTTGTGGTGGGTGAATGAATAAAACACCTTTTATAACCCTCTCCCAGGTTGAGATCTAACAGTGCCGTGGACTGTGGGATCGTTCTTGGCAAGATAAGGTATCATAGGATGCTAATGTTCATAGAATTGGAGATAATTTTAGAGTTGAAAGACCACTTGCTGGGCTATTTTTCCTTCATGAGGAAGATCGAAAAGTGGGAACAGCAACCCCAACCTCACACCTTGACGCATGTAGCATTTAAGAATTATCTCCATTAGGCCATTTGCATAATGGAGCCCAATCGCCAGATACCTTGTTAACTAGCTTTTAAGTCACTTCTCATTGCGTCGAAGGCATTTATACTTTATATTATCTCTCTAATAATACTGGTAGTCTACTCAGGTCGGCACTCAAAGAGAAGAGGGGGGAAAAGGGAATAAAGAGGGCAAAGAAGTAGCAAATAAACGACGATTATGGATGAACGGCCAAAAATAGATATATGATGGAAGTTTTGTGCCACACCGGCTAACCTCAATACAATACAGATGACCCCACTAATGCTCAACCATAGACTATACATGAGGAAAGCAGTGGAGGGCATGGGGCGGGTAAGTGATGGATATGAGTATTCCCAGCAGATGTCATTTCCTTTAGCCAAGGGAAAGTACTAAGGCTGATTTCCGTGGTATGCTTACCGCAGGAAGGAAAAAAAAGAATTGCCACGAGGCGGCACTATGAGCTGCGGGTTGAGGTTGACTGGAATGAGAAGGGGGGGAGCGGCGACCGCAGACATGCTTATAAAATTGTTGTAGTCCATGCAGGAATTGCGTAAGTCATCCATATTTGAAGGCAGTAATGAGGGTGATGTCTCCTTGGCCTCATGCAGTGCTGGGGGTGATAGATCCTAGGACTGTAGTAACGCTATCACTCCCGCATGGCCACGTTTGATAGCACAATAGAGTGGTGTTCGGCCGTCGTTATCCGGTGTATTGGGGTCGACGTCGTCCCGCTCAAGTAACACTTTCACCACTTCCTCGTGCCCATTCTGGGCAGCACAGCATAGCGGTGTTTGGCCGAACCAGCCCGGTCTGTTAGGGTTGACGTTCCCCCGTCCGAGTAGTATTCTTACCACCCCCTCGTGCCCATTTCCGGCAGCACCCCAGAGTGCTGTTAGGCCGTCGCTATCGGGCCGGTCGGGGTTGACGCCGCCCAATCCGAGTAGCACTTCCACTACTCCCTCGTGCCCATTCCAAGCAGCACACCGGAGTGGTGTTCGGCCTTGGTTATCGGGTCTACCAGGGTTAACATCGTCGCGTCCGAGTAATATTTTAACCACTCTCTCGTACCCATTCCAAGCAGCGTGCCCTAGTGGTGTTTCGCCCTCGTCATCTGGTTTATCAGGGTTGATGTCGTCCCGCCCAAGTAGTATTTTCACCACTCCCTCGTGCCCATTCTCCGCAGCACAAGAGAGTGGCGTTTGGCCATAGATATCTGGTTTGTTGGGGTCAGTGTCGTCCCGTCCAAGCAGCATTTTCACCACCCCCTCGTGCCCACCCCAAGCAGCACAAGAGAGTGGTGTTTGGCCGTCGTTATCCGGTTTGTCGGGGTTGATGTCGTCCCTTCCGAGCAGCATTTTCACCACCCCCTCGTGTCCATTCTCCGCAGCACAACAGAGTGGCGTTTGGCCATAGATATCCGGTTTGTTGGGGTCGATTTCATCCCTCCAGAGCAGCATTTCCACCACTCCCTCGCGCCCATCCTGGGCAGCGCAACAGAGCGGTGTTTGGCCGTCTTTATCTGGCTTGCCGGGGTCAACGTCGTCCCGTCCGAGTAGAATTTTTACTACTCGCTCGTGCCCATTCTGCGCAGCACAACAAAGTGGTGTTTGGCCGTCCATATCCGGTTTGTCGGGGCTGATGTCGTCCCGTCCGAGCAATATTTCAATCACGCCCCCATGCCCATTACAAGCAGCCCACGCGAGAGGTGTATTACCAATGCAGTCCTCTTTATTGATATCGCAACCTTTCGCCTCCAGAAAATCAACCACAAGCTCCACAATTCCAAAAAAGGATGCATAGTGTAGACCACCGAATAGGGAAAGTTTGGCGGAATCAATAGTGGGCGAATAGTACTTCTGCGCTTTTAAGAGGATTTTAGTGGGTATTTGGTTATTGTAGTCGCCAAAAAGCTTCAGCGCAAGTTGTTTAGCGCAATTCGAAAGGTCCCGCTTCGCGTGGGCTCCCCAATACACCGAGGAATATTTGAGAAAGGGTGTGCTGCGGAGATTGGGAGAGGGACTGGTCGAAAGGGCCTTGACCTGCTGAGAATGGAGATAACTTAAGCAGGTTTCCGCTATTGTCGCGTGAGCTCTACCAAATAGCTCGACCTGGGCCTTGAGGTACTCTTGAAGGGTAAAGTGGATTAACCGGACGGTGGAAACCTTCTTATCTACCACAACAAGCCCTTGACAACAGGATAGCAGCGTCGCTATTGAAGGGACATTATCGGCATTGAGATTCGGCGACCCTATCTCGACTGCTAAGGCGTGACACAGTTCATTCGGCTTCAGGGGCCGTTCCGCGTGAGAGATCCACATCAAAGTGGCCATGCCAAGCCTAGCCTTCTCTCCACCTTGTGTCTTTATCCGATTCAGAGTTGCCCCATAAGCATCCCCTAACCCCAAGCCATCGGTCATTGCGTTGAGCTTTTGTCGCCTGCGGTGGATGGTGGTTTCCTGTAAGATTGCATCGATACTCAACGAGACAAGCAGGAATCTAGATATGTATCTGTCAGTGGAAAACTTAAGGTAACCCTCCCAGCGCCGGTTCCTGTACGCACATTTCCGAAATATCTTCAGGAATTTTCTTCAGGATGTCTGCTTCCAGACTGCTGTCCATCGCATCCGGGATTGTGTCCTCATCAAGCCTACTATGGAGATAACTCCTGATATCATCTCGCCTGGGAGTGATGGGTACGCTCGTTACTCTCCCAGCAAGACGCTTTCCGATTTTGGCCTCGATGTGTGGTCTCCCTGTCACGAGTATTCGAGTGCTCGGGGAATTTTGCAAGATTTGGCTCAGCGAATCAAGAAGCTTGACCTGATGTCCCGCCGCGCATTCGTCCAGAGCGTCAATGCAAATGAATGTTCGCTTTTCGGAAGTGGTGGTCTGCAGCATCCTCACAACATCGGAAAGTCGCGGTCCCCGTCCACCAATGACTTTTTTCTGATCCTCGTAGGCTCGCGTTATTTCCCCCGGTACCTCATCTAGTCCGCCCACAATCTGCTTGAGTATGGCCCCCAACACACTAGCTAATGACTGCTCTTTTTGGGCGGCAAAGTCGAAATAAAAACATGCAACCGCAATATTTTCTCCCCCAGCTTGATCGCACAAGCTATCTACCACCAATGAGCTAATATCACAACTTGTCAGCTTTTGCCCTTTTCTCCCATTGATCGAGGGTAGTCTTTGTTACCTAATGTAAGTCTTACCGGTCCCCGGATCTCCATAGCAAAACAAAACTGCGTTATTAGATTCACCTCCTCCACTCCCGGCACGCCAACTTCTAAATTCCTTGGTTTGTAAGAGCCATTCCCCTATATTTTCCACACGGTTGTCCTGGATGTCCTGATGCCGTAACCTAGGCTCCAGAGGGGATAGCCAGGCTAGGATCTTGGATCGGTCATCGGCAGTTGTAATGTTATTAACAGTGGTGTTCCAAGAGTTGATGTTATTACTGAAAGACTGCGACATTTTCTGCTTTTTGTTGCTTAGGAGACTGTAGATGATGGATGATAGGGTCGGTCGACAACCGCACCAGAATTCCTTTCATAGATGGAAGAAAAGCGGGGCTTTTTGTGGAACCTTATGCAAACCTTTCTCGTACCCCTGCATCTCATCGTCTGCCGGTAACCGACAAGCCTCGTCCCGGAGTGACCCCAAAATCGAAAATGAGTTTTCGATCCCAATTGCCGGCATCCAACTTGAAACCTCCCGGCAGCACTTCTAACTTTATCTCTCTGCCCTATCATACAAGTACCCCTTCAGGTGTGATACCACTATCTGCCCTGAACCGTTAGAGGGACGTGCAGTTGCGGGAGTGCGACAGATCGTTTGGGTGCATTACAGATTTTCGGGGGCCCGATAGGTTGTTTAACCGCTTACGGAGCAGATTTTGCCGAAATGTTGTTTCCTCTATCAAGGGAGTATAGGAGTACGGGGAAATAAGAGAGTGTGGGGGGGTAGGAGATAGGGTGGTGATCCACGGGAGGATCACGACGCATTATTTGTGTTCACTTATAAGCCTGTCTTTACCCATACAGCAATTTGGTTATCAAGAGATACCGAGCGAATGAACCAAGTGCTAGTGATAGAGGTTACATTTCATATCCCCTCAATTCCCATCCATAGTATACAATTGATAGGAAAACCGACTATCAAATTAGAAGGCTCCCAAACAAACCCCAAGGCCACCGCTCTATCCCAAACCTCAACAGCATCGTGGAGACCAGCTGTACATACGGTATTGGATGTTGCACCATCTAAACGGCACGCCAATGCACGTGCGCGCGCCCACGTGACCCGCTGTTGAATCGGAATGATAGTTTGCCCAGGGCCCCAAGTCAACAGCTGCCCCAACACCATTTCTTCCAACTCTATCGGGCTCGAGCCTGCATCCCCAAACCTGATCCATACCGGTGGCCTCTTGATAACCGAAACGTCAAATCCTCCTCGCCTCCGAAACCCTCTAACGATCTTAAAACATCTCCAATCACTCCCCCATCGCTATATCCTCCTTCCCTGCCACCACCAAAATAACCGTTATGAACATGCGACCCCGCACAATCGCTCCCAGCCCAGGAGTATACCAGTCTCCTCGAAAGATGTCTGCAGCATACCCCCAGGAGAAAAAAAAAGCCGGAGAGAGTGAGTGGGTGGAGATACTTTCGGGAGTCTCTGCTTACTATAGTGAATCATTGGAATTCCTCCACAGGCCACCCACCCGTACCAGAATCGATGACCCCGTGTAAGAATCCAGGATTCAATCATTTGTATCAAGCATCAGCCGACCAAATCCTAGCACCACATAAAGAATCTAGGAGGAATATATTAAAGCCCTTGGAATATTTTCGCCCCGGGTCCAAATCCGAAATGGCACAGAAATGTGGAACCTTGCGCCCAACCGGTAGTAGGTCGACCCCAAGGCTATGATTCTCTACTCATTATGCATTCCCTGTTAATAAATACACATAATGCCAAATAGAGAAGGCTATTATATCGGGGGATGTGATTCGATAAAGAAATTGGGAATTATTAGGCACACATGAACAACGAACGCGGAAATACTCGGAGGATTTACATGCAAAACGCAACAAAAAAAGTAGACAAGGTGAAAATAGGATGGAGTGGAAATTTCAAGCCTCATCGGTTTATGTCGATATGATACAAATAGCCCCTCACCGACGCCAAACTCTTGATTACACTGGCTTGATTACATATGGAAATCCGTAGAGAGGTTTGGAGGGGTATGTGACAGATGTGGGCATTCCCATCGAATCTATCTCATTTACTTCAAACAAAGGAATATATTCAAGTTGGGTTTCTATGGCAGAAGGAAAGGAGACACAGCAATTACTACAAAGCGGCATTATACACTATGGGCTGAGGTTGAGCGGGGAGGAGGAGGGGCGATGAAATGGGGAGGGCGGACATGATTCTAGTTGGCTGGGGTCGACACCGCCTCGTTCCAACAGCATTTTCACCACTCCCTCCTGCCCGGCAGTGGCAGCATGCCAGAGTGGGGTTCGGCCGTCGCCGCTTAGTTCGTTGGGGTTGACGTCGCTCCGTCCGAGAAGTACTTCCACCACTCCCTCGTGCCCATTCCAGGCAGCCCAATGCAGTGGCGTTAGACCACCCAAAGCACGTGTGTTGGGATCGACGTCGCCTCGCCCGAGTAGGACCTTCACCACTCCATCGTGCCCGTTCCCGGCAGCACACCAGAGTGGTGTCAGGCCCTGGTTGTTTGGTTTGTCGGGTTTGATATCATTCCGCTCGAGGAGTATTTCCACCACTTCCCGGTGCCCACGACCGGCGGCCCATGCGAGAGGTGTATAACCGGTAGCCATACTGTCCCCTCGGCTGATATCACAGCCTTCCTTACACCTCCACCTAACCAAAGACAATCCCGATGATGCTAAGTGATATTTGTCGCAGTCAACAGCGGTCAAGTAGTTCTCCCGCCTTTTGAACGGTATTCCGGTGGGTACGTGGTATTTGTCGTTGTCAGATAGTTCCAGCGCAAGAAATTCAGTGTGATTCGAAGGTTCTCGTTTCGCGTGGGCCTCCGAATATACGCAGGAATATCCGAGAAAGGATGTGGTTTGGAGATTGGGAGGGAGCGAGCGAGCCTTGATCTGCTGCGAATTCAGGTCTTGAACAGATTTCGGTGATACCGGTAGTTGAGTGGGTTGTATTAAAAGATTTTGGGATGAGTCAGGAGGCAGTGGGAGGACGCTCACGGTATCCTCCGCCGCTTGACTTGCACATCCACAGAAAGAAACCGAATCTTCCGTAGCACTGTACGAGTGCCGGTACTCTAGGAATATTGTGGATCGACTCCTTATCCAAAAAGCATATGAGAAGGTAAAAGATCAAGTACTTGAGTAGGCGAATGAGGTTCAATATTTTTGTAAGCGAAAAGGAAAGGGAAAGGGGATGTTTACAATTGAGATGCGCATGCAAGGTTGTGGCTTGGCGCCATAACCGGCGAGTGCCAGACTGCTCAATCTAGCTTTGCGGCTCAAGAAAATATTGTGGGTTGCCAGAGCTTCTCTGCGGCTCAATAAAACTTCGTGGCAAAACCTTCATATAGTTCAATCGCAGCCGACCTCGCCAACATCCAACACTATTGCCCATTCCATGTCTTCTTATGCCACAAGTACCATCTTTTATGCTTCCCAGTCCCCAGGCAAATAATATCAGGTGCCGAAGTATCGTACAAATTCAGGCTACCTAGCTTCCATTTTCACCACACAACAGAAGCTAATAAGTCCGGGTATCAAGCGACAAGCAAGGTTGCGGGAACAGATGTAGACTAGAATGCTACAGTACCATGGCTTAATGGGAGCTCGGAAGACACTTCACAAGGCGTCATTAGACGCAACCCGTATACGATTCGCCTACTGTTTAAAGTCAGCGCCAAACTCAATTCCATACCAATCAAAGCGTTTCTCAAGCTTCAAGCCGACAGTTCGAACCGGGATCCCCACGACAGGGCTAGGGCTCGGTATTTGGCATTACAACCATCCAATAGGTATGCCACAGCTCCCCCATGCTGCCGGCGCTTGAACAGGGACTGCGCTCACTATAATACATTACTAATACATTACCCCTAGACCAAGTGAGAAGCAGGCTCCAACACTATTTCTTCCAGCTCAATCAGGCTCTAGTACACATCACTGAACCCGAATTATCAAGGCCTTGATAACCTCCGCCTCCGCCTCCCTAGCCTTCGTGCTTGCTCTACTATCTCTGAGGTTCTCTGATACTGTCCCATCACCATCTCCTCCCCGCCCAGGCCCTGTATCCTAGAAGAGAGGACTTCGCGCAAGGATACGGGATTCAATCATTCGTATTAACTGACTAATGTAAATACCGCCTAAAGAATTTTCCGAGCGATCCAGAAACAGCCTTAGCATATTTTTGCCCAGAGTTCGGATTCGAAATACTTCAGCGATCCCGAACCCGTGCTCGATTGGCGGACCAACTTCAAGGCTGCCACCCTTCCAATATTAGGCATTTTTTGATACACATAATGGTGAAAGGACAAGCTATCGGGCGATGCGAGCCATCAAAGAAAGAAAAAGACTCTCTATTTGTATTTATCAGGTTTTCCTTTAGCGATTCAACCCGAAAACACTAGGCTAAATCTAGGAGTTTAGAAACTCCTTGTGCCTGAGGGGGATTGATTCTATCAATTCTACATTTCTACACACTCTCCCAAGTTCCTATGGGAGGTTCTCCATTTGTAACTGACTCCTAAGTTAAGCAGAGGGAAGATTTAGTACATTAAGCTATTCCCCAATTATCCCAACACCTTTGAACCCTCCAAAGTTTTGTTTCTCTGAGATATCGGAAATGTCCCTGGCTATTGTAAAAAGGGTTGCGGTTATTATTGAGTAGAGTTAACTACTCCGTAGAAAGACCTGTCATAAATGTGCCGGACCATGGCTCTGCGGTAGGCTAACCGTCTACGCAATATGGAAAGGCTAATCGGGGCGAAGCCGCCCATCCAATTCAAATACTACCGGGAATAATTGAACCTGGCACTAGGACCTCCGAAATTCCATCTCTTGGATAAGAAGGCCAGTGCACAGGGAAAACTGGTCCCCTCGGCTGAGCTTAAGACAAAAAAAAAAAAGGAAGAAAAGAGCCGGACCTTACCAGCAAAACCAACTTCAGCGTCCAAGCGCGAAGTTCGATTGTTCCAGCTCTTACGGTAGGTTCGCAAAACCAACAAAACTACTGTGACCTGAATAGTACTACGCATGCAAAGAGACTCAAGAAGAGTTAACCCTGACTCACCCAGTCCACATAAATTGCTATACATGACTGCTGTTATCTCCAGCTAGTGATCTAGTTATCAGAGCTGGTTCCAATGTTGTTCTCAGGTTCACAGATTATCACTCGTCTGAGTTTTTGATCACAAGCTAGCCCACAGAGCATTCCCCACAATACGATATATTGATAAACTACAGAAAATGCGCCAAGCAGAGGGCGGCGCCCAGATCTTAGTCGGAATGTAGGGCGGGAGCCTCCCACACCGGCGTAGGGGAGGGAACCGAAACTCAACTTTTATAAATATTCAATTGAACCCGGGCATCGGGGGGTGAGGGCATCTCAAGCCCCACCTAGCTCCCGTTCGGCAGTGCCTTTCTATCCATAATCCTCCCATAAACTGGCAGAGAATGAAGGGATTGAGGTCGGTAGAAGGGAGGAATATCCTGCTAACCGCGTTGTAAGACGGATATCCCACAGCACGATCGGCCGTGCGGTCACCCTTGACAAACTCGGGTAGGATAGCGGCGCTCATCGGGTGGGAGCTAATTCCCGAGTTAACAAGAGACCTTATTGTGTGAGTTTTCACCCACTGGAAAGTCTTAAAAGGGTGGATAGCCTCCTAATTCCACTCCTAAGGTCACGCATCAAGGACTGTAGTATTTGATTATGGACTTGGTTAAGCTATCCATAATGGAGTCTGATCACTATTATGCCCCAGTTGAGAGCTAGCCTTTACGTGCCTTTTTTAAGGGTGAAATACTTGTACCTCATATTATTTTTCTGTAACTAAACAATCCTTCGGTCCATATGCTGGCGGGGGGGGGGGGGGGTGGAACGTGATAAATGAATTCTGGGAAG
>Ga0307509_10004417_pt1 | contig 20326 bp, 27 predicted proteins | sample 10_EM_MG_FD_202245 | JGI IMG/M metagenome (GOLD analysis project Ga0307509, IMG submission 202245) | Populus trichocarpa ectomycorrhiza microbial communities from riparian zone in the Pacific Northwest, United States - 10_EM | ecosystem: Host-associated > Plants > Roots > Unclassified | place... | reverse complement strand
GGGCGGCGACCGTGCGAGACGAGAGGCGGGTTGCTAGTTTCTTTTTCTGCTGAGCAGGCTTAGCTTGGCCAGCAGGGGCAGGAGGAGGTGGCGCTTGAGGCAGTGGGGGTGCCACTTGTGTGGCGCCTCTCTTTGTATCTTAAACAAATGCATATGATTCAAAAAAGAAAAGAGAAAAAAGACAAAAAAGAAAAAAGAAAAAAGGTCACAGTAGTTAAATAGAGGACTACCAGGAGCAATGAGCCGGCGTGCTCCCTCCTGGTGCAGCTTGAGAATCACCTCTTCTATCTACAGACCCGCCTGGAGTGGCTGGACTTTATCTTCACCCCCTCCTTCGACTCAAGGTCCCACTTCTCCAGGAGGTACACCCTTGCAAATGCGGTCCTAGCCACGATTCGCTGCCTCCTTCCCCCCCGGGATGGGCCTTCCCCCCTACCTTTGTGTCTCCTTGGCGTGTTCGCTCTTAGCTCTAATTCTCCTATCCGGGTCTGTTGTCCGGAACCCTCCCCCCTTTATCATTAACCCGATGTCCGTTTTCTGGCATCGGGTTTGTAGGTGGATAACTAATTGTTTTTCCACCACCAACACAACATGTTTGCACAGGGAACCCTGTCTCCCCCCACTTCCTGCTCTTATATGCCACCAATGCCGCTTTGCTGGCCTAAAGCTCATCTGCTCCCCCCCGGAGATAAATCCTGCCTCGTGTAACAAACCAGCCTCCCTTGCAGGTGTTCGTAACGGGAAACGACCATCTTACTATCATAGACTATCAACATAGCCTACGTAGTGTACTTTGTCTATTTTTATAGACTAACATCTTGCGTTCGTAGTAGGTATAGTGATCGTAGGAAGTCCTATCGTGTAGGAATAGAGTTCTCGCATACAAGCGAGGTAGTATAGAGATAAGGGCATTAGGTATCTCGAACATATTGCACCTATGGAAGGTCACTGTCAATGGGCTTGGCCCGTGCCCCTTTATCTGAGGGGTGTATTACTCAGATGGTTACGTGAAGAGCTCTAACTACTGTGACCGAGTCTCCTACTTATAGACTCTTCACGCCCACAACCCTAACCCTGGTGACTCATAACTCGAGTCACGCGGTCTTATGACTCATAATGAGTCATGCCCGAAATCCATCAGATGACTCCTATGAGTCACTGCGCAACATGGCGTAAACCAATCATAAAACATAAAACATGTCAGGTGCGCAAAGCGCATTACCTGCGTGGAACTCGTGACTCATAATGTGAGTCACGCGCAAAAGTCATCACATCATTATGACTCACAATCATGAGTCATAGAAACATCATCCAATCATAACATAACGATGACACGCAAGTGCGAGTCATGTGAGATCTATGAGTCAACTGACTGCATAGCGTGAAACATAAACATACCTTATGACTAATAACTATTAGTCATGTGAAATCTTCCTTGCTTAGTCACGATTTGTGACACCTCGGCACGCCTCCCTAAATCCGTTCCCACCTTCTCGCTCTACTGTGCACCCTTGCTGGCGCGTGGGAAGATTACCTCCGAACCCTATCTCTTCTTCAACCTCGACTGGGGTTCCGCCCCGGACAAGGCCTGGAACTCAAGATACCGACACAACGCCATCACAGCTTTGGCAAATGCGGCTGTCGTCCTCGTACACCACGTTTCTACATTACCGCCAATCTCCCTCCACTTGACAGACCACATGCCCCACGTTCAGGGGGTTGTCCCATCTTATGCTCGCCTCACACTAAGGGCTAAACAACTCCTCCTCTCCGACTGGTCTGCCACCCCCGCCCCCCTGTACTACCTCTATCTGGCCTCAACACGCCCCCATCCCTTCATAGGCTTGGGCAAATTTGTTGCTGGAAGAATACACCAGATGCGTTCTGGAAAAGGTTATCTCAGGGCTCACCCCTCATGGGACAACCCTGATGCCGACATGTCCTGTCCACTATGCTCTGAGGCCCCACAGACCTTCCAACATGACATCCTATTCTGCCCCTTGTTCGCCCATGAGAGATCCCGTCTCCTCCAAGGGGTCTGGGACTTGGCCCCTGAGGCCCCAATCTGGTCCGACCAGGAGCTGCTCATTGCCCTGGCTGAGTTCATTCGCACCACCGCCACTGGTTTCCCTCCTGGAATGCCCCCGCTTGCTCCCTCCCTCCACACTCCCCCGCTAAGCCCCCTCCTCCCCTTTATTACCCTACCCGCCCCTGGCCCTCAAGACTAGTTAGCAGTTTATACTTTTTTTGATTTTAGCTACGGCTGCTTTGCGACGCTTATTGGTCGCGTTGGGGGAAGTGCTTAAGTTTGTTTCTTTTGTTGATTGTTGGTTAGATTTTCGGTTTTTTTTTGGCCATATCGTTCAAGATTCATGTCATTTCTTGTACCGTAGAAACAATGAACATATGATTTAAAAAGAACAAAAAAAAAACAAAAAAAAAGCAAAGGTCACAGTAGTTAGACATTCTTCGTCTCCTCTACACCTCCGGCAATTGAAATCTCAAGACCAGGAGAAATCATCGTCACTTCCATTCACTCCCTCTCCTGAGACATGCCACATTGTCTCTGTCTGTGGAAGCACCTCCGCTCCCCTCTTCCTTTCCCTTCAGATAGTCGGGCCAGGCAAGCCTGTTCCTAGGGGTTGGTTGAGCTTGCCTTCACCCCCTCTTCTCCGGGCTCCCTTAGGCAGCCCACCACAGTCGGCGACCCCTCACCTGTCAATGGTTGGTCTTTAGTCTCGGTCGATCGGTAAAGTAGTTGTCCCCGGTGGCACTGCTCTCTGGTATTGCACTGTCTCCTTTCGGTTCTGCTAGTACGGTCAGACTTTTGCGAAACATCATGACCCTGCTTCCGTCGGCCTTCCACGTACTTCTCGTGTCGGTTAGCCCTCCGCCCCCCCCCTCCCCAACGTTTAGATCGGCTGGCACCCTACTGCTCGTGGATCTACGCCCACCACCAGACCTCTGTTGCCTTCTAATATCCTCAGAATAGGGGAACAAGTTTAAACCTTCTCTCCCTGTCTTATTTCCCGAAATAGCCAACCGGATAGTTCTCCAGCTGCCATGATCCTTCCTTCTTCGGGTGGCATTCTCTCGAACTCGGTTGCTCTTCCTGAGCCTCGGCTGGCAGGGCTATATGCCTCCAGGAGCTTTTTCCACTAGCCTGTTTCCGAGACCCCTCATTCAGGAGTCCCTATTCCTTCGGGATCTGGGCCCGGTGGGGCTTTACTGAGGTTTAGCATTTAGCATGTTTGACTTTGGGGAGTGGGTTTGTTTTCCTTTGTTGGTTGTATCTACTGTCGGTTGGGGATGTTTTCTTTTAGGCTAGGCTTTGGCGGGGTTTTTGGTTCGTGGCTTTCAGGCCGGCTTTCTCATCTCCTTGTAGTTTTTACCCATAGTACTGGGCGGAGGTTGCTCTGTCGGGCAGGGTCAGAGGGTTTTAGCTTGGGGATAGCGGGATGGACTCTAGTTGGAGGTTTTGGACTACGTGGCCCAAGCTTGGTCGAAAGTCCGTGGTACCTAGTACCGTGCAACGAGTACAGGTGTGCATTTGCCCCAATAGAAACAATAAATAAGCGAGATTCAAAAAAAAAAAGAATAAAAGAGAAAAAAAGAAAAGAAAAAAGAAAAAAGGTCTCAGTAGTTAGACATTCTTCATCTCCTCTACACCGCCTGCGATTGAAATCTCAACACCACGAGAAATCATCGTCACTTCCATCCACCCCCCTCTCTCCAGACACGCCACATTGCCCCTGTCTGGTGAAGCATCTTCCCTCCCCTCTTCCCTTCCCTTGTGATGGTCAGGCCTGGCAAGCTTGTTCCTAGGGGTTGGTTGACTCTGCCCTCACCCCGTCTTCTCCAGGCTCGCTTAGACAGCCGTCCACGGTCGGCAACCCCTTACCTGTTAGTGGTCGGTCTTTAGTCTCAGTCAATCGGTAAAGTAGTTGTCCCCGGTGGCACTGCTCTCTGGTATTGGACTATCACCTTTGTGCTCTGCTGGTGCGGTCGGACCTTTCAAAACATCGTGACCCCGTCTTGGTCGGCCTTACCCGCACTTGTCGTGTCGGTTAACCCTCCGCCCTCCACATTTCCGACGTTTTGATCGGCTGGCACCCTACTGCACGCGGCTCTACGCCCACCACCAGACCTGTGTTCCCTTCTGATGCCCACAGACTAGGGGTGCGAGTTTAAACCTTGAATTTTATCCGGGTTGTGTTACCCGAAATAGCCGACCGGATCTTCCTCCGACTGCCAGGAGCCTTCCATCTTTAGGCGGCATCCTCTCGAACTCAGTCGCCCTTCCCGAGCGTCGGCTGGCCGGGGTATATGCCCTCGGGAACGTCTTCCCCTCGTTGTGTCCCTGCGACCCATCATACAGGAGTCCTTATTCTTTCGAAAGCTGGGCCCAGTGGGGTTTTACTTCAGTTTAGCTTATAGGTTGTTTGACTTGCGGGAGTGAGTTTGTTTTCCTTTGTTGGTTGTGTCTACTGTCGGTTGGGGTTGTTTTTCTTTTAGGCTAGGCTTTCGCGTGAGTTGTTGGTTCGTGGCTTTCAGGCCCGCTTTCTCATCTCCTTGTAGTTTCTACCCATAGTACTGTCCGGGGTTTCTCTGTCGGGCAGGGTCAGAGGATTTTAGCTTGGGGATGGCGGGATGAACTGTAGTTGGAGGTTTGGGACTACGTGGCCCACGCTTGGCAGAAAGTCCGTTGTATCTCAGACAGTAGGATGAGCACAGGTGTGCGTTTGCCCCGATAGAAACATTTAATAATCGAGATTCAAAAAAAGAAAAAAGAAAAATGGTTACAGTAGTTAGCGGCGTGCTGTCCTAACTGCCAGGAATGGCACTCTGCACGCTGCAGGGATTGTCCCTCCAGCCCAAAAACCACACCAGATACACCAAAGGTGCCGTCGCGACAGATACAAGACAGCATGGATCTCGCTGAAGACCAGGCTCGCCCTTCGACGGTCGTTCATTCAACACCAGGTGCCCCTCCCCAGACCCCGTGTGCCCCTGTACTCCCCCGCAATGCTCTGCCACATAGGCAGAGAGCCCACTGCACCATCACCGATCTCGCTCCAAGAGAGAGTCGTGATGAATCCCTTGACTCCGACTCCTCTGAGGGCTCTGCCCAATAATGGAGAACTTCTTCACCCGATACAGGGACAGCTCACCTGTCTTCCCGTCCTTTCCAATCGTTCAACAATACTGCCTTGGGAGCTGGGATGTTTTTCTTTCGCTTTTTCACACCTTTATCATGCTGCCCCACCCCCCCTGACTTGTTGCGATTCAAGATCCCCCCTCCGGACAATCGGTGCTCCCGACGTTTCCAGGATATCTTTCCTTCCCCCCCCCTCCCACTGGCCGCCCCTGAGTCGCCATTTATGTTTCTTGAGTTTTGAATCAGCACTTGTCCTGCTCCACTCTCTTTCAGGACTCCTCGGAGATGCTTTCAGTGATGTTTTTTCTCAGGAAGGTCTCTTTGGATCTCCCCATCGCTCCCTGAGAGTTACCTCAGTGTATCTTCTTCATACAAACCGTCCTCCCTACCGTTCCATATCGCCTGTACGTTTCTTTTCTTTTCTCCCCTACCCCAATCTTGTTTTAGGTGACTTCAACCTCCACCGCCCGCTGGCGGATCCCTGCCGCTCCCTCTCTGAAAGGGAGTTTGTTCTCTTCGCGCGATACCTGGATGTTGCCTTCAACATCCCGTACCACCTCCTCAACACCTCTGGGGTCTACACTTGTTTCCAGTTTGACACCATTTCAAGAGCTTCCATTTTGGACCTAGCCTTCGGGAATACCACTCTCTCCCCCCTTGTCTCCTTGTGGGACACACCCCTCCCCTCCACCGGTTCAGACCATGTCCCGTGTCTAATAACACTAAAACTACCTGTGATCATGCTTTCCCCCCCACTCCACATTGGGCCCTCCTCGACCTGCAGGCGGTAGGACAGGCGCTAGATGTCTTCACCTCATTACCTTGCCCAGCGAGGCCCACGCCGAACTCTCTGAGTAGATGGTTCGATATCTCCTCCACCAGCCTGACCTCTCATCTAACCACCCATGCCCCAAGCAGGCACCTGTGCCCCTGCTCGAAACCATTGTGGTACCCTCACCTATCGTCCCTGACGAGAGAATATCACAATTGCAAAGATATCCCGCCTCAACCTATCCCCCCTCAACTGGAGCAACGTGAAAAGCTCGAGGAGAGCACACTTTAAGGCCATTGCTTCAGCCAAGAAGAAACACAGGTCGGACTTCTTATCATCAGCCACTCCAAACTCCCTCTGGACGGCCAAAAGGTGTGCATTTGGCCGCCCGCCGCAAAGGTTCCCGGATTTGCCAGGGGCCACTGACCCAGCCGAGGTAGCAGAGACGCTCCTTCACCACTTTTTCCGGCCCAAGCCCCCACCTCCCTCTCTCCTCTGCCTCATACGCCCTAAGGACTATGCCCCCCTTACCTCTGAGGAGGTGTCAAGGGCCCTTGCCAAATCTTCGAATACCTCTGCCCCTGGTCCCAACCACATCCCGTACTCGGTCTGGAGGTCCGTACACCGCCTCAACCCCTCCCTACTCCCCTCCCTCCTGGACCCCCTGTTGACCCATGGTTTCCACACTCCCTCCTTCAAAAAAACACTTGGTATTGTCCTCGACAAGCCGGGTAAACCCTCTTAAGACTCGCCTTCCTCCTTCAGCGTCATTGTCCTCCTCCGGACGCTCTCCAAGATCCTTGAGAGAGTGGTCACCTCCCGCCTCTCAGCCCAGGCGGTAACCTGCTCCCTCATCCACCCCCTCCAATGTTCGTCCCTCCCTGGGAGGTCCACGGCCGATGCTGCCCTCGTCCTACAATACCACGTTGAATCCTTCCACCGCCTCCGCTACAAAGTCTCCACTCTCTTCCTCGACGTGAAGGGAGGTTTCGACCACGTGGAATCTCCTTCCCTCTTCTCTCTCCTCCGCAGAAAGGGGGTCAGCCCGTACCTGGTTCAGTGAGTCAGCTCTTTTCTCAGAGCCCGCACCTGCCGCCTGACCTTCCAAGGGTCCCTCCGCCTATTCGCTCCCGTCTCAGTGGGTGTCCCTCAGGGCTCCCCGATCTCCCCTCTGCTGTTCGTCATATATGTCTCCTCCCTTCATCTGGATATCCCTAGCTCGCTTATTGTCTCCTACATTGATGACTTTGCTCTCACTGTTGCCTCGCCCTCCTATAGAACCAATGTTCGCCTCTTCTAGAAGTCCTTCACATCACTCAAGAGAAAGGCCTCCCCGATCAACATCTCTTTTTCCATTCCAAAGACCGAACTGATCCATTGGAGAACCGCCAAGAGCAATGAGTAGCTGTGCTCCCTCCCTGTGTAGCTTGAGGATTAGCTTTTCTACCCACAGACCCGCCTGAAATGGCTGGGCTTTATTTTCACTTCCTCCTTTGACCCGAGGTCCCACTTCTCCTGGAGGTACACCCTCGCCAACGCCGCACAGGCTATGATTCGCCGCCTCTCCCCTCCAGGGATGGGCCTTCCCCTACACCTTTGTGTCTCCTTGGCGCGCTCGCTCCTGGCCCTAATACTCCTGTACGGGTCTGCTGTTTGGAGCCACCCCGTCCATTATGAACCCAATGTCTGTCTTTTGGTGTGGGGTCAGTAGGTGGATCACCAACTGCTTTTCCACCACCAACACAACGTGCTTGCACAGAGAAGGCTGTCTCCCCCCACTACCTGTTCTTGTATGCCACCAACGCTGCCTTGCCGGCCTGAGGCTTATCTGCTCCCCCCCAGAGATAAACCCTGCCACGGCACGCGTCCCAAAGTCCGTCCGGCTCTTTTCGCCCCACCGTGCCCCCCTGATAGGATGTGGGAAGATTACATCCCAACCATATCTCTTCTTCAATCTCGACTGCGGCTCCGCTGCGGATAAGGTCAGGAATCCGAGATATCAACACAACGCCATCATCGCTTTGGCCAACTCGGCCCTCCCCCTCACCCACGATGTGGTCAGCTTACTGCCCATCTCCCTCCACCTGCCGGACTACCTGCCCCCAATCCCGGGGTTGTCCCATCGTATGCGCGCCTCAAGCAGCGAGCCAAGCAACTCGTCCTCTCTGACTGGTCAGCCACCCCGGCCCCCCCGTACTACCCCTATTCGCCTTCAACGCGCCCCTATCCCTTTATGGGCCTTGGCAAATTCGGTGCGGGAAGGATCCACCAGATGCGCTCAGGGAAAGGTTACCTCATGGCACACCCCGCATGGGACAATCCTGACGCGGACACGTGCTGTCCGCTGTGCTCCGATGCTCCGGAAACCTTCCCGCATGCCGTTCTATCGTGCTACTCGTCCGCCCGTCAGGGATCCCGCCTCCTCCAAAGGGGTCTCGGACTTGGCCCCTGAGGCTCCTCACTGGTCCGACCAGCAGCTGCTCATTGCGCTGGCTGAGTTCATTCACACCACTGGCACGGGTTCCCCCCCCAGAATGCCTCCACTTGCTCCTTCCCTCCATACTCCTCGGCCGAACCCACTCTTCCCCTCTAGCACCCCATCCGCCCCTTGCCCTCGAGAGTAGATGGTGGTTTATACTCTCCTTTATTTAGCTACAGCTGCTTTGCGACGCTAATTTGTCGCGTAGGGGGAATTGGTTATGTTTGATCCTTTTGTTGATTGTTAGTTTGATTTTCGGTTTTGTTTTGGCCATATCGTTAAAGATGCATGTCATTTCTTGTACTGTAGAAACAATGAACATATAATTGAAAAAAAGAATAAAGGTCACAGTTGTTAGACACGAAGTATCTCCTCTACACCTCCAGCTATTGAAATCTCAACACATGAGAAATCGTCGTCAACTCCACCACCCCCCTCTCCCCCCCCTTGATGATTTCTGCCTAGGGGAGTGATGCCATCCCCACTCCTCTCTCTTCTGGGGCCCTCCCCCCTCCCTGCATGTGGTTCTTGTTCTTGTTCGTCGTTAACTCCTGCTCATCAAGTTCGGTTCTCCTCCTTACCCTGCACTTCCTGTGCACCGTGCTTAGGTTTACCACAGTCAGCATTCCGTTCACTTCGGTCACAGTCTGCGCTGAGTTTTCCAAGGCTTTTGAAAAATACCTTTCCGTTCTGGTTATGTGGTCCTGTCGGAGAACACTGCGGTTAGTAACTTCACAGCCATGTCTTCGTTTCGGGTTTGGAAAGGAATTGGCCATGGTTACTCTAGTCGGTCGTCTCAAGTGTTTAGACTAGTCCTGCGTAGATCCACCCACTTCGCTTTTTGTCCCATTGCTCGGTTATAGCTACACTACCCCCCCCAGCTGGCACCTTACTGCCCCTGTCCCCAGCTAGCACCCTACTGCTGCTTGCACTTCTAGCTAGCACCCTACTGCTACCCCCTCCAAGCAGTCGACCTTCGATCTCTATACAAAAACATGGCTCGATTACCCCCGTCCTCCAGGCTGTCGCTAATGCCCTTTGGCTCTCCCATCGGGACCCGTCTTGATGTGCTCGCCACACCCCGTTCTCAACCTGCCACCGGGCACCACTTCGTTCCCCAGCCCCACTTCGTTCCCCAGCCCCACTTCGTTCCCCAGCCCCACTTCGTTCCCCAGCCCCACTTCGTTCCCCAGCCCCACTTCGTTCCCCAGCCCTGCTCCGTTGAGCAGGCCCAAAGTCTCTTTTCCTAAGCTTTGGCTGATCTGCGTCATTTATCAGACGTACATTTCCTAGGTCAGGGGTCAATAATTTTCTTTTGTTCTTATACTTTCCATTGCAGATGACGCTAAGGGTTCTCCTCTCCTTGCTGCTTGTTTCTTTCCTTTGTACTTCCTTTGTATGTACGTCTATCTTGGCAGGATTTGGTCGGGCGATAGGCAAGATGAGCGGTTGGTCTCATACCAGAGGGACTTGGGGCTTTGAATGCTTCCTGGGGTGAGGAGGAATAGGGTTTGTGTTGGCCATAGCGATAAGCTGCATGCTTTCTTTGTACCTTAACCAATCAAATGCATATGATTCAAAAAGAAAAAACAAGGGTCACTGTAGGTAGACCATCCTCCGTCTCCGCTGCTACACCTCCGGCGATTAAAATCTCAACACCACAAGAAATCATTGTCATCTCTATCCACCCCCCACTCCTCAGACATGCCACATTGCCTCTGTCTGAATGAACCCATCTCCACCCCCTCTTCCTTTCCCTTCTCATGGTCAGGCCTGGCGAGCTTGTTCCTAGGGGTTGGTTGAGCCTTCCTTCTCCCTGTCTTCTGTGGGCTCGCTTAGGCAGCCGTCCACGGGCGGCAACCCCTCACCTGTCAGCAGTCGGTCCTTAGTCTCGGTCAATCAGGAAAGTAGTTGTCCCCGGTGGCACTGCTCTCTGGTATCGCACTATCTCCTTTGTGCTCTCCTGTTATGGTCGGACCTTTCGAAACATTGTGACCCTGCTGCCGCGGGCCTTCCCCGCACTTCTCGTGTCGGTTAGCCCTCGACCCTCCACCTCCCAGATTTTTGGATTGGCTGGCACCCTACTGCATGTAGCTCGACGCCCACACCCAGCCTTTGTCTCACTTCTGATGTCCTCGCACTAGGGAGGTCATGTGAGCGTTTCTTTCCCGCCTCTGTTTCCCGAAATAGCCGACCAGGTGTTCCTCCGTCTGCCACGAGCCCTCACGCACTGGGTGATACTTCCCGCCAACGCGGTTGCTCTTCCTGAGCCTTGGCTGGCGGGGCTATATGCCTCCAGGAGCTTTTCTCCCCTCGTTGTGTCCCCGCGACCCTTCATACTGGAGTCCCTATTCCTTGGGGAGCTGGGCCCAGTAGGGTTTTACTACAGTTTAGCTTATAGGTTGTTTGACTTGGTGAGTGAGTTTGTTTTCCTTTGTCTGTGGTGTCAACTGTCACTTGGGGATGTTTTTCTTTTAGGGGCTTTTGTGGGGGTTTTTGGTTCATGGCTATCAGGCCCGTTTTCTCATCTCCTTGTAGTTTTTACCCATAGTACCGAGTGGAGGTTTCTTTGTCAGGCAGGGTCAGTGGGTTTTAACTTGGGGATAGCGGGATGGACTGTAGTTGGAGGTTTTGGACTACATGGCCCTCGCTTGGTTGAAGGTCCATTCTACCTAACATCGTGGTATGTGCACATTTGTGCCTGCTGGCCCTGATAGCAACAATAAATAAACAAGATTGAAAAAAAAAGAGAAAAAAAAAGTAGAAAAAGGCAACAGTAGTTAGACACGAACCATTTCCTCTACACCTCTGGCGATTGAAATCTCAACACCAGAGAATTCATCGTCAACTCCACAACCCCCCTCTCCTCCCCCATGATGGCTTCTACCTAGGGGAGTGATGCCATCCCCACTTATCTCTCTTCTAGGGCCCTCCCCCCTCGCCCTACGGGGTTCTTGTTCTTGTTCATCGTTGACTCCTGCTCATCAAGTTTGGTTCTCCCCCTTACATCAGCAAAAAAACTAGCTTGCTTCCTGTGCGTCCTGTGCGTCAGACGCACCTGACGCAGAGAACGTCAAGCGCGAATTTGGACGGCACGTCGATCCGACGTTGCGTCCTGATTTGCCTTTGTTTCCACCCTGAATCCTGACGCCACCCGGGCACAGACCTCTTCACCCTGTGCGTCCTGACAGCGTCTGGTGCTCAGGGCTGTCGTCCTGGCGACCCATGATCACCCCTACGTAATTCCCACGTCGTCTGATACTGTCCTCTTGCGTCCTGACGCCGGATCTCTCTCCCCCGGAGTCAGGGCTTCTTTCATCTGGGCACCTCCCGTCCAGATATCTCGGCTCTGTGGTCCTGTGTCAGGATCTCACAATCCTGATCCATCATCTCCAGATGCGTGATGACGTCTTCCAGATTTTACTCCAAATACGGTGCGTCCCCTGATTCTTACACATGACATGTTCAGACTCTCTGCGCTGCGATATCCTGACTCTGGTATGGGTATGGTGTTCTGGCACCCGATAAACTACTTCTGACGATATCGCAACGTCTCCCGGAATGCATTTTCTTTCGCACCTCACCCTCTGGCGATGAGCTCTACTATTTCCACTTTTGGTTCTGTCTTCTTAGGAATACAAACTAATTATTACTATATCTTACTCTACAAACAGACCATTTCCAATGTACCCTCTCATACACTTGCCCCATTTCCCTCCACCTCCGTTCCTGGGTCACTATGAACTGTTACCTCGAGTTCTGGTTCCAACATCTTAAGACTCAGAGATAGCTGACACGACGGAGTTGGGCTCACTGCGGGATCCAACGTTAGCCCCACGGTCTCCTCTAGTCAAGAGTCCGGACTCAGAGGATCCGAATCTAGATATCAGGGAAGGCCCGCTGCTGACGCGGCGCCGAAATCGAAAGACGTTTCTGCTGTCTGGGAACTGTTTTGGCTCTCCGGCAGAGGCACACGATGCAGGTTATTCGGAGTTTCACTCCGTGGTGCTGTCTATTGCTGAAGGTTCGTCGAACTTTGACCCTCTAGTTCTGCTGCCACATCAGCCCAATCGTCAGTGAAGCCTTCCCGGCGATCTTATCGGACTTCATGCTCTCGCTCCATCTTTCCACCCATGGTCCCACAAATTTTGTCCAGAATCAGAGTTTGAACCGAGTCGGGGCATGATGTCCACGTTTGCCTTTGGCGCGCAAAAAGATCTTAAATGGTTGCCGTTAGGTTAGTCTTCTCGGGAAAGAGAAAGGTCACGGTTCTGGCTCACCTCTGGCGGCTTCAGGCTTGATGTCGCCCTGATCCTTATATACTCCTGTCTGCCATGCTCGCAGTGCATGGCAGATTATGGCACACGTTAAGCAAATCATGGTACCGTTGATGCGCCCAAGAAATGCCGGATCAATAATCCCACGCATTCTTCTACCCTCGAAGTACTTTCCCCATATGGCCTCGGGGATCTGGGGCGCCAGGAATCGATTTGTTATTTTCTGTATCAAGTTCACTCTGATTAGTTGCAAGAGGATAGGTCGAAGCGTTAATAAGAGCAAAAACGCACCTCATATCCTCTCGGGGAGCAGATAAATCTATCCTTTTCCAGCAGGTAGTCCACCCGGCGCGCAATTGCCGTTGGGTCTTCCGGGAGATCGTACAATTTCACGATCTCATGCTTTACGTGGTAGACAAACTGGGATCTTACCCACGAGTTTTTTTGGAGTATCTGGAAAGGTTAGTACTAGTCCAGACGTCTAAAAGATTCTTCTAACATTGGTTGATGTCTACTTACCACTTTTACGCTTTCCTCAGATACTTCTATATTCCCTGCATTGGATATGTAATTGAGCGCCTAAAGTCAAACACGGTGCACCTGAGTGGTCAATGCAAATTGTCCTGGGAGTGGTTCATCAAAAAGGGTATATAGGAGAACAAGTCCCTTGGCCCGTGCTACGACGGCTCCCTCTGCTCCCATAGCTGTATTGCGACGTGAGTTAGTCTCAGGCCTTCTGTGCTCATAGCCCGGCATGCCTTGTTCGCCCCGAGGACTTGAGCGTCGGACCGCTGACATTGTGGCTCTGTGTGTAGCCATTGATGAATAACGCGATACACCAGATGTCGAGATCGTCGGTGGAGTGTACGCACTACTTCGTATTATATGTGCTGGTGCAGCAGGGGTACGCCTGACGATTGCGGCTTCCTGCGATCCGCAGGTGGTCGAAATTCAGACAGTCGATACCCTGTTGTTGGTTCCTTTCTCCCCGGCTCGTGATTTGTGACGTGTTATTGATCTAGTGCCATCCGCATCATCATTCTCATCTGTTTCTGGCTCTGTGTCCAATTCGGTTTCATCCGAGATGTGGGCCTTTTGGTACTCATCGCTGCTATCATCGCTGAGATGAAAGATTTCTGTTAGTTGTTGTCCATCCTCATCCTGATGGACCTCATGATCGTTAGAGGCCACTGTGTGTAAAGTGTCCCTTCGGGGGCGATTGGCTGGTCGTGCCAGAAGAGGTCTTATGATCTGTGGTGGGGAAGATTTCCGAGCCCCTGAACGTGCACTGTGAGTGCTGCCTGATTCGGTCGGCTGCGTTCCTGATCTGGCTACCTTATCGACTGGTACCACGTCGCGCATACTTCGGTTCTGATTGGCTACCCGTGCGGTGGGTTCGCTGCTTGAATTGGCTTGTGGTTGTTTATGCATGATTGAATGCCGGAGGTTTGATAAAGGTCTAGGATAGGAATTAGGACGTATGAAAAAGCGATATATTGTGTGGTAAAGATGAAGAGTGTGTCGTTTTGTTGAGTAGGACATGTCTGGTCTTATATGCTAGGACTTAGGGGGCAGATGGGGGGGAGATGAGCATCAGATACGATCACTCGTTAATGAAAATGACTATTTGGCTGCAAAAAGGGGTTTTTCTGCTTGTTCATGATTAAGTTAATACTCTGGACGAGCTCATGTATGATGTTCGTCTAGACTCTGGTATGAACCAGTTCGACGGAATGCGGGCGTCGCTAATGTACGAGGCATTGTTGATGTCTGAGCCTAAGCAAAAACTAGCCACAACGAGTATCGCTTAGCGACACCAATTCTAGCAAGACACACGCCACGCTAAAAGCAGTTTAGATTTCTCAATCTTAATCTCCGGACATTGATTCAACACCATTGAACTTCGAGATATCAGTTTTCACGTTATGCATCCTCGCTAATTGTCTAGTTCTATTGGCCATCGCCTGCCGCGTTATGGACAGACAATGCGAGGCGTTACCCAATCGGGAAAAACATGTTAGACGTTAGCTCAAGGGGAAGTAAGGTCAAGAAGCTGATGCAAGGGCGCGCACAGGTATCATGAATTGTGTTCTATCTGATACTAGCTACGAACAAGAAGGAGAAAAGAAATTCAATGACACCAAAGGGAAAACAACATCTGGTAAATGGTAAGGGTGTTTGGGTAAAAATGAAAAAAGAATTACACAAAAAAGTAGTGAATCTCGTTTTATTTGCTGCCCATGCTGCTTCTTGCTGAACGGCACATCTGAGGAGTAGATAGGGTGTTGTTTGGGGCTAGGGGAGAACTACGGTATTGGGATCCGCGTGCCGGGTGTGTCACTGGAGCTGGTGGCTAGGTCGGGGACTCATTGATTGGGGCTGGCGGGTGTTCAGGTGGGGGAGAGGGATGTGCTATTGGTCTCTCCGGAGTCGTGAGATCGAGCCCAGCATGTGGAGCTGCGGGAGGGGAGAGTGGAAGTGCGTCGCAAATCATAAATAGACTGGCAGGAGGTGTGTCCTCGGTGCCATCGTGTCCTTGATGCCTCACAGATACAGCTCCTGGGTTTGCCAGCCAATCAAGCATCCACGGGTGCTCCTTCGCCATTTCGCCAAGCACTCGAAGTTTCTCCAACTCAGAAGGCCCAGAAGTGCCTGAAGAGTGCAACCCCGACGCCGTCGCAATTGGATTAGAGCTTGCCCGTACTTCGCTTTGCGATGGAATATTCCGCCGGCGTGTTGAGGGGCCCGGATCTCCAAGTGCCTGGAGATCCTTCTGTAATTAGATATTCCATTTTAATGTGAAGGATAAAGATAGATGAATGATGCTACGGATTAGATACTTATATAGCCGTCGTCCACATAGATCGCCCCAGCGCCATGAGGCGCCCAAGATTCGCCCTCTGGCTCGGCCTCTAGCCATTCCTCGTCGTCAACAGACTCATCATCCCGCATTTCCCTCACAGAGTCTTCACCTCCAGCCGACCCATCCCAGACGTCGCGGTCAAAAAATAGATACCTCCCATTGGGAGGCTCGGGGGTTTCGTCCAGGTCCTCTCCATCTTCCCGATGTGACTCGAGAACCATTAGGTCCAGGGGATCGTGGCCTTTGTTAGCGAGGAACCACGCACGAATGTCGTGATTTCTATTGACAAATATGAGCTGGCATAGGGGGAGTGGATCATCCGGCTTCTGACGTAGCATGGCGGCACCTTCTCCTGTCGCACCAATTAGATAGCGGGGGTATCAAATTTCCTCTTCCACGTCTTGCCCTCTTACTACCCGGAGCAAATCCATGATGCTCGGTGTAGTCAGAACCCCCCAGGCCATTCCCCAGTTGGAGTCTTTTACAAACCATGGGTGGCCGAGGAACGGATGCACCGTAGGTAGCGCACCAGTCCTTCGAATAATATCCATTCTCAAAGAACACGGGGAAAATGGGGAGTGCCAATCCGAGTAAGGCACTGGGATCTGCTGTCAGTCAAGGGCTAATGGAATAAATATTGGTAATACTTACCTGGAGGTTCCGCAACGTGGCCACGAAGATCCCGCCCAGCCTTTTGGCCCTCATTCGACGTCTGCAGTTTCTTGGCCGAATGTTTGACCAGAATCTTCAGATGACTGATGAACTCTCCAACATCATCCGGGTGGGGCTGGCTTTTGATGAGCTCAATACACTCCTTGACTGGCGAAAGGCTGCGAGCAAACGAAAAAATTGAGTCAACTTCCGATTCAGTTAGGCGACCGGGGTCAAGAAGGCGAGCTATAATATAGGCCTTGATTTGCTCTCGCCATGTAGCATAGACGGAAGATGCGCCACGCGGATGCTTGAATCCTCACCACGATTTCGCATACGCAATGTTGCCATATACAGTCCTGGTTTAAGTTAGACAATCAGTATAACCGATTCAGACTACATGATACTTTGGATCTAAATACCCCGAATCCCCGATGGCTGGCTGGAAGTGTGCACGCTCAACAGGCTCCGGTTCCCTGTTCATTTCAAAAAATGAAAGATTTGTCAGTTGGCTATTCTATTCATGCACAGCAGGGGGGACAATGATTGCTCACAATGGGTCATCCGCGGGGTGACGGCCTGCCGAACGTGTGAGAGTTAATCTTGGTATTCCGCTCTGAACTTCTGGCGTGCGAGCCTGATCCGCGGGACGTCGGAGAAGCAGAGAGTTAACTTTGATCTCTAAAGTTAGGTGTGGATGTTGGCTTACTTTCCCTTGCGTAATTGACGTCTTGCTCTGCCTGGGGGCGCCATTTGTGCATGGATGAATGAATTGGATCAAGGAGCCAGGGCAAACAAAATGGTTGGCCGACTAAGGCTATTGATCTGACGTCAAGTAAGGCTTAGAGGGTATGGATTGTAGTTGACGTAAATATCTCTCCCGACAAAGGCCGTCGGGGCGCTTTCGAAAAGCGCAATGGTAAGTGTGGTGTGTCTGGAGGTAACAGGAAGATGTGAATGGGGCGCATGAGAGGACCTCTTATAGGTGTCAAGAGCAAGAGCGTTGGGTCCGCTCTTGCTCTTCCTTGTTTGTCGCCCTTAGGGTCCGGCGTGTACTGTAGGTGCCTGGGGTAGGGTTTGGTTCAGAAGACACTTTTGTGGTAAAGTATCACAGGCGTGACTAACAATGATAGTCGATAGAAGAACGAATTGCAAAGGGAGCATATACCAAACTCAGAGAATAGATTGATGGCTTAGTCGCCCCTCACGTGTCGTCAAATACCGTTTCAAGCCTCATGTGAGTTTGACGTGACGAGACGTCGCGTACTGCGATGCATCTTGGCGTCCCTTGGTGTCCACAAAGGGCTAAGGCTGGGAATAAGACGTCAACCCAACCCTTCTGTGCATCACACACTGAACACAACCCCAGAGTATCATGACTTTCGGCTGATGAAGATGCACACCTCCGACTTGATTGACGTGCTATGAGAAATTGAATCTATTCTAAGTCTAATTATGATAGTCTATTAAAACTATCAATATCAACTGCTAATACACTTGGCGTCTCTATAGACGTAGCCTCAATCTAGGCGCCATAATATGGATTACACTCTCGGGGGCAAACATCGTCTCTTAACCTGAAGCTTGTCCTTACTATCGTCTTCGAAAACCATTCAGCGCTTCTGAAGCTAGTCCTCTTTCAAAAATTCTTTAGCACAAGCAACAAGACACTGCATTTTGGACCTGCGCTCATCCCAATTATCGACGTCAAACTGCGCCTTACGCTTCCGTGCCTTAACGTCATGCATGGGACTCCATAGCTGTTTCATGATGCGATGTGGGTTCAGCATTCCCTGCGGTTTAATTGAGAGAGGTATCCGACATCATGAGGAATCGCCGCCCAGGTCAACAGGAGATGTCATACTGACAACCCTACTACGGTGCGAATCAAGGTCGTCTGAACCATCTGATGATGAGCTTGACCATCCTGGAAGAAAAAGGGGAGAATTTGTGGGTTTCGTGATCCACTGGCCTTAGTACTTTTGATGGGAATAGCTTTTCCCTTCGGTTGAGCTGCCGGGTTGACATTACCTCTGGCTAAGGCGTTTGCCCAATTAGAGACAGCATTTGGTGCGAGGTATCTGTGTCTCGGCTCCGGTGGTGTAGCTGGTCTAGCTGGCGTTGATGGGCGATGACAATAAACGAGCACGTGAAGCGGGTCCTCATTAGGTTGATTCGACAAGAGCCAGGTACGCACGTCCTCATCACTCTGGATGACAATATAATTTGAATAATGTAATGTGTGTGTAGCGTCTTCACGAAGCTCGCGCCGGCCTTCACCTCTGGTGCCGAATATGTAGCGAATGGTGTCTGAGGGTACACATCTTAAAATTGCCAATGACAAGCCCCCAATGTCATATGAATTTAACTCTGCAAAATCCACACCATTGATATGAGGATAGCGCCAATAGAGATACGATAATTGGGTCGCAGTGCGTCGCTATCAACCGGATGTCGTTGCCAAAGACTGCGCAGGGCCCGTGGGCGACCATGTAGAGCCCTCCAGTCTGTATCTCATTTGCTAGTAAGTCACCACACAAATCATTCGGGTAATTTCGAAAAACACGGACTTATTTGCCTTACAACACATAGATCTGGCGCGTTTTGCCTTACATTAGGCTGATCTAGCGCATGGCGAATTATCTGGGCCTCATAATTGGCCGGCGCAGGTGTACCAAGGATAATTAAGCCGGCAGCTCGTTGGATTTGCGGAGGGTTATTCACGAGGGGAGCACCCATTTTGTACATTCTGACTCCCGACGAGCGCAATCTTAATATCGCAGGGGCAATTACTGGGAGAGGATTATTCTACGTTGCGCTTCCTGAGGGACCAGGACCGGCAGACACCAAAGAGGGAGGTTGGTGTGCCCCTTGGGGATTTGCCGGGAGAGGCTGGATTTGGTTTGCTGACGGAGCAGCATTTGCAGACGCTGTCGAGGGAGGTTGGTTTGGCCCTTGGGGATTCAGTGGGGGAGCCTGGATTTGGTTTCCTGACGGACCAGCATTTGCATACGCTGTCGAGGGAGGTTGGTTTGGCCCTTGAGGATTCGGCGGGGGAGGCTGGATTTGGTTTGCACCACCGGCTGTCTGAGGAGGATTGTTTAGTGGCTGGTTATTCACCACGACCTGAGGAAACATTTGTTGTGGGTTATTCACCGATGCAGCACCTGATATTTTGAGTCCGCTAGGAGACGAGCGCAACCGCAATTTGAGAGGGCGCATTGCCGGGCGAGGCATATTCTGTCCAGCACTTCCTGACAGACCAGGATTTCCAGACGCTGGCAAAGGAAGTTGTATTGGCCCTTGGGGATTCGGCGGGGGAGGAGGGATTTGGTATGGACCAGCAGGCTAGGCAGGTTGGAATTGAGCTGTCCCGGGTGCATTGTCTGTGGGAGCATTTGGGGCGCCAGCGCCTGCATTCTGTACAGCTGTTGCAAGACCCCACTGGCTCCCAGGAGGGGCATTCGCAGGGAGTAAGATGTTCGGGACAATCACCTGCGCCGGAGGGACTCCCGGCACCTGCGGAAACGGCTTATTTTTCAAGTTGATTGTATTTGTCAACTGCTTCCCACAGTCCTTAACCCGTTGGACCACTGCCTCGTCCACCTCCTACATACCAGGTATGTCGTTCGCTGTAGCTGCAGTGGCGAGTTCATCGCAGGCGTGTCTCAATTGCCGGAAGCCGGCGACAATTTGCAGGAATTCTGCGTCAGGGAAGTGGTGAAGATTCGTCTGATAACCCATGGCTAACATTTGATCCTTAACAGCGTCCCGCCATGTACTGTATATGGCGTCACCTTGGAGACCCACCGCAATGCCCATTGACCTCTTATGCTCAGTGATTTTTCTTTTGTCCGAGCATCGAAACGAGATTTCTCCAATGAGAGAATTAGCAGGAAGCTAATATGTCTGACGTGCTGGTGCCAGCTGCGGCCCCCCGGGTGGCATCAGTGCGTATTGAATGATGTTGATATTCTGCGCCATATCGAATATGTTTTCTAGTATATTGATTTGATAAATATGAGAGGCTAGAGATGTGCGTCTTGTGGATCTTGTGGAAGTTCTGAATGGCAGATGATTCTTGGTATGAGGTCCTCCTGTGTTGATCTGTTCCCATTATATATAA
>Ga0307509_10004416_pt1 | contig 20328 bp, 12 predicted proteins | sample 10_EM_MG_FD_202245 | JGI IMG/M metagenome (GOLD analysis project Ga0307509, IMG submission 202245) | Populus trichocarpa ectomycorrhiza microbial communities from riparian zone in the Pacific Northwest, United States - 10_EM | ecosystem: Host-associated > Plants > Roots > Unclassified | place... | reverse complement strand
AAAATCCACCCCTTTGTTATTATGTTTACTGGGGCAAATAAGGGACCTATTTCAGGCTCCGGGCACCACCCAACTTAAGCAACGCCCGGTCTTGGCAAAAAAATGTATAATTTGAGATAATACGGTATTATACCCATTCAACAACACCCAACTACCATAGAATTCCATAAATTAGCGGCACCTAGGAATAGGCAGCAACCACCCAAAATCAAGCTCATATGAGTATGAACCCTTAGATAATAACTTGGTTCACGACTCAACCTTTGAATAAGCAGCGCAGCTTATTTATAGAATTCTACAGTACTCCAACAGCTGAGTTGAAGTTGGACACTGTCTATAGGAATTGCCACCTTAAGTGTGCAACTTCAACTTAGCCAAGGGAGCATAGCTGCACCCTGTTGTCCCAGATGGTCAAATTGAGGAGCTGACCGGCCCTGACATCGAATTATCCCAAAAAGTGAAATAGTTGATAAAAATCACGTTTGAATAAGCTGAAAAGTGAGTGATATTTTAAGAAACATCCCAATACTAGACTTGAATAGAAGGGTTTTATCTCAAATGACCTGGTCAAATTATAAACTGAGAGCATGTCCGATGCCATGGGTAAGACTTGGACACAAAGGAAAAAAACAGAAAACACTACAGATAGAGTTCATTATTGGGTGGAGCGGGGTGGGGCAGATTTTCACTTGCTACACCCACTGTTATACCGGGCCAGGGGGGATATTCTTTGGGCCCTGAAGGCCCTGTAACGAATGTTAACCAGCGAGCCTTTGTCTAACTCAACTCCAGATATATGAGCTTTTCTGACTTTGTGCAGCTGTGATATGATATTTCAGGCTAGGAGTAAGTGAAAATCCTGGACACTGAACATTCTTTCTATGTGAGCAAGGGTTAGAGATATCTAAATTTTTATCCGGTTCAGAAACCCTCAACATCTGGCACAATGAGGTATATTTCTATGTAGCTTGCAAAAATCTTGACAAATTTTGCAGGACAATGGGGTGCAACTGTACTCCCTTGGCTGAGTGAAGTTGGACACCTTAGGTGGCAACTCCTATAGAAAGTGTCCAACTTCAACTAGGGTGCGGGAGTAGTTGAATCTTGTTGAATGGGTATGATACATAATTACCGGTTGCGATCAATTTCATGATCTGGCATTTTTGGCGAGGTTGCTGACTAAGTCATCACCAACACTTATGATCAGTGGCTGTACATAGTAAAATATCTTAAAGTAATAGAGAAAATTTACATAAATTCCTTCTTACAAGAATTACTTTCTCATATAATAGAAATCGTGAAAACTCCATATTTGCATGAGTTGTACCTGGATTTACCTAGGCATAGGGTCATGAAATGGGAATCCTCACCAAAATTAGCGCCAAGCCCCCAAATTTGTATGGGGGCTTGGCATTCCAAATTAACCATTGTATAGAAATGGATTTTTAGCCCTGTGAAATTAATAGATAAAATAAATAAAAATCAGAAACAGATTCTCCTTATAAATATCTGCTTATATTAACTTTTTCTGATTTTTAATAACTTTATTTTGTTATTATTTCAGTTAATGAATATGCCCACTTTTGCTGTAAAACGGGGTTTGGGACAGTACTTTTGACAGGGGAGTTTATAATACCGTAGTGGTCATTTAGTGCGCATCTCACCTACTCCCTACCGTATTGATAGAGGCTAGGTTATTTATTAACGAGTCAGCAAATGAATTTTCACTACACGGATTGAGAAAATGACAGTTTGGATGGGATGAGGGTTGATAAGGAGAATACCGGTATTGCTTACCCCTATGATCAGGAAGAGGCTATATTTTCACTCTGAATGGGTGCCAAGAGTTGGTTCGAACTCATATCGACTCATGTGCTGCACTGCACTCGAGCACTCGAGTATTATAGTCTACATAAAGATCTCTGAGCAAAACATACTCTATTTCAGGTACTCGACAGGCTCTTCAATTGTTCAAGTTTCCAGAGTACTGGGGTTGTGTTTAAGAAAGCAAGAAAAGTCAAACAGGCTCCCTGAATTAGTACCAGCGTTTGTGCGGAGACTAAACCGCATTATCAAATTCGGGTGATCTTGTATCACTCCGGTCAGTGTGGAGAAATAAGACACCGGTAGGCTCTTGGTGCCAATTCAATTTACAACCTAATGTCCTATTGATCATTGCCTGCTTCTAACTATACAGTACCCACTACTAGCATTCAGGATTCATAGCCTACATAGGCCATAGAACGCTATCTTAATAGTATTGTGCCCTCACAAGGCGGCCCGCTTTTTTACAAAATATTTACGATTTATACGGTGCTCAAGCAGACTAGATCCTATTCTAGTTATGCTGGTTTTTCTCTGAGCACCCCTAGCTACAGGACTTAACACGATGAGGAGAGAGAACTTTGTTTAAACGTCTTCCCTCTCCCACCTTTGTGCATAATTTCCAAACAATACTTCGATTATTCATAGACCACTTGCTGTAAGTATAGCATACATAAGCTATGGGCCTGGACCAGATAGTATTGGGGGATCTGATACCATTATTGCAGATAGCTGATGCCAATACCGCAGGCGAGTAACCAGTGAGGGAGCGGGAAATGATGAGAGAACGCGAAAGTATTTGTCCAGTTAATTTCATGCCCCGCCAGGATTGCGAATTGAATCCAAAGTGTTAGGAAATCAGGCAACCAAGGAAAAAACAACCGTGTGGAACAAAAAATGAAGAGGGAAAAAGTGCAGATTAAAAGAGATAATTTGTTCTCAAAGCAAAAAGAAAGAAGGTAAGGGAAAATGTAGAGAAACAGAAAAGGCAACACAATTGGGGAATTGCGAGACTCATTACTAAATTTTGTGTATAAATAGTGTAGGGAATAATATTTTGGGGGATATCCTACCATCCCTATTTGTCCTGCCATTGAACGCCTCCCTAAGGTCCAAATTTTTTCCGGTTCTAGGCTAACTATTACAACGAAGTATATGAAAGCCATGACCGTCGATCCCTCCACAACCACCCAATCCAACTCAATAGAAATGTCCTCTGCTAAATGAAACCGTTAAAAGGAAAATTTTTTATGGGAGTAAAAAGCAATGAAAAAACCAACCTCTACACAATGATGAGTAGCCTGCACTCGAATCAAGTATAGAACAAAAAATAACCCCCAATCACCGCAATAGCCATACAGAAAAACAACCGAAAAACAACGCAAGATGCAAAATAGTGACAAAAATAAGGATGACAAAGGAAAGGGAGAAAAATGAAAAGCAAATGCGCATGAAGGGCGAAGGGCGAAAGGCGAAAGGTGTTGGAAAGTAGAGTATTAAAGCGTCAGTCCAAAGGATTTATATGCCCGAGAGATACTGGGGATTCCAGCTGGGAAGCTGGGTCGATTACATTCCGTTCGCTGCGGGTGGAACTCCTTGTGCTAATGAAAAGTGCATCATCTGTTGCATATCCAAGTCGTCCTGATCCTCAACTGACGGCGAGTGACCTGATAGAGACAGTGATTGCTTCGAGTACAACTCACTCAATCCAACGCCATCGTCCGAAAGGGGATTTTGCTGATCGTATGTCTCGGGAAACAATTCGCTGCTTGTGGATCGGTGTAGATGGGGCAAGGGGGGTGAGGTACTGGCAATCACTGGGTCACCATGATCCATCGAAATAGGAGAAACAGAGGTATTAATGGCACTCGTTGTGTCGACCATAGGCGAAAGGAAAGGCAAACTGTATGGGGTACCATAACCAGCGTTGTTGCCCACATCGTGTTGCAGTGAGGAGTTGATCATGGAAGGGCTAGCATAATCCGAAGGAGAGGTGGTGGTAGCAGCCGACAAGGGGTATGCTGATCCCGGTCTATAGTCTAGGAATCCGGAAGAAGACGTATCAATGCGGAGAGGGTTCGAAAGTCCCGAGTTCACAAGTGCATGAGGATGCTGGGGGGCGGGAGCATAGAGATGGTCTTGAGCATCCTGGAATGAAAATGACGGCATATTCTGCTGGAGCTGAGAGAAATCAATCGCGAGCGGAACAGAGCGGCTTCTAGTACGCCTATGCTTCTGGTGAAAATTGTGCCCAGGAGCTGGGTCCTGTGGGTAGCCGGTATGAGTGTCGACATCGTTAGATGAGGCGGGCCTCACAATTTGGGGTGATACAGGGGCGGAAACAGAAAACGTCGGGTTGTCATAAAATTGCTGCAAATTTGATTGGACATGAAGGTGTCTGTTCACATATGCATCCAAGGTCATTAACTTCGCAAGCTGACTCTGGAGAATCTTTGGGTGTCCTCCAAGTTGATGGGTCAAGATCTGAGAGGCCTGCTGGTCCTCGGTAAAATCACCACACTGGTAAAACCCACCAGACCCAGATGCAGATCCAGACGAGTCCATGAAGAAGTTGGGAGGTTGTGTCAAGGTGATGACAAGCTGACCCTGCTTCTGTGCCCCGTGGGGTGTGACCGGCGAATCCAAACCCTCAATTTCGATGCTCTTGATATAAGCGAATGGATACTCAATCTTATAGCCAGCTGAATCATTGTTGATGTAATAGGTGATACAGGCCTTCTCGGGCGAATAGAATATAACAAGGTCCATCGCGTTCTGTCCAACCCGACGCCAGGACCCAATGCTCAATGAACGACATGTAAAGTGGTGGATCACTAATCGAAGTTAGTTGTATGCAACGATTTTAACCTAGATGCGGAATTTCCAGCATACCGATCTTTCCCTGAGGACTTTGCTCTGGGTTCAACATATTACCATTGCCATAAGCCGAAAGACTTCGGGACCGATCTCCCATGAGACCACGAGGGAATGCTTTTCCATTTTCCATTGCTTGCATAGCAAAATATTGACGCACGCAATCAGGGACAGCGTCACACTCCTCTCCAGTCTCAAGGCTCTTCTTCGCCAAATGCTTTATCTTGGCACGACTACAGATGTAAGACGTTAGACCATTTTATCCAATACTACGCAAAACGCTACGTACCGATTTTGAAACCAGATCTGTACTGATCGCTCGGTCATGTTGATTTCCTGGGCGATCCGTTCACGAACAAGGGCTGTAGGTGTCGGGTTCTTATTGAACTCCGCCTCCAAAGTAACCAACTGCTCCTGAGTTGCACGTTGGCGCTTCTGATTCTTTTGTTGCTGGGTGAGGGTACTCTTGCGCGGAGGTCGTCGCGACATGTTTGCCTGTTGATGTGGGGGAGAGGGAGAAGGGCTGGTCATTGATGACATCCTGCTAAATGTGGTGAATGTAGGTAAGAGTAAGAATAAACTATAAATCAGCCTAGTTGTCAGCCGATGACTCTGTGCATCTTCTGACTCTGTGATTTGACTCCGAATTTTCGTACCTTGTAAAAATTTGGCACTTTAAGCCAGTACTGTAGCCGAAGGGATGGGGGCTCGGGTCTTCGCGGTACCTTAAGAGCAGCTAAGAAATGCCCGAGTTATGGGGCAAAAAACAGTGACGGGTTATTGACAGTTAACCTGAACTGTATAGAATCAAGTCGGGTAATTTAGAGGTGAGAGTGATGCGTAAATCTCGAAGTGCTTGTGATCGTGTGGAAATTTCGCGCCGGTCGGAGACGTAGAATCCCAAAAGCTGGTTCTTTTTGGAGAAAAAGAGAAAAATTGTTGAATGAAAGAATGAAAAGATTAGAAAAACAGAGAGTGTGGAAGTGTCGTCAACTAGATTAGATGGTGTTGAGAGCACGTTTGGAAAAAGGTAAAATGGGCTGTGGGCCGCGGTCCTGACGAACGTCGTGAAAGTGTGGTGATGGCTGAAGAGCCTGGAGAAGGAAGTAAAAAAGGACAAGTGAAAGGTGCCAAAAAGGAGCGTCTAGGACAGCCGAATGAGTGAGGCTGGGTCCTGAAAAAGGCGAGCAAAGCTAAAGAGTATAGAGATGGAGCAAAGAAAGGAAGATCACGAAGCCGCCTTGAGATCAACTTGAGGGATGGAAGAAGAGGAGGGAGAGAGAGGGAAGAGAAGGGCGTACATGTGGGGGGGGGTAGGCGGTGAATTTCAGCAGCCAGCGTAGGAGTGGGCGAGAAGCCTACGGTAGCGACCACACACACTCATTCATCATCGATCCATCACCACACACACACACCACTCACCTCTTGAAAAGTACGGTAGGGTAGTCAGGCACACGGCGACGGCAGCACCGGTCCAGTCAAGGAACCAGGAGACCAGTCTTTTTTTTCTTCTTTTTCTTGTTTCTTTTTTCTCTTTTCTTTCTTTCTTATTTTCCTTTTCCTTTTCCCTTTTCCACTTTTTTAACGCACTCTACAATTATGATATGGTCTCCTCACTCCAATATCTGGATCAGAGAGCGAGTAGAGGAGAGGCGGGCAGGTTTAACGCTGCTCACATCTAACATCCGGTACTGAGAGTGGACGGATGTGTGTTTAGTTCAGCGGGACCGGTGTGGCGAGCGAGGTCGATCCAGGGAGTCCTGAATTGAGTATACAGCCTTTTTGTGTGAGTAGTGGGCAATGCGAGTACTGTACTCGCACGCGCAGTGTATCCATGTGTGTGGGCATTGCCTCTCATCGGGAGAGAAGGGGGGCAGGTCGCGCTGGAAGGACAGCCAAAGTGCAACTTCTCCTAAAGTGTAGGGGGCTAGCAAAGGGGATGGATGTTTGGATGTGGGCTCGTTCGAACGGTCAGCGTAGCGCACCTCTCTTTTTCTCCAAGTAAGTAATCGCCAGGGGTATGGGAAAGTTGCTGGACCTCCTTCCGTTTCCGCACTCCTCACACATGCTCCCATCTCAGCTCAAAACGCAAAACAAAAAATGGACCAGTAGACTACCTCACAGCACTTTGGTATGAATTTCGGTCGTTCCATCTCTCCCCACAGCTCTTCCCCCTATACTGTCATAACATCTCAAACCAATACGGTACCAAAAAACAACATATTGCCCGTAGCCGAACAGGTAGAAACAAACCGGCCTCACACGGGCACCAGACCAGAAAAGAAGAAAACAAAAGAACAAAAAAAAACAAAAAAAGAACAAAGAACCGCCCGAGGTAACCTTGGGACTAATTCGTCGGCCCTTCCAGAGAGCCTAGGCAATGTTTCCCCCTTCCCACTCAGACGCCAGGGGGCCGGAAGACGTTCAAAAATGTTAACCCGCATAAAGTAGAGGAGATGCGAAAAAGAAACGTATTTCAGCGGTAAAAAGTGACAGACCAACCGTATCACCGTTTATGAGATGGCCTCATCCATGCTTAAAATGCCGGTTTTCGGGACGGTACCTGAATCACGCAGCAGCAACAACCCATGATACTTGTCACTTGTACCGTACTCTAGTAGAGGACTCCCCCATCGGAATAAATTTATCTGTGATGCTGCCTAATTCCCTGAATCCATCCGTACTCTAATCTATATTGTACTGTCAAGTGTACTGCACTCGAGTACCGGTAGATGCCTCTTCACATATCATGACGCTAAGGTATAGATGGAAAGGGTTCAACAACTAAACTACCAATCCGGGTCATCGTGATGTCGGTGTGGGAAATGGATGAAGGAATCTATGCAAGCTACAGCATCCAGCGGAAGACACGTTGTGAACGCGCAGAGTTTTGGAAGCTATTATACTCCTGATTCCCTCCATTTATTTTTCCTTTTTTCCTGTTATACCTCTTCCCCCCTCTCTCTCTCGCACCCACTTCCCCAGTCGAGTCCGAAGATAGAATGGGTTCCATTGGTGGAGGAGCGGAGGACGGACAAGCGCTCCTGAAACCTCGAGGGAGTTGGAAACGATTTTCTCCTTTTGGAGCTGGTCTGAGACCTTCAGCCCGACACCGGTACTGGCTTTGGTGGGTAGGGCAACGAGGAAAACCGGGTGCGGACGAATGGGGATTAGCCGTTTTTTTTTTTTGTTACCCTACGTTGAGGAACTCTCCTTTCTGCTCTCCAGGCTTTCGTCACTGTTCAAGACTGTAAGGCCCAGCTCATGGTAAGGCAGAGATCCGGCAGGGGGGTTCCTTTGTACCCCAGACCAAGTCGAAGGTGTTGATTTTGTTTATTTACCTCTTGTTTTTCATCCCGCCAAGCTTGCTAGGATGAGTGTTGTCAGGCATGAGGACTAGAACAAAAGGAAAGATCGGATTGGATTGGTTATCAGATCATCGGATCATAAAGTCCGACTCGGAGATTAGTTACAATAGAGCGTTTTGGCCACTGTCCTGGGGGAGAAAATTCGAGCTCAAAATTTGACTTGAGCTATTCCTTACATAGTAAGGAAGGGTTGATACACTCCCTCTTCGGTTTAGCCTTCCACTAGTTTATTGCCCAGAACTCAAAATTTGAACTCGGATTTTCACTTCCAAGGGGTGGCCAAAACGCTCTAATAAGATCATAATCTTGGGCTTGACGATGCTTAGTCAAGACTGTGCGCTGATTAAGGTGTGACATTCCCCGGCGTCTAAAATCGACACTTACCAAGACCGAGGAGCAAGCTCAGCAAAAGTCTTCGGGAAAGAGCTCTAAATTTATACCGTATTAACTGGAAGCAGAGAAAGATGTGCAATGTCGTTAGAGTTACCCCTCCGGGAGGGTGTTTCCTTTTTTTTCACGTCTATTGTTTTAACGTGTTTTCGCCCCTTTTCCAAGGTAGGGAATTCCTGATTCCATAGCACGTGGTTCTCTTATGGTTCGTGCAATTCAAAATGTATCATAGACCAGGCTGAAATAGAAGTTACGTGGCTGAGTAGATTTTTGTGCCAAGACTATGCAATGAGGTTGATTAATACTCGTCAATTCATAAAGTATCCGGATATAGAGAAAACCGCTTGGCGCCAAGAGAGATTAATTATCGGGTATCTCCTGGGCGGTCAAGACGGTGGGAAAATTGGTCTCATGCATTAGTGTCAGTAAACTAGGGGTATATGGGCAAGCCTGACTTGGTATAAGATGTTGTGTCAACGTAAAGCTATCATCAGTCCGTTCTAAAGTGATGATGAGAAATATTTTGACCACGCGATGTCTTCTAAACGTTCTCGAAAGCCATTATTCGAAAAATGCAGCAATATACCATCGAAGAGGCCAAAGGTTATGGCCAGTACAGATTCAGATATTTGTGTTGGACCGGAAGGTTATGAACCTTTAGAGCATGCTGCATCAGAGCATGCAGCTCAGGCTGTACTACCACCCGATATTGAATTAACACCAATTGTCTTTTTCTCTCTCTTCTGGACCCCCGCGATTTTAGAACCAATTGTGAAGGCTACCAATATCTACGCAGAACAAAAGAGGTCGGCTTCAGATAGGCAGAAAGGTATATGGTCATGGAAACCACTTACAGTCTCTGAGCTTCAAAAGTTTCTTAGTATTTCTATCTTTAGAGGTATTAATAGACTGCCGAGTTTATCGAGTGAGTGGAAGTATGGCCGGTGTATGCTACCAAAGGGCACAATCGGCCTAGTACGATAGATGCAAATTAAGCGGTATTTGCATATCTCGATTCCACCTTGCAGTAGTCAATCACCAAAGCTACCTCGGAAAGACTGGTGGAAGAAATTGGAACCTCTCTCTTCCTATTTTCAACATCGATGCCAGGAGCTTTATCTGCCTAGCACCAATGTTGCTGTTGATGAGATGATGGTTAACATTACCGGACGAAGCACTCACACTATTCGGCTACCTGGAAAACCGATTCCTGTTGGCTATAAGGTACTGGCAATTTGTGATTCTGGCTATATACTCAATTGGCTATTCACATCTCGGGTTGACTCAATTGCCTGCCTTGAGAAGCACCCAAATCTCGCACCCACAGGCTCGGCGGTCCTACAGCTCTGTCGTACCCTCAATCCAGCAAAGCGACATATCGTATATATGGATAATGCATTTTCAACTGTTCCCTTATTCTGCGAACTTCAAAAGATATCCATTGGAGCAGTTGGTACTACTAGGATCAATAGTGCTGAGCTTCCAGATATGTTAAAAGACAAGACTATGACTGCCTGGAATTCCTTAACCGGGTGTGTTGCTACAACCTCTAAGGCTAGCGGTAGAGAATTCCTGTCTGGGAAAGATGTTCTGTGTCTACGGTGGGAAGATAACAACATTGTACGACTGTTAACCACGGTTCACTACTGGAATGAATACACATTAAGTGAAAGACGGAAACCACGAACTACTAGTACAAATGCTGCTCTTGCCCGAAAGGTTTTTGGTAACCAAGAACGGAAAACCCTACCGATCCCAAAGGTGGTAAACGACTACAACCATCACATGAACAGTGTTGATTTAGCTGATCAGCGTCGTGCTGGCTATACCACACACATTAGAGCATGTAGAAATTGGCTTTGTTTATTTTACTTTTTGCTTGATATATCACTTGTTAATTCTCATATCTTGTATGTACATGCACGAGCAGCAGCATTTAATAGGAAACTGGATGGGGGGGAGATAGAGCTGGATTAGATTTTACTTCATGAACTTGCGCGGCCATACTCAGCAGAACTCTTTTGACATCAGCTGGTTAAGCAGTTAGCATCAACTACAGCGATCGGAAAGCCGAAACGATATCGAGTACGTCAGACATACAACAAAAAATCCAGCCAACTCTAGTTTTCTAAGTATAATCGCACAGCGAAACCGCTGACTAGAAGACCTACCCCACCAGCTACGAAAAATCAATTCTCGTCGCTCCTTGTTAGGCGGGAGCCTATCTCAAAGTCTTGCGAGATAACTCAGGCCGATAATCTTAATCGTAGATGGAGATTGTCTAGGAAGGCTCAATGATTCAAAGTAGAGGTAGGTAAAGTGATTAAAGATTTTTATAGCGTAAAACTTATATTGATAAGATCTCTTCTCTGTTGCTTGATTGTGTCTAATAGCTCGGGAGGCACCTCGATATTTATATGCTGCGTCTGGGTGGCCGTGAGCTACATCTAGTTCCCATACTAACTAAGTACCTGCTAACAACTCCAGCTTTTTCTTAAGAAGTGCGAACACCATTTGACCCTGACAACTCTGTTATCTCACTTCGACTTCCAAATCGCAACACCATGAAATTACCTGACGGTGCTCCCACACATCAGTCCATTGGTTACGATCCATCTTTGTCGGCATGGAGTCTTGCTTCCCATTTGCATACGCAGAATGGTCTCCATGATCGAACCAACCAAGGGGCCAGCTTTGTTATCGAACCTCTCAGAATTGCAGACATATTCTGCAACCGACATCTGCAAGGCATAAGATAGACTTGTCACGATAATCGCTCCAATTGCCATTATCCCTCCAATGTCATATTGTTATCATTTGGTTCCGTCAGTATCCGTAAGATACTATTGACGTGTGTGAGTGTGGGTATGCCTGATTGCTCAGACTACCTCATCCAACAACACTATTCACTTCTGCGACTTTCATCGCGAGAGCGTGGAGTATAGAATAGGTTGCTAAACCATTGTCCGTAAAAACGTCCCGTTACTTAGTGACCACCTTCGCGACTCTTGTTTTTAGCGCTCAGTAACTTTATGCGACGTTGACCGATTTGGCTCGAACCACTTGCATAAGCTCGCCAAAGGTCTTCCCTCATATATCCTGCGAACGGGATCCGGTCGGACAGACGGCCGCGATGTATACGGGGTTATGATGAGGGCTCCAATGAGCATGTCTTTTGGTGAGGGGACGCAACTATGACGGAGTCTGCCGATGTAGTGCTGTCCCAACGCTGGTGCGGGAGGGGGGTGTTGGCTTGACTTTCTGAACTCAGAGTCCTAAGGTAGGGTAACTATAGGTCTTTATTCACTAATGGAAGGCTAAACCTTCTGGTATGCCTAACACTCCTGTTGTATGTGCAGGCTAGACTACTGGTGTGGAGAAACTGGGGGTCGACAGCGACCGAAGCTTACATCCTTCGAGTGTGGAATTTGCTCTCCTCCTATTGCACTCTGTGGACCGGACAATAGTTCTTGTTTTATTAGATAGCATACCTCTAATAGTCAGTACTAGTATCAGGTGTAGAATAATACACTCTGCCCTTTTAATATTCATTTGCATATTCGTAATCTGAATCAACACTAAAATGACACTAATGGATGAGACCAATTTTCCCACTGTCTTAACCGCCCAGGAGATAGTAAACACAATTTATGGCCACCGGGAGCCCGTTGTGCGGGATAGGACACTCTGAGATACAGTATAACCAACTGGCTTGGCGCTACAAGACTTTCTCTATATCCGAATACTTTATGAATTGGCCAGTAGAGGTTGAAATGGTTGACTGTTGGGGTTAAATTATATAACTCTATATGATAATATACAAGAAAACAACTGACATAGAAGAGATATAATATCTTTCAATTCACACTAACCTTAAATAGAATTAAAAAAGTCAATAATTGAAGATTGGTTACAATTATTGAAAAGAAAAGTTAATTAAAAGAGAAAGAGAAGTTTCATAAAAAGTGTAACCTGTAAGTTAATTATATTTGTCATGCTCTTGGCATATTATATTTACTGATTATAAAGAAATCCTGGTCCAGGATTTCGATTACTAATACAAAATAGCCTGAGCTTGGCAAGACATATGTGACTGTGGATAACACAATTTCACTTTCTCCACCAAAAGTTGATGACTTTATTTCATTATTCTCCTTGATGAGGTATATTGATAAGTGGATTTTTCAAGCTGGTATGTTGGTTAGATTATACTTGACCATTTAAAAAGTCTTCGGAAGCTTTTGGCCTTGGTGCCAAGCAAATTTAGAGGGTCCAAGTGACCGGCAGAAAACAAAACCTTTTATGACTATAAAAAGACTTCAAATGCGATAAGAGAATGAGATGGTAAAGGAACTATGTACAAGGTATATTGTAGTAATATTATAGAGTTTGGTAAAAGAGAAAGTAAAGGAAATAGGAAGAGGAGGGAATTTAGACCGGAAATTTATTAGCCCCACTTTGCCGAATACAATTTTTGATAATCTTGGGTAGCTAGTCAATCTCATGATTGATTTCATTGATTGTAATTATCTTCCACTCTTCTTTTAGGACTACAGCCATAGCAGCCGGAGTACAGATCTTCTCACTTCCTCTCCCCTGGAGAATTCACCATTTCATTAGCGATCAAATTTGCTCAATTGGATTAAAATTGGACGAATTTGATGGCCAATCTACCTTTTCAACTTCAAACTTCCCCTGCTGATGATTAGTAAACTCTGAATCAGAGGAGAAAGGGTGATCTTCTATCAACCTAAATTGAGGATTGGAACTTGCTCTATTCTTGCATGTTGGCCACAAGAGTGGCATGCAAAGAAGATGCATATATTTCCAAGAATCAACTTGTCGGGAATCTCCTCTTTCCAGCTTCTTAATCTTGAACTTTTTGCCCCTTAGGACTGAGTATTTTTAACCTTTATACCAGTCTTCTTTCTTGCAATACGAGTCAGGAGAGCTTCAGCCAATTCGCTTTCCCATAGTAACTGTTAGGCGGGAGCCTATCTCAAAGTCTTGCGAGATAACTCAGGCCAATAATCTTACTCGTAGACGGAGATTGTCTAGGAAGGCTCAATGTCTTAAATAGAGGTAGGTAAAGTACTAAAGATTTTTCTGGCGTAAAACTTATATTGATAAGATCTCTTCTCCGTTGCTTGATAATGTTCAAATAGCTCAGGAGGCACCTCGATATTTATATGCCGCGTCTGGGTGGTCGCGGGCTACATCTAGTTCTCATACTAACTAAGTACCTGCTAACAAACTCCAGCTTCTTCTAAAAGTGCGAACACCATTTGACCCTGACAATTCTCTTATCTCACTTCGAATTCCGAATCGCAAAACCATGAATTTTCCTGACGGTGCACCCACATATGAGTTCATTGGTTACAATCCAGCTTCGTCGGCATGGAGTCTTGCTTACCATTGCATACGCAGGATGGTCTCCATGATCGAATCATCAAAGGGGCCAGCTTTGTTATCAAACCTCTCAGCATTGCAGATGCATTCTGCACACGACCGCTGTGAGGCATAAGATAGACTAGTCACGATAATTGCTCCAATAGCCATTATCCCTCCATAGTCATATCGTTATCGTATAGTTCTGTCAGTATCGGAAAATACTATTGACGTGTGTGAGTGCAGATATGCCTGATTTCTCAAACTACCTCATTCAACAACACCATTCACTTCTGCGACTTTCATCGCGAGAGCGTGGAGTATAGAATGTGTTGCTTAACCATTGTCCGTAAAAACGTCCCGTTACTTAGTGACCACCTTCGCGACTCTTGTCTTTAGTGCTCAGTAACCTTATGCGACGTGGACCGATTTGGCTCGAACCACTTGCATAAGCTCGTCAAAGGTCTTCCCTCATATATCCTGCGAACGGGATCCGGTCGGACGGATGGCCGCGACGTATACGGGTTACGAGAAGGGCTCCAATGGCCATGTCTTCGGTCAGGGGATGCAACTACAGCGGCGTCTGCCGATTTAGCGCCGTACCAACGCTGGTGCAGGAGGGGGGTGTTGGCTTGTCTTTTTTAGAACTCAGAATCCTAAGGTAGGGTAACTATAGGTCTTTATTCACTTAAAGGAAGGCTAAGCCTTCCGACATGCCTAACAGTAACTTTCACTCCACTGATTGTCTCCACAAACTATCTAATTTTTTCTTCTCAGCTGCACCCTTTGTATTCAGTTCTGCTATTGTGCAAATAGCTTCGACCTTCTTCTTCTTTGTTTCAACAGCCCATACATGGAAAGGTCCTTCCCAACCCACGATATCATTCGCTAACACATCCCAGCTGCCTCTTGCTTTTTCCTAGCCCCAATGCAATCCTTGTGCTACTGCTTAGACCTTTCACAGCAGACTTGACTTAAGCCAAACACCATCCTGACCTAAATGGACATTTTGTCTATGAATGTGTACTTCGCCCACTCTCGTTCAGGTAACCAGTTCTCCCTCGTTTGACACTTTTCCTGTTAGGCAGGAGCCAATCTCAAAGACTTGCAAGATAACTCAGGCCGATAATCTTTATCATAGACGGAGAATGTCTAAGAAGGCTCAATGATTAAAGTAAAGGTAGATAGAGGGATAAAAGATTTTCTAGTGTAAGCATTTTATATTGATAAGCTCTCTCTTCTCCATTGCATAATGATGTCCAAATAGCTTAGGAGGCACCTCGATATTTATATGCCATGTGTTAGGTGGGAGCCTATCTCAAAGACTTGTGAGATAACTTAGGCCGATAATCTTTATCGTAGACGGAGATTGTCTAGGAAGGCTCAATGATTTAAAGGTAGGTAGAGTGATAAAAGAGCTTCTAGTGTAAACTTATTATATTGATGAGATCTCTTCTCCATTGCGTGATGATAATCAAATAGCTCGGGAGACACCACAATATTTATATGCCGCGTTTGGGCGGTCGCAGGCTACACATAGTTCTCATACTAACTAAGTATCTGCTAACAAGTTCCAGCTTCTTCTGAAAGTGCGAATATCATTTGATCCTGACAATTCTGTTATCTCACTTGACTTCCGAATCTCAACACCATGAGTTTTCCTGATGGTGCTCCCACACATCAGTCTATTGGTTACTATGCATATTCGTCGGCATGAAGTCTTGCTTACCATTGCATATGCAGAAAGGTCTACATGATCGAACCAACAAAGGCGCCAGCTTTGTTATCGAACCTCTTAGCATTGCAGGTGTTTCCTGCACTTGACAGCTGCGAGGTATGAGATAGACTTGTCATGATAATTGCACCAATGGCCAGTATCTCTCCATAGTCATATCGTTATCGTATAGTTCCGTTAGTATCTGAAGAATACTAGTGACTTATGTGAGTGGGGGTATACTTGATTTCTCAAACTACCTCATTCAACAACCCCATTCACTTCTGCGACTTAAATTGCGGGAGCGTGGAGTATAGAATGTGTTGCTTAACTATTGTCCGTAAAAGTCTCCCGTTACTTAGTGACCACTTTCACAACTCTTGTCTTTAGTGCTTAGTAACCTTTTGCGTCGTCGACTGATTTGGCTTGAACCACTTGCATAAGCTTGCCAAAGGTCTTCCCTCATATATCCTGCGAACGGGATCTGGTCAGACGGACAGCCGCAACATATACGGGTTACAAGGAGGGCTTCAATGACCATCACTTTGGTGAGGGGACGCAACTACAGAAGTATCTGCTGTTGTATTGCTGTCCCAACGCTGGTGCGGGAGGGGGGTGTTGGCTTCTCCATTTGAACTCCGAATCCTAAAGCAGGGTAACTATAGGTCTTTATTCACGAAGGAAAGGCTGAGCTTTGAGGTATATCTAACACCGCGTCTGGGTGGTCGTGTGCTACATCTGGTCTCTATACTAACTAAGTACCCACTAAAAAATTCCAGTTTCTTCTGAAAGTACGAATACCATTTGACACTGACAATTCTCTTATCTCACTTGACTTCCAAATGGCAACACCATGAGTTTTCCTGACGGTGCTCCCACATATTAGTCCATTGGTTACGATCTATCTTTGTAAACAGGGAGTCTTGCTTACCACTGCATTCCCACAATGGTCTGCATATTTGAACCAACAAAGGGGCCAGCTTTGTTATCGAACCTCTCAGCATTGCAGGTACATCCTGCACTTGACCGCTGCGAAGCATAAGATAGATTTGTCCCGATAATCGCACCAATGGCCTTTATCTCTTCACAGTCATATCATTATCGTATGGTTCCGTCAGTATCCGAAGAATACTAGTGATTTATGTGAGTGCGGGTATGCTTGATTTCTCAAACTACCTCTTCCAACAACACTATTTACTTGTACGACTTTCTTCGCGGGAGCGTGGAGTATGGAATGATGTTGCTTAACCATTGTCAGTAAAACGTCCTGTTACTTAGTGACTAGGTTCAAGACTCCCGTCTTTAGTGCTCAGTAACCATATGCGACTTCGACCGATTTGGTTCGAACCACTTGCATAAGCTGGTCAAAGGTCTTCTCTCATATATCCTGCGAACAGGATCCGGTCGAACAGACGGCCACGACGTATACAGGGCTATAAGTAGGGTTTCAAGGACTATGTCTTTGGTGAGGGGATGTAACTACTGCGACATCTGCCGATGTAGCACCGTCTCAACGCTGGTGCGGGAGGGGGGTGTTGGCTTGTCCTTTTGAACTCAGTATCCTGAGGTAGGGTAACTATAGGTCTTTATGCACTAATGGAAGGTTGAGCCTTCTGGTATGCCTAACAGGCGCAGACAGGATTAGGAAAACTATTAGCAGATGGAGAGAGAAACAGAGCAGAACTAAAGAAGAAAGCCCCTGAAACAAAAGAAAAACTACCTGAAGGCGCAAAGAGAATGCAGCTCGGCACAAACAAGCCCCAGAAAAATCCCACCGCCATCTCCATCTCAGGTGCCTGGCACCCATGGGGTGCGATATCTGGGTGAAGAGTGACGTTTTGGACATCTTGTCCTGCATAAGAGCCCATAGAACCAGCTTTCTGCTTCACACAACCAGGGGAAATAAGGTCCCGGGAGTGATCCTGGAACCTAATGACCTTGCGATGATTTCTCTGGATTGTCTTCTGCCAGCCTGCATGAGACCAGGGAAAGCCCTTTCTGTGCTTTGCACGGCGTCCAACATCGTCCTGTACATCAGAGTCGGAATCCAGCTCGGTGTAGAATTCGGCTGTAACAGGAGCACCCTGTAGAGAGGTGAACTCGAAGGTTGCGACCGCACCAAAACATTCAAGTAGAAGATAAAGATGAGGTAAAATAATTCAGAAGAATCAACGGTAAAACTTAATATAGTTAAGCTCGAAGCTTCACTCAATTTAGTTCTCTTGAGGAAAAGTTGGTTTGTCAAAGTAGAATGACAAACGCTTAAACTTAAGTAGATATTAGATTTAAGCCTTTGACATTCACCACTACTTCCGACCTTTGTGCGAGCACCCTGTCCTGCTGAGGGTCTGTCCGATGTCAACCCTCCATCAGGATTTATCTTGCCGGAAGTGTGGGACCAGCTCGGGTAAACTTAACTCCGACAATAGGATATGAGTTTCTGCAATGCATCTCCAATACAACCGCAGGTTAAAAACTCTTCCTATCGAAGTCATACCAGTGGCTAACTGTTATGACAACAACAGGAATCAATACCTAGGTGGTGGACTCACTGGCCCAGTGGTAGTTTCGTCTATACAAGCTATGCAGTCCATCATTTAATCTACGCGGCTATCCAATGTGATAAGTTGACATGCAAGCTCACCCGGTGAGATGTAGCCGATGGTTGGCTAAGTGGGCGCTACCCATAGCCATCCTCTCGGGACATACTCTACCGTGATAAGACTTATACCTCTAGAGTCCAATAACAACCCATAGTAATGCTACAAATCAAGGGGAGAAGGTCCGGGCTGGTGACTGAGGTAATTGTCATGAAAGCACCCTGGCCTTCTGAGACTACCTGAGTACCACTAGGAAGACTACCCTACAACCCGTAGGTTAGAATAGACTCCGGGATGCCTGAGAGACCATATATGGGTGACCCCCATTTTGGCGGTTACCCATACTCCCTTATATATCCTGCGAACGACATTCAGTCGGACGGACGGCGACGACTTATACAGTGTTACGGCAGCTGCTCCAATGACCTCTTTTAACTAGCAAACGAGCAACTACACAGCTGTCTGCCTATGACGCGCCGTCTCAACGCTGGGGCCAGAGGGGGGTGTTAGCTAAACCCGCCCAAGTTGAAGAGTATGTTCGGGCCACCCTGAGAGAGGCGTGAGGCCTCCCCGCGCAGATGCGTGTGTACCCAAGAACATCTAAGAGCACATATAATGTGAGGCAATCAACCTCTAAGTTCTAGGATGACTTTGCCGGTGAAGGTAGGGTAACTTGAGTTCCTCAGTAGGGTAACTGGGGTCCATGGGCATAATAACCAAATTCCCAAGGTAGGGTAACTTTGCCCTCTTATGGCTTTAACCGCTCAGGAAGTCTTCCAGTCGACCACAGAGGTCGTCTCGGAGGTCCGTGTAACATTCCCATAATTCTCTTGACCTTATGCGAATGTTCTCCTGAAAGGTTACCCTGCCTAGTAAAGTACCTCAAGGCTACTCAACAATTCCCTAGACATTATCCGAGGTTTACCAGCTATTTGTATAAAGTATACGAGACCATACCACCTCTGGTTACCACTTGGTATACCATTTGAGCTAAGGTGATAGTGAGTGTAGCTACCTATCGTAGGGTCGTTACATCGGCTATGTCGAATTTGCCTGGATCGAGATAGCCCCAATTGTGCCCAGATGTAACGACCCTACGATAGGTAGCTACAATCACTATCACCTTAGCCCAAATGATATACCAAGAGGTAACCAGAGGTGGTATGGTCTCGTATACTTTATACAAATAGCTGGTAAACCTAGGATAAGACATAGGGAATAGTTGAGTAGCCTTGAGGTACTCTACTAGGCAGGGTAACCTTTCAGGAGAACATTCGCATAAGGTCAAGAGAATTATGGGAATGTTACACGGACCTCCGAGACGACCTCTGTGGTCGACTGGAAGACTTCCTGAGCGGTTAAAGGCATAAGAGGGCAAAGTTACCCTACCTTGGGAATTTGGTCATTATGCCCATGGACCCCAGTTACCCTACTGAGGTATCCAAGTTACCCTACCTTCACCAGCAAAGTCATCCTAGAACTTAGAGGTCGATTGCCTCAGATTCGATGGGCTCTTAGATGTTCTTGGGCGCACACGCATCTGAGCGGGGAGGCCCCACGCCTCTGTAATGGTTTCCCGAACATACTATTGAACTTGGGTGGGTTTAGCTAACACCCCCCTCTGGCCCCAGCGTTGGGACGGCGCGTCATAGGCAGACGGCTGTGTAGTTGCTCGTTTGCTAGTTAAAAGAGGTCATTGGAGCAGCTGTTGTAACACCGTATAAGTCATCGTCGCCGTCCGTCCGACTGAATGTCGTTCGCAGGATATATAAGAGGAGTATGGGTAACCGCCAAAATGGAGGTCGCCCATATATGGTCTCTCGGGTATCTAGGAGTCTATTCTAGCCTACGGGTTAATGGGTATTCTTCCTAGTGGTACTGAGGTACTCTCAGAAGGCCAGGGTGCTTTCGAGACAAATATCTCAGTAACAAGCCCGGACCTTCTCCCCTTGATTTGTATCATTACTATGGGTTGTTATTGGACTCTAGAGGTATGAGTCTTATCGCAGTAGAGTATGTCCCAAGAGGATGGGTATGGGTAGCTGTAACAATCCTACACAGATGCGGTTATTTATGCAACAGGTAACGAATTACTTACGTGCTTGAATTAGACTATCTTTATAGTCTTTGATCTTTCTTGAATATTCGGGAGAATATTCTTCTTTCCGAG
>Ga0307509_10004415_pt1 | contig 20332 bp, 26 predicted proteins | sample 10_EM_MG_FD_202245 | JGI IMG/M metagenome (GOLD analysis project Ga0307509, IMG submission 202245) | Populus trichocarpa ectomycorrhiza microbial communities from riparian zone in the Pacific Northwest, United States - 10_EM | ecosystem: Host-associated > Plants > Roots > Unclassified | place... | reverse complement strand
GGCGTGCCGTGTGGACGGATCCCACACGACATAGGTGACGGTGTATGTCTTGGGGTCGAAGAAGGCCTCCGTCGTGGTTCGTTCGCTCATGGTGTGCTGCGCTTGTTCAGTTTCGATCTATCAACTAATAGTATATTAAACTATATAATGAATGCAGCCCGCTGGAGCCCGATGTCACCCCATGAAAGCCTCGCCACCCATCCTCGACCCCGAAACGCTTCGCCGTGCCGCCGATCAGGCGGTTGGCGCGCTGAAGCTGCTGGCCAACGTCGAGCGCATGTTGCTGCTGTGCAAGCTGTCGCAAGGCGAGATGTGCGTCAGCGACCTCGAAGCGCAACTTGGCATCCGTCAGCCGACCCTGTCGCAGCAACTCGGCGTGCTGCGCAATGAGGGCGTGGTCGGTACACGCCGCGAGGGCAAGAACATCTTCTACAGCGTGGTCGATCCCGATCTGCTCGAGATCCTCGCTGTGCTGTACCGCCTCTACTGCCCGAAGGAAAAGCGATGACGATTGCATGGACTGAGTTCACCCCCTGGTCCGCCCTGGCGGGCGGTGTGTTGATAGGGCTCGCCGCGGCGATGTTCGTGCTGCTGAATGGCCGGATTGCCGGGATCAGCGGCATCATCGGAGGGCTGTTGAAGCCGGTGAGGGGCGACCTGGCGTGGCGCGCCGCATTCGTGATCGGACTGATCGGCGCACCGCTGGTCTACGGGCTGCTCGCCGCGCTGCCGCCCGCGCGGATCGACGCGTCCTTCGGCGCGCTGATCGGGGCTGGGCTGCTGGTCGGTGTCGGCACACGCTTTGGTGCGGGTTGCACCAGTGGCCACGGCGTGTGCGGGCTGGCGCGCCTGTCGCCGCGCTCCCTCGTGGCGACCGCGGCGTTCATGGGCGCCGGCTTCGGCACCGTCTTCGTGACGCGTCACGTGTTCGGCATCTGAGGAACTTCTCATGACAACGGTCTTCACCTCACTCCTGGCGGGCCTGGTCTTCGGACTCGGCCTCATCGTCTCCGGCATGGCCAACCCAGCCAAGGTGCTGGGTTTTCTGGACCTCACCGGCGCGTGGGATCCGTCGCTCGCTTTCGTGATGGCGGGCGCCATCGCGGTTGCAGCATTCGCGTTCGCGCTGGCGAAGAGGCGCACCGCGTCCGTCCTCGGCGCCGCCATGAAGCTGCCCGACTCGCGTGACATCGATCGCCGCCTGGTGATTGGCAGCGTGCTGTTCGGGATCGGCTGGGGTGGCGCCGGCTTCTGTCCCGGGCCCGGGCTGGTGGCGCTCGGCATGGGCGAGATCAAGGCGCTGGTTTTCGTAGGGGCCATGCTGGCAGGAATGGGCATCTTTGAGTTGATCGAGCGACGCAAGCAGGCGTCGCAGCTGCGTGTGGCCTGAAAGCATGCGATGAGCGGCAACCTGGTCTGGCTGGCCACGCTGGCAACTGTCGTGCTGCTGTTCGGCTACGAAGCGGTCATGGCGGTGGCGCAGCGCCGTCGGCCGGATCGCATGGCACGCAGCGCGCATGCTGCATTGCGTGAAGAGTGGTTCAGCGCGGTCTCGCAGCACCAGGGTTCCGAAATCCTGGCAGTCCAGACCCTGCGCAACTCGCTGATGTCGGCGACGATGACAGCTTCGACGGCTGTCCTGGGGCTGATGGGTACGGTGACATTGGCAGCGCCCTCGCTGCACGTCAGCTTCGGCGAAGCGGCCGTATTGCCAAGCTTCACGCCCCGGCTGGTGCTCGAGTTGCTGTTGCTCGCCTTGCTGTTCGCCTCGTTGGCCTGCTCGGCGATGGCAGTGCGTTACTACAACCATGCCGGCTTCATCAGCGGCATGCCGGTGGCGTCCGAAGCGCGGCAACGGTGGGCGCCTGCCGGTGCGGCCTATGTGCGCCGCGCAGGGCTGCTGTACAGCTGGGGCCTGCGGCACCTGATCCTCGTCGCGCCCATCCTCGCGTCGCTGTTGCATCCGTTCGCCGGGCCGGTGGCGGCCGTGCTGGTGGTGATGGTGCTGACGGGGTTCGATCGCTTCGGCGCCAGGTGATCGTCAGGCGGGGGCTTTGGTCGAGAACTCGTCGAATGCGGCAATCGCATTGGCGGCGTACATCAGGGCCGGGCCGCCTCCCATGTAGACCACGACGCCGAGCGTCTCGTCGAGTTCCTGTCTCGACGCGCCGAGCTTGACGAGGGCCTGCACGTGGTAGCCGATGCAGGGATCGCATCGGGCCGCAACGCCCAGGGCGAGCGCCATCAGCTCCTTGGTCTTGGCGGACAGTGTGCCGTCTGCCATTGCAGCCCTTCCCAGGCTGCCGAAACTCTTCATCACGTCCGGAGCACCCGATCGCAAGGTGCCCAGACGTGCGGTCACGCCCTGCGTGAGGTCGAGAAAGCTGCTCGAAGGGTTGGTCATGTGTGCCTTGACTTGACTACGCGCGCAGGCCGGCAGAGCGGACCGGGCAGGTGCTCAGACCGAAGGGCCAGTAGGCCGGGCAGAAGCGGAAGAGCCCGGTGGCCAGCGGCAGCAGGCCGATCCAGCCCCAGGGACCGATGTAGCCGAGCAAGCTGGCGCCGATCAAGGCCAGACCGAGGGCGATGCGGAGGACGCGATCTACTGTGCCGACGTTGTGTCTCATGGAGTTCTTTCCGGGGCGATTTGCGATCCTGCCGCGAACGGATGATCGGGACCGTACGTGGATCATGGAAGAGCGCGCTGATCGCACATGCGCACGAGCGCCGTCTTTCCATCGTCAGGTTTTCACGTTGTCTTCCGGACGCGCCACCAGAGCGGCCCGAACCTGTTCGAGCCTCCGACGCACCTCTTCGGCCACATGCGCCACCTCAGGGTTGCTGGTCATCTGGAGGATGGCGACGGGGTCCATGAAACCGACCACGATGCCACCATCGTCCTCCTCCCGAACGACCACGTTGCAAGGCAGCAGCAGGCCGATGTCCGGCTCGGCGACGAGTGCACGGTGCGCGAGAGGCGGGTTGCAGGCGCCAAGGATTCGATAGGGGCGCATCGCGACGCCGAGTTTGGTCTTCATCGTGGCCTGTACGTCGATGTCCGTCAGCACGCCGAAGCCTTCTGTCTTCAGCGCCTCGGTGACGCGCGAGAGGGCCTGGTCGAAGGGGAGGTTTCCCAATCGGCAGTGAAAGCCGTAGCGCGAGGTCGGAAGGTCGCGTGCGATGACTTGAGGAGTGTTCTTGATCACGGCACTCACGGCTTGACCGGTTCCGGCGGCATCTGGTCCATCATCATCTGCATCATGGACTGCATCATCGCCATGTGTTTTTCCATCATTTCCTGGCGGATTGCCATGTCACCAGGGGCCGGCGCGCCGCCGGGCATCGCGCCCATCCCGTGCATGCCTTTCATACCGCTCATTCCGTCGGGACCCATGCCTCCCATCATGGCCATGCCGTCCCGCATCAACTTCGCATGCTCGGATTTCAGGGCGCTGCGCTCCTCGGGGCTGCGCGCGCGCATCATCTTCTCGTGCATGTCGCGCATGGATTTCATCTGCATGTCCATCATCGCCATGCGCTTGTCCGAGACAGTGGCAACCGCGCCCGGTCCTGCAGAAGCCTGGCCGACGGGTGTTTGAGCACATGCCGACAGTAGCGAGAAGACAATGGCGACGGTGACAGTGGTGCGAAGCGATGTCATGTGGAGACCTTTCCGAAGGAGCGTTGCCGCATCAACGGTGAGTTGCGCGAGCCGGGTTTGGCGTCGCTCCCTTTCCAGCTTCGCACGCCGTCAACCGCACCAGCTTGATCCGCGTCAAGTTCGCTGTCTGTTCGCTTGCGCACGAACATGGAGGGCGGTCCAAGGGATCTTCCAGACTGTCATTGACCCGCTTCGGTGACAGCGCCGCGAGACGGATCGCCGCTGCTACGTTGCGGCTGGATCTTCCTGACCGACGCACGCTCGTGTCAGCTCAAACTGCCAAAGCAGCGGCGCGTCGGTGGTTCAGTGTCTCTTCAACCTTGCGCATGGCAAAGATCGGAAGAAAGCTGGTGATGCGAGCATCAGAAACAAGGCCAGCAAGCTCGCGCTCATAGAGGCGCGTCACTTCGCTTTGCGGCACATGGCATCTCTTGGACATCGACTCGAGCGCGCGGGTAGGCGACGCGACCTTCGTTTCATTGGAGAGCATCGGGTAGACCTCCGATTCGGTTGAATGGCGAGCCAAGCGTAGTACGGAGGTCCGAAGGTTGTCGTGCGCCAGCACACACAGGGCCGCCCATCGGCCGACTTTTCTCAAGGACTTATGCTCTGCGCGCATGGCCCGGGCGACATTGCCGGGCGCAATGCACGGATCGCCTGCAGGCTTGCGTCAGCCTCCTTGGGAGCACAGCGGCCAAACGACATCGGTGCGCAAGCCGCCCAGCGCGGGCGAGCGGCTCACCTGGATGCTCGCGCCGTGAGCGGCGGCAATGCGCCGCACGATCGACCATCCCAGGCCACTGCCGCCTTCGCCACTTCCGAGAACCCTGAAGAACCGCTCGCCGAGACGCTTCATGTCCACGTCGGAGATGCCAGGACCACTGTCCTCGACACGCAATCGCACGCCTGCCTCGCTGGTCTGAACGGTGATCCTCACCGTCGCGCTTTCCGGGCTGTAGCGAAGCGCGTTGTCGACCAGGTTGCGCGTCAACACCGCCAGCAAGGTGGCGTCGCCCTTGACGCGACACTGATTGGCGGCATCGACCTCGATGGTCTGCTGTTTGCGCAGTCCCGGCGGAGCTTCTTCGGCGACCACCCGACGCACCAGCTCGCTCAGATCGACATCGATCGCAGTGCCCTCGGCGCCGGCTTCGAGCCGCGACAACGTGAGCAACTGCGCGACCAGACGCGTGGCACGGTCGCAGCCCTCGAGCGTGGCTTGCAAGGCATGGCGACGCAACCCCGCATCGACTTCGCCGAGCGCCACCTGTGCCTGGGCGCGGATTGCTGCGATCGGCGTCCGCAGTTCGTGCGCCGCGTCCGCGGTGAAGCGCCGTTCGGATTCCATCAGCTCCGCGATGCGTTGAAACAGTCCGTTCAGCGCGTCAATCATCGGCGTCATTTCCAACGGCGCCCCTTGGATGACGGCGGGCTGCAGCGAGGACGCGTCGCGCTCGGCAAGCGAACGCCCCAACCGGCGCAGCGGCTCGACACTGCGATTGATGGACCACCAGACCGCCAGCGCGAGCAACGGGAGGGCCACAGCCATCGGCCACAAGGTGCTGCGCAGGACCGCCCAGAGGATTGCCGTCCTCGACGTCATCTGTTCGCCGACGAACACCTGAACGTCGCGCTCTGCGCCATGCGTGGCGAACACGCGCCAGGCGTTGCCGTCGAAGGTCACCGTGCGGAAGCCGGACTCGATGCGCTCGCCGGTGCCGATCATGCGCGAGGCCGGCGCATTCGCGGAGCGCAGCGCCAGCCTGCCCTCGTGAAAGACCTGGAACGCGACCTTCGGTGCGTAGCGGTGCAAGGTGGGCGAATCAACTTCGTGCTCTTGCTCGCCCGCTTCATGTGACTGCTGCATCACCAGGATGGCGGCCGCCTGCGCCAGATGACTGTCGAGCAGTTCGTCGAGTTCGTGGCGGGCGTCGAACCAGGTCGTCACGGCAGTGGCCAGCCAGACCGAGACGACCAGCCCGAGCAGCAGGACGAGAAGACGGCCCTGGAGCGACCGGGGCGGTGCCAGCACGCGCATCACGTCGGGCGGCCTTCGCGCTGAAGCATGTAGCCCACGCCCCGCACCGTCTGGATCAGCGTGCCGCCGATCTTGCGGCGGAGGTGATGGATGTGCACCTCGACGGCGTTGCTATCGACTTCCTGCCCCCAACTGTAGAGGTGCTGTTCCAGCTGCTCGCGCGAGAGCACGCGGCCCGCGTTGAGCATCAGCGTGTGCAGCAGGTCGAACTCGCGCGCCGACAAGGTGATCGGCGTACCCGACCGCAGCACCGAGCGCGCGGCGGGGTCCAGCACGATGTCTTGCGCGCTCAGACATTCCTGCGGCTGGCCATGGGAGCGCCGCACCAGGGCGCGCAGCCGGGCGCCGAGTTCGTTCAGGTCGACGGGCTTGACGACGTAGTCGTCGGCTCCGACATCGAGGCCGCGGATGCGATCGGGCAGGGCGTCGCGAGCGGTCAGCACGAGAACCGGCAAGACGATGCCGGCACGCCGGACGTCCTGAAGGACAGCCATGCCATCCTTCAGCGGGAGCCCCAGATCCAGCACCGCCGCAGCGTACGGATGGGTGCGCAGTTCGCGCTCGGCGGCGACGCCATCGCGCACCCAGTCGACCAGGAAGCCGAGCTGGCGCAGGCCGGCACGCAGCCCGTCGCCCAGCAGTGGATCGTCTTCGGCCAATAGGATACGCATCGATGGAGTTTGCTGCGTGGTCAGGGTGTTCCGTGTTGTCCGCTGTCAATCGTCGTCGCGATCCTTGTGATTGGCCCCGGGGGCCGTAGCCTGGTCCGCCATGCCGGCGCCGACAGGTGGCGCCTGCCACTGGAGCCACCAGAAGCCGAGCACCGCCACGAGCATGAGCATTGCCACGCTGCGCCATGCGCTGCGAACGCCGTCTTCGGGCCGCCCGGCCTTGCGGCCCGTGAACATCGCGCCGATCAGGTTCTCGCGGCCGAACTTGCTGGCCAACAACACGCCTGCGATGTGGATGCCGACGACCGCCAGCATGGCGTTGGCCGCGAACTCGTGAACACCTTCCAGCCGCTCGCCGCCGGCATCGTTGAACACGGCCCAGCCGGAGGCGGCGATGGCCAAGGTCAACCCGAGCAGGGCGACGATGGCCAGGGCCCCGAGCGGGTTGTGCCCGACATGGCGCTTCGGCTTGCCGCGCAGCATGCCGCCGACGTGGCTGGCGATGGCGGCCGGGCCGCGCACGAAGTCGGAGAAGCGCGCATGGCGCGTGCCGATGAAGCCCCAGACGATGCGGAACGCGACGAGCCCGGCCATCGTGTAGCCCAGCGAAACATGCAGCAGACGCCAGCGTTCGCTCTCGGCCGTCAGGTAGGCACCGGTGAAGCTGACCACCATCAGCCAGTGGAAGGCGCGAACCGGGGCGTCCCAGACCAGCACCTTGCGGGGCGGATCGGCCGCGGCGGGTGCGTCGGCGGGCGACTCAGCGTGGGATTCGGACGGTGTGTTCATTGAAATCTCCTCGGTCGGCGCCGGTGTGGCAGGCAGCGCAGTTGGATGCGCTCTTGATGGATGCACGTTTCCAGGTCGCCGCTGGCACCTCATCGTGCTGGCGCGTGAACCAGGCGGACCGCGTGATGCGGTCGTCGGGCGGCGACTCCACCGCCCGACGACCTGTGGCTGCGTTCGCGCCGAGCCAGGTCGCCAGTTCCTTCGCTGCAGCGGGATCGAGCGACGCATCGGTGCCGAAGTGGTTGGGCAGATGGGTCACCAGTCGCTGCCACGAGGATGCCGGGAGCATGCCGGGCGGGTAGGCGACGTGGCAGGCGGCGCACTCGGTCTTGTAGCTGGGCAGCAGCGGTACCTGCGCGGCGCGCGGGCCGTCATCGGCCCAGACCCAAGGGCCCATGCCCATCCCGGCGGCGAACGCCAGAGTCCAGGTGGCGAGGGAGGACGATCGGGAACGGTCGTTGGGCATGATGAACTCTCGACGTGCCGGTACAGGTGGACGCTTCACGGCTTGAGCGTGAGCAGCCAGCTCAGTACATCCGCCTTCTCGGCGGCCGTGCATTCGCGGCCAACCACGTCGTTGCAATTGCGGCGGAACCACTTTTCGGTCTTGGCCGCATCGGTGAGTCGCTCGTGGTTGAACGCGGGCGCCATCGCGGCGATCGGCTTACCGGTGCCAGCGTGCCTGCCGGCCTGCACGGGTACCGCACCATGGCATGACGCGCAACTCCATTCGCGACCGTGCGTCACGTTGAAGAACTGCTGACCACGTGCAGCTTGAGGCGCTGCACCGGCCTGTGCGCCGTAAGCGCTCAAGAGATCGGCCGGTGAGGCGGCGAATGCGGCGTGCGCGAGGCCCGCGGCGCAGGCGAGTGCGGCAAGCGTGCTGCGCAAGAAAAGCGGGTGGTTCATGGCAACTCCTTCATCGACATGGTGGCCGCGGTGTCTTAGCGTTCCCTTATCGCAGGAGGCCGCACCCGCTCAGGCGCACTTAAGGCGCTGCCGTGAAGATCAGCTCACCGATCCACTCCTTCTCAGAGGTTCTTCCATGGATTCCTCTCTGCGCGTCTTCGTTCGTCAGCTCGCGGGAGCTGTTGCCGCCGCCCTCGTCCCGGTGGTCCTGATTGCCTTCTGGTCGATCCCGTACAGCCTGGGAGGCCATCCCGGCGAGGCACGCAGCGTCGGCATGGCAGCGCCAAGGCACATGACTTGATCCAGATCAATCGCGCTGCGCTGTGCCAGTGATGAACTGGATCCTGCAGCGAACTGCGTTTGCCAACGCACCGACGCACGCGTCGAATCGATGGGACGCTGAAGGCGGCAATCATTGCAAAGGCATTCCATGAAAACACACACACCAGTGCAGCCGATCGAGTTGGGGCGTCCGGCGATGAACTGGCGAAACACTGACGGCCGCTACGGATCGCTGTCCGTCGGACTCCATTGGCTGATGCTGCTGGTGATTGCCGCGGTGTATGCCTGCATCGAGTTGCGGGGCAATTTCCCGAAGGGCAGCGACATCCGCGAGGGCTTGAAGACGTGGCACTTCATGTTGGGGTTGTCGATTCTTGTGCTTGTCCTTGTCCGATTGGCGGTGCACTTCATCGGTCCCGTTCCCCGCATCGAGCCCGATCCACCGAAGTGGCAGAGTCTCCTCGCGAAGCTGATGCACATTGCGCTGTATGCGCTGATGATCGGCATGCCGCTTCTGGGGTGGCTGACCCTCAGCGCAGAAGGCAAGCTGGTCCCGTTCTTCGGTCTGCAGTTGCCATCACTCGTCGGCGAAAGCAAGTCGATCGCCGGCTGGGCCAAGGAGATACATGAGATTGGCGGCACGGTGGGCTACTTCCTGATCGGACTGCATGCGGCCGCGGCGCTGTTTCATCACTACGTCGCTCGAGACAACACCTTGTGGCGCATGCTGCCGAGGCGTGATTGATACTGCGCGTTGCTCAACAGGAGACCACCATGAAGATTCTCGTTGCCACCGATGGCTCGAAGCCGGCCATGCACGCCGTCAAGTACGCGATCAAGTTGCTGCGATCGCTTTCTTCCACTTCTAACTCCATCACGCTGATCAGCGTGCACGACGATGTCGGGCTGCGGCATGCCAAGTCATTCGTCGGCAAGGACGCTGTCGCTGACTATCTGCGGGAAGTCAGTGACAAGGAGATGAAGCCTGCACGGAAGCTGCTTGATTCGGCTGGCGTCAAGCACGACATGGAGGTTCGCACCGGCCATGTCGCTCAGGAGATCGTTCGCTGCGCGAAAGCGGGCAAGTTCGACCTGATCGCGCTCGGCGCGAAGGGCCGCGGCGCGATCGCCGACCTTCTGCTCGGCTCGGTGGCACAGCGTGTGCTCACGATGGCCGAGACACCGGTCGTGCTCGTGAAATGAATCTCGACGACTTGGACGACGACCCTGAAGACCCGCAACACACGCCGGCCGAGCGTGCCGCCGCCGGCATCCGCAGCACCTGGGTCAGCGTGGGCGTGAACGTCTGTCTGACGATCATGCAGGTGAGCGTCGGTATTCTCTCCAAGTCCCAGGGCCTGGTGGCCGACGGCATTCACTCGCTGTCCGACCTGGTTGCCGATTTCGTCGTGTTGTTCGCGGGCCATCATGCCAAGAAGGATGCCGATGAGGACCATCCCTACGGGCACCAGCGATTCGAGACGGCGGCCTCGCTGGCTCTGGGCGGCTTGCTGCTGGCTGTCGGTGTCGGCATGTTGTGGTCGGCGTTCCGGAAACTCGAGTCACCCGAGACCGTGGCGCAAGTTCACGCGGTCGCGCTGTGGGTGGTCGGAGGTGCACTGGTCGCGAAGGAACTGCTGTTCCGCTACATGCTGGCCATCGCCAAGCGCGTCAAGTCCAGCATGTTGGTCGCCAACGCATGGCATGCGCGTTCCGACGCGGCCTCGTCTCTCGTGGTGGGCCTGGGCATCATCGGCAACCTGGCGGGGTATCCGATCCTCGACCCCATTGCCGCGCTCATCGTCGGCTTCATGGTGTCGAAGATGGGCTGGAGCTTCGGCTGGGATGCCTTGCACGACCTGATGGATCGTTCAGTCGACGAACAGGAGGTCACGGCGATTCGTCTGACGCTCGCCGAGACCCCTGGCGTGCGCAGCGTGCACGACGTTCGCACCCGCAAGATGGGCGACATGATCGTGGTCGATGCGCACATCGAGGTCGATGCCGACATCAGCGTCGAGACGGGGCACGACATCGCCGTCGAGGCCCGCCAGCGCGTGTTGCAGCGGCACCGCGTGCTGAACCTGATGACGCATGTCGATCCCTGGCGTCGGCCCGATCTGGACCATGCGGCGCCGGTCACCCCAGGATCGGGATGACCGCTGCGCTGCCGCGCCGGTCCTGCCCGAGGGGCTGAGCAAGGACGAGGCACAACAACGGCTCTTGAAAGACGGCCCGAACGAGTTGCCGGTGTCCCGCCCCCGCCGCATGCTGCGGCTGGTGCGCGAGGTGGCCTTCGAACCGATGTTCCTGTTGCTGGTGGCGTGCTGCGCGCTGTACATGGCATTGGGCAACGTCCAGGAGGCCCTGATGCAGCTGGGCGTCGTCTTCGTCGTGACGGGCATCACCTTCGTTCAGCAGCGGCGCAGCGAACGCGCGCTCGACGCCTTGCGCGGTCTGCCGTTGCGCCAGTTGTTCGCGTCGTCTGGCTTGGGATCGCCGGGCGAGTGGCTCAGTTGGCACCGCGACTCGGGCGTCCGGGGTGCGCTCGATCTGCGTCTTCCTGAAAGCAGCGGAGTGGCACTCGTTCCTCGACGCTCGTCGGGCGGCTGGCGAACTGCTCAGCGACGACGGCATCAATGCACCGCGGGGCGGAACTGCCATTCGCGATCGGGCGCGACGGCGGCGAGCCAGGCGTCGAACCCATCGACGTCCGTCGTCCAAAGGGCGATTGAACCACCGTCGATATCGAACAGGCGCATACCGATGGAGACGCCGTCGCCGATGAAGGAAACGGCAAATACATCGGTGGGGTCGATCTCTGCCAGGGGGTCGATTCCCGTGAGCTGGCAGACCTCTCCCCGCCACGCCGACTCACTCAGCTGACCGTGCCAGAACCATTCGCCGCGCACCGAGCGGAAGGACAGGCTCATCTCGGGGCATCGTCGTGCGGCAGCAAGTACGCGCCTCGCGATGGAGACCGAGTCGGTGCCGATGTCAATCGGGGCAACAGTCGGCGGAGGCCGTTCGGAACCTGCAGAGGGACGAAGAGCGGTCTCGAAGAATCGCATGACGGGGCTCCGCACTTCGTGAAAGACGGGTCGACTATAGGAAGAGGGTGCGCCTCTGTATGTTCGACAACGAACACAGCGTCTCAAAATGAGAGGTGGGCACTCAGACGCTTGCAGCGGTGTCTGCCCGTGACGGGTCCAGTGCCTCGGACCGTGCCGGTTTGGAACGAGTTGAACTTCGTGAGTGGCGCCGATTCGCCAGGAGGGACAAAACGATTGCTACACCACTGCCTTTCGCATCGGACCTGGCCGTGATTGGATCAGCGAGTCGACCGCGCGACGATCGAGCAAGATCAAGCGGTAGGCGTTCTTGAGGGGGTTTGGACAGGGTCCGCGGAACTGTTCGATGTCGCCGCATTCTTGCGACCAGTTCACGACTGACCCGGAGCCATCACCACTGTCACGCTCCAGGGCGACGATCTCGTTTCCCAGCTCCCATTGATCGACCAGTTCAGACAGCCGCTCGAGAGGGGGATCGTCTGAGGCGTTGATCAGGATGACGGCGTCACCTCGAGCGTTGCACAGACCGGCCCAAACGGCGGCCGCTTCACCGTAGTCCTTTGCCAGACGCATCCAGTTGAATCCGGGAAGCTCTGTCCACTTTGACAACACGGCGCCCGACCCGTCCATGCCCGGGTTGTCGATGATGGTCAGCTCCCATGGGAATCCAAGCTCGGTCAAGGTGTCGCTGACATCCGGCAGCAGGCGTCCGAGCGAGGCCGCATCGTCGCGGCAGGTGAGGACACACGAGATCCTGCGTGGCGTCCCCGACAGCTGTGCCCAGCCCGACACGTGGGCCCAGGCAGGCTCGCCGAGCTCCTGATCCGAATGCCTGAATCTCTCGACCTCGATGCCGAGAGCGCGAAGGCGCGTTGCTTCGAAACTGATCGCAGTCATCCGCAATTTTGTGGACTGCCTGCTTAATGGCCGCTTAAGCACGCGATGTCGACAGCAATGTGCCGTGGACGACGCTTGCACGTGACTGGGGGGATGACACTCTCCTAACAAGTGGTGACAATTCCGCTGCACTAGAAGAATTCCGATTCCGAAGTCTTGCAGCGAACGCGATCTCGAGCAGCGCGGATCGCCGCTCAGGCCGCTGCATGCAGGCGCGCGAGCAACGGTCAAGGTGGAGACAAGAATGCGCTTGTTGGTGGTCGAAGACGATGATTTGCTCGGGTCTGCCCTGCACAAGGGCCTGGCGCGCTTCGGCTATGCGGTCGACTGGATCGTCAAGGGCGCCGATCTGGAAATCGCCATCCGCACGCATGACTACAGCTGCGTGCTGCTGGACCTGGGGCTGCCCGACATCAGCGGCGAAGTGTTGCTGCGGACCATACGCACAGTGAACCCCGGGATGTCGGTGGTCGTCATGACGGCACGCGGCGGTATTCAGGATCGGGTCGCGTTGCTGGACATCGGCGCCGACGACTACATGATCAAGCCGATCGACATCGACGAGCTCGCCGCGAGATTGCGCGCGGTCCTGCGCCGAGTCAATGCGTCGCACGAGAGTCGAACCGAGATCGAGCATGGGTCGCTCAAGCTGTTTCCTTCGCGCCGCATGGCGACCTGGAAGGGCGCACCCGTGCCGTTGACGAACAAGGAGTACTGGCTGCTCGAGACGCTTCTGCGAAAAAAGCAGCAAGTGGTGACGCGTTCACAACTCGAGGAGGCGCTGTATGGCTGGGGCGAAGAGATAGGCAGCAACGCTGTTGAGGTCTACGTCCACTACCTCCGGCGAAAGTTCGGTGCCGGTCTGATCCTGACGATCCGCGGTGCCGGGTACCAACTGGGACCTGAGGACAAGGCGGACTGACTCAGAACCTGAGCAGGACCTTGACACCGAGCGCCGTGCCGCCGATGTAGCCCACGGCGCCCGGCGTGGCGCGCACGAAGGCGGCGACCTCGGCGTCGCTGCCCTTCACATCGGGTGCCACCAGACCCTCCCGAAACGACTTCTTGGTCCAGCGGGCGGCGTACGTCCTGGCATCCGTCTGGAGGACCTTGCCCAGAAACTCACGGTGGATCGCACTGTTGTCGACCGGCACCAGTTTCAGTGGTCCGACAAACTGCTTCTCGCCCAGGAAGAGTTCTCGGATTTCCTCGGCATCCAGGCTCACCGACGGATGCGCGATGACTTCGGCCGCACGAGACCCGACCTGCAACACCAGCCAGCAAGACAGCAACGTGAGTCTGAGGCACCAGCGCATCGGGAGCCTTCAGAATGCAATCGAGTACTGGATCGCCGCGCGTCGGTAGCTGCCACCCGTGAACGGTACGGGCAAGCCGAATTCATCGATCTGGACAACCGCCGATTCGGACGTGTTGCTCAGCTCGAACTTGAAGGACGACCGCGCGTCGATCGCATAGCGCGCGCCGAGCACCGCACGTTTGTACGAGCGGCCGGTTCGTTGACTCAGAAAATAGTTGTCGTTCGGGTCGAGCGCCGTCTGCTCGTACCGCACGAAGGGCGTCAACGAGCCGAAGGTCTTGCCGATCTGCGCAAACCAGGCGCTGCTCAAGCGCCGCGTGTCGGTGGCGTCGTCGACGTTGGCGAACCGGTAGTACTCGGCGATCACCTCCCAGTCGGACGCGTCGTAGCCGAGGTAGGCACCCGCCGCGCGCAACCGGGTGCGGCTCATTACCGCCGAGCTTGTCGAGTATGCGTCGACCGACGACCCGAAGCCATGCAGGCCCAGGGTCAAGCCGTTGAGTGCCCCGTTGGGTTGGTAGCCCAGATTGAACCCGAGCATCTTGCCGTGGTTGTCGTCGGTGAAGGCGTTGAAGTCGAGCGTTCTCTCGCGGACACGGGGCCCGTTGGTGAGGTAACCGTCGTACGTGACCTTGCCGGGACCCAACGCGGTCTTGCCGGTCAGCCAGAGGCCGACGGAATGCGCAGGGATGATGCCGCCCTTGTCCTCGAAATCGATGAAGCGCGGGCGATAGATCGAGGTCTGCAGGTTGGCGCCGTGGTGGAACGAGGTGTTCCAGAGGCCGAACGGCGTGTGAAAACGCCCGGCCCATACCGTCACGGCGTCGTTGAGTGCATAGCCCAGTTGCAGCCGCTCGAGCTCGAGTTCGGCGTGACCTTCCTGGTCGAACTCGAATGCCAGCTCGAACAAGGACTTCACCCGACTGTCGAACTGCGGCGTCAGGTAGAGCTCGAGGGTGCCGATGTTGAAGCCTCTGAGGCGCTGCGGATCGGCGCCGGACGATCGGGCTGCACCCACGTCTGCGAACCCGTGCACCGGCAGACCGGTGTCGTTCATGCGCTTGCTCAGGCCCTCCGAGATCTGGTTCACGCTGTCCTGAAGGGCTGCCAGATCCGGCGCCTGCTGCGCTTGCGAGGGCACGGCAGCCGGTGAGGCGGACGCCGCGTTCGCCGGCGATGACGGCGTCTTGGTCGCACGCTCGAGCTCTGCGACGCGCGCCGCCAGTCTCTCGATCAGCTGAAGATTCGACTCGAGCCGTTGCTCCAGAGCCTTGATGCGATCGGCTTGCTCATCCGCCCGGACACCTGGCGACAACGACAGGGATACCAGGGCCATCGCAAGGAGCTTCGCGCCTGAAAGTCTGTGGGTCATCGCAGCCTCTTTTGATTCCCGGCGTGGGGGTGGTTGCCGAGCGGTGCTCGGTTGCAGCGGATTTCACCGCAGCTTTTGTGCCGCGCGCTACGGCAACAGCCCCAGTTGTGGCTGTGCTCCATTCGCATTCAAATACGCTACCTTTCATTTCGCTCACACGGTGCGTACGGATGCGAATGACCCACCCCATCGTCTCGGTCTGCACTGCGGTCCTCTGTCTCTGGGGAGGCTCAACCTCGGCCCAGGACCTGTACCGCAGTGGTGGTCGGTGGCTGGACGACCAGGGCCGCACCTACACGCTCGACTCGTTGAAGGGCAGTTTCACGGTCGCTACCCTGGCCTATGGCGCGTGCCGGCGGGTCTGCTCCAGCAGCCTGCGGCTCATGCAGAAAGTCCAAAGCCTGGCCGACGAACGCGGCCTGGTGCTGAACTTCGTCGTGATCGGCCTCGACCCGGAACAGGACAAACCCACCGACTGGGCCGAGTTTCGTCGCGACCGAGCACTCACCCGTTCGAACTGGCGTTTTCTTTCTGGCGACGCCGACGCTGTCCGGCGCGTGGCGAACCTTTTGGGGGTGCGCTACTGGCGCTACGGCGAGCACACGATGCACGACTTCCGCATCGCACTCCTGTCGCCCGATGGGCGAGTCCTGCGCAGCGTCGATGCTTTCGATGCGGACCTGCTGACGCTGTTGCCATGAGCCTGGCGAGGGTGTTCCAACGCGATGTCTCCTGGTCGCTGCGCGGTCGGGTGGTGCTGATCTCGGCGTTTGCGCTGGTGGCCTCACTGGTGCTCGGCGGGCTGGCGATGTACTGGGCCGCGAGCGTCCAGGACGAGCAGATGCTTGATGCGCGTCTCGAGCACCTGGGCGCCACCATCCTGTCGTTCGTCGAGGAAGAGCTCAACGAACCCGACCCGGTCGGCGCGATGAAGTACCACAACCTCAAGACGCGCCCGGCCGCGGCGCTGCTTTACAGCTACCAGGTCTGGTCGCGCGACGGCTCGCTGCTGTTGCGCAGCAACGAGGCGTCGCGCACGGCGCCGCTGATCGCGCTGACGCACCGGGGCTTCGCGTCAGTTGAGATCGGCGGCGAAGACTTTCGGGTGTTCTCGCTGCCGACCAAGAACCAGCAGTTCATCATCCAGGTGGCCGAGAGCATCGAGGCGAAGTGGGCGCAGACGGGGCTGGCCACCATGTACTACATGGCGTCGCTGCTCGTCCCCTTCGGCCTTGTGTTCGCGATCACCTGGGTACTGCTGCGGCGTTCTTTGCGCTCCATCGACACGATCGCGGACCAGCTCAGTCACCGCAACCCGCTCGACCTCACGCCGCCGCAAGTGGACAAGCCGCCCGAAGAACTGCTGCCGATCCTGAAATCGGTCGACACGTTATTCGCGCGCATCGGTCATGCGTTGTCGGCAGAGCGGCGCTTCACCTCAGTGGCGGCGCACGAGATGCGGACTCCGCTGGCGGGTCTGCGAGCGCAGGCCCAGATTGCCAGCACGGCGCGCTCGAAGTCCGAACTCCAGGGCGCGTTGGCCTCGCTGTTGCTCGGCGTCGATCGCGCCTCGCACATGCTCGATCAATTGCTCGACATCGCGCGTGTCGAGAGCCTGCCCAAGGGCGCCGAGTTGCGCCTCGAGTGGGTCACGCTGGCGTCGATCTACAACGACGTGATGGCCGACTTCGGGCCGAACGCGGCGCGCAAGCACATCACCGTGGTTGCGACCTTTGCGACAGAGGCCGTCCATGGGCACCCGTTCGCGCTGTACCTGCTGGTTCGCAACCTGATCGCGAACGCCATCCTCTACACACCGGAAGACGGGCGCGTCGAGATCAACTCGTCGAACAGCGGCACGACGTTGACGTTGGTGGTCGACGACTCCGGCCCCGGCATCGCGGCGACCGATCGCGAGCGCGCGTTCGAGCGCTTCAATCGGCTCGGCCATTCGCGCTCCGAAGGCGTTGGGTTGGGGTTGTCCATCGTGCTGTCCGCCGTCGAGCTCCACCACGCGCAGATCCGTCTGCTGCAGTCACCGTTGGGCGGGCTGCGTGCGCAGGTGGTCTTTGATCTCGACGCCGTTCAGTCGCCGCAGGCGACGGCGCTTGAACCTCGACCGGCCAGCTGAGCGGCGGCCGCGGCCGGCGCGGCTGCGCTCAGGCGGGCTTGCAACTCCCGCTCGGTGCGCAGCGAAGATAGGCCAGCACCCGCGGCACATAGGCCTGTGTCTCGGCAAAGGGTGGAATGCGTCCTCCAGCCTTCACGACGGCCTGCTCGCCAGCGTTGTAAGCTGCGAGCACCAGTTCGAGGTCGTCCTGAAACATGGCCATCAGCCACTTCAGGTACTGGGCTCCTGCGAGCACGTTCTCTTGCGGCGCATAAGGGTCCAGCGCTCCGAAGCGCTTCGCGGTCGCGGGCAGCAGCTGCATCAGCCCGATGGCGCCGCGCGGCGAGAGCGCGCGGCTGTTGTATCGCGACTCGGTGGCGATGACGGCGTGCAACAGGTCGGCTGAGATGCCGACCTTCACGGCGACCTCGTCGATCACGCGTCGCACCTCTGGTGAAGAGGGTGGCAGCTGCAGTCCAGTGGCGTGTGCGAACTTGCGCGAGGACGCATCGGCGAGGCCCGCAGACGACGACTCGCCAGGCACGCGGGGCGCGGCGATGAGCAGCTGGGGGGCCTCCTGCGAGCGGAAGTTCGAGAGCACCACGCTCTCGCCCATCACCGAGTTGCCGACATAAATCTGGGCGCGCGACACGGCGGGAACGGCGGCGCAAACGATCAGCACGGAGCTGCACGCCACGCGGTATGCGGGCCTTGTATGCGGGGGAGCGAAGCGATGGTGCCAGTCGATCACGCGTCGAGTAGACCGTGCGTGTTCGAGTCGCGTCAAGACCCTGAGCGAATGACCAACACGTCGGGCGCCGGTTCATGGCGGCGCACGCAAACGTGAATCCCCCCGGCCTCAAGTTCCGAGCTCGGCAGCCCCCTCAGATTGATGTACCCCCCCTGACCGAGGGGGTCCTGGCAGCCAACGCGGCACGCCGCTTCAGCGCGCCTTAAGAAACGGCCGAGATCCCCTAAGACACGCGCAAAAGAAGGCGGGGATTCCCGCTTCTTTGTTGGGGACCCACCCCCAACGACGCGCTTGTTTGACTCCGATAACTTTGCTCCCAATGAACTGTTTCAAAGCGCAACCGGCCACAACGTTGCCGAAGCGCCTCGGAGGAAGCAATGACACAGGGTTCGAACTCGCAGACGCATCGGACGGGCACTTCGAGGGGCATCGCCATGCGAAGGCATGACGGCACCAGCTCGTTGTCGTTCGTCAGTGGATTCGCAACGCGCAAATCTGAAATCGGGGAGTCGGCAATGAGTACTCAGGGCAAATCTGTGTTGTCTCGGGCCGTTCAGTCGATCGGGCGCCTGATGGCCTTGCTCGCGGTCTTGATGTATTGCGGCATGACGGTGGCCCAAGCGGCCCCCGTGACGCTGAAGGTCGTCAGTGCCCGGGCCGAAGCCAAGGCATTCAACAACACCGGAGTGGCCAAGGGCGCCAACGTTGCCAGCTACAAGTACATCATCAACATCGACAACACCGGGACCACCACGCAACGGTCTCCCGTACCCGGCACCGGTTGCAGTCCACAGGATGCGGGCTACCCGAACAGTTGCCTGTGGACGTCCATCGCCGGTGCCAAGGGGCACGCGCCGGTGTACATGCAAGGCGACCAAGCCGACTTTGCAGCGCCGAGGAACATCCCGGATGGTCGCTACCTGATTTCCGTCCTCGCCGACGGCTACAAGCTCGACGGCCGGCACTTCACGGTGTCGGGCACGACCGTGACCTGGGAGGGCAAGGCGACCAATGACCCGGCCACCGAGGTCAAGGTCGAACTCCAGCCCACACCGCTGCCGGCCGCGCAGATCCAATCCGCAGTCTTCGAGGACGTCTCTCCGGTCAACAGCGCCCCCGACCTGCCCGCCGAGCACGGCCTGGCGGGTTTCCAGGGCCACATCCTCGACTACCTGGGCGAGGTCACCACCAACGTCTATGGTGCCCCGCTGTGCGAAACCGGCCGCTGCCTGAGCGCGTGCTACGTTGTCAGCAACGGCAAGGATGTCGGCACGGTCCAGCCGCTCGACGCTGCGGGCCGGTGCCCGTCTGACGTGGTGCCTGCCACGATGAGCACCTGCGGCGGCGTTGCGCCGTACCTGCTGAGCGTGAGCCAGTCGGCTCCGTTCAACACGTTCCAATGTCCGGCTGCGACGGGCGCGAGCGTGACCAGCGCGGCCACGCCGGCCGGTGCTGCCATCGAAGGCAAGGTCAAGATCCCCGATCTCGGCCCCAACCGCTACACCCTGTCGGTCACGCCGCCGGACGGTTCTGGCTGGATCCAGACCACCACGCTCGAAGGCAACCACGACTGGGATGCGTGGGTCATGGAAGGGGCCACCGGCCTGGACACCGAATTCCTCGCCGGCGGCGAGCCGTTCCCCGCCATCATCTTCGGCTACATCCCTGTGCCCGGCACGCCGTCGGCCGTCGGCAGCGCGCTTCCGGCATCTCTGACGGGCAGCGGCAGCATCACGGGCGTCGTCGAAGGCGTGAAGATCTACGTGCCCACGACCGGCGGCGTCGCCGGGCTGCCGGGCGAGATCTGGGGCGGCCTGCAAGGCGCGAAGGTCGACAAGCCCATCGCGTATCCGTGGGTCACGCTCACCAACCTGGGCAACGGTGACACGATCGTCTGGGCCGGGCAGGGCGACGTCAACGGCAAGTTCACCATCCCCAACGTTCCCGCGGGCACCTACACGCTGACGTGGTGGGACGAACCACAGAACACGATTCTCGACCTCGTCAACGTCACCGTCGGCACAGGCGAGAACATTGACATGGGCATCCTGCCGCTGGCCGGCTGGTGGACCTTCTTTGACGGCTACGTCTTCAACGACACCAACCGCAACGGCATCAGGGACCCGGGCGAGCCGGGCATCGCGGGCTACACGCTGACGATGCGCAAGCGCGAGAACTCGCTGATGGACCGCGGCAGCGCCGTCGTGACAACCGACGCGAACGGCTACTACAAGTTCGAGGCCGCCTACCCGATGACGCAATGGCTGGTGATGGAGGCCTACGACGACCTCCACTACACCACCGGGGTCACCTACCAGGCCGACAACCAGCCCACACCCACCACTGTGATCGGTGCCGGCGTGGACGTGAGCGTGCACAACATCATCGGCCTGAGCGGCCACATGGATTGGGGCAAGCATGTGTACGACGCGACCGGCGCCGGCGGCCTCGATCCGCGCAACG
>Ga0307509_10004414_pt1 | contig 20335 bp, 20 predicted proteins | sample 10_EM_MG_FD_202245 | JGI IMG/M metagenome (GOLD analysis project Ga0307509, IMG submission 202245) | Populus trichocarpa ectomycorrhiza microbial communities from riparian zone in the Pacific Northwest, United States - 10_EM | ecosystem: Host-associated > Plants > Roots > Unclassified | place... | reverse complement strand
GCGGTGATCAGCCGTTCATACAGCGTGCGCGCATTCGCCGGCTGAGACTGATCGTCGAGCAGCACGAACTCGAGCTTGCGCCCGAGCAGACCGCCGCGCTTGTTGATGCTCTCGACGAAGATCTCGGCGGCGATCTTGTGGATCGCACCCACCGAGGCCAGCGCGCCGGTCAGCGGCAGCGTGCCGCCCACGCGGATCGGCGCACCGGCAGGCGCCTGCGCGAGCACCGGCAGCATGGTTGCCAGCATCAGCCCGCCCGCGCCCAGCAGGACGGTGCGGCGACGCGTACTCAGTTCGGATCGAGTCATTCTTGTCTCCAATGTTTTTGTGTGCGGGTTCGGAAGACCATGCGGCACGCGCGGTTCACGGTCGCGCCGTCAGCGGTAGCCCTCTTCGAGCTCGATGTTCAGGCCGCCCATGATGCGAACGCCGGAGTTGTACCAAGCGACCACCAGCACCAGCGCAATCAGCTCAGGCTCGCCGAGAAAGGCCGCCACCTTGCTCCATGTCTCCTGGCTCACGTCGACCTTCAGGGTCGACTCCTTCGCGTAGGCCATCACCGACTTCTCGTGGGCGTCGTACAGCGGCGAGGTCTCGAAGTCGGGCACGGCGTCGAGCAGCGCCTGCGTGAGCCCGGCCTTCAGGCCGTGCGACTGATGGTGAGCGATCTCGTAGCGCGAGTTCGTGAGGTGCCCGACGGTCAGGATCGCCAGCTCGCGCAGCCGCGGGCTCAGCGGCGAGCTGCGCAGCGAGTTGGCGTAGGTGAGGAAGCCGTCGAGCTGATCGGGTGCCTGCGTCAGCGCGAGGAAGATGTTCGCGGTGGGAACCTTGCGTTCGCGCTCGAGGCGGTCGAAGATCTTCGGATCGGGGCTGTCGGTGCGGCGAAGGTATTTGACGCGTGCCATCGGGAGTGTCCTTTCTGGATCAGACGGCCTTGGCCGCAATCTGCTGCTGGATATAGGTTTCGAGCGTCAGCGGGTTGGGCATCTTCTCGGGCTTGATCGTCGACGCGGCCTCGAACGGCGTCGCGTGGGAGTACCAGTGATCGGTGGCCGGCAGCCCCCAGCGCACGTTGGTGCTCAGCGAGGCGGCATCCCAGCGCACCGGCTCGACCTCGGTGTCGATCGTCTGGTAGTGGCCGTCGCACAGCTCGATGCGGTGGCCGTCGGGGTCGAGCAGGTACACGTACAACATGCCGCCGGGGCCGTGGCGACCGGGGCCACGGTCGACCGAGCCTCCGTAGCCGTAGTTGCCGGCCAGATCGCAGGCCGTGAAGATGAGGTGCGACTCGGGAATGATGTAGGCGAAGTGGTGCATCTTCGGCCCCTCGTTCTCGACGATCGCCAGGTCCAGGCAGGTGCCCTTGCGGTACATGAACGCGCCCAGCAGCTTGTCGCCGTGCGCCAGATATTCCGAGTTGCGGAATCCCAGGCGGCTGTAGAACTCGCACGACTTCCAGGTGTCGGGCGAGAAGATCTGGAAGTGGTCCAGGCGCTGCGCGTGCGCGCCGGTGAAGCGCTCGAACCTGAGGAACATGCGCTCACAGACCGTCATGTGCGCGCACAGCTCGAGCTTGGTGCCGTAGGGGTCTTCCACATGCAGGGTGCGTCCCTGGTGCGGCACCTGCACCCACTCGGCAGGCAGGCCCTGCTCCTTGAACCACTTGCAGGCCGCGTCGAGGTCCTCGTCGAGGTAGACGCGAAAGCCGATGCGCTTGCACGTGGCTTCGCCCTGCGTCTGCACCAGCACCAGGCTGTGGTGACAGGCTTCGCTGAGCCCACGCAGGTAGCAGATGGCGTCGGTCTCTTCCGTGACGACGAGGCCGACGATCTGCACATAGAAGTCGCGGCTCTTCGTCAGGTCGGAGACGTGGAGCACGATGTGGCTCGTGCGCGTGATGTTGAACGGGGGATGAAAGTCGACGACGGGCAGCATGGGAACCTCCAGCATTGGTAAAGAGCGATCAGGCGCGCATCCAGTCGAGGCGGATCTCGGCGACCAGCGCCGCGATCGCTGCGAGCGCGAACTGGATGTTGGACTCGTCGACCAGCCGGCCTTCCTTGACCTTCTCGTGGACGCCGGCGATCACGACCGGCGGATGAACCAGAACGCGCGACAGCGTGCTCGACAGCGTCTCGCGCAGCTGCGCGTGTGCGCGGGCCCCTCCGGTGAACGCCGGGGAGCTGCTCATCAGCAGCACGCGCTTGCCCTTGAGCGGCGCGGCATTGCTCGGGCGCGATGCCCAGTCCAGCGCGTTCTTCAGCACGCCCGACGTGCCGGCGTTGTATTCGGGCGAGCACAGCACCAGGCCGTCGGCCGCCTGCACCGCCGTCTTGAACTCGGCAACGGGCCCCGGAGGCTCCGGAGCCTCGAGGTCCGAGTTGTAGAGCGGCAGGTGGTCCAGCGGCAGCAGCGTCAGCTCGACGCCCTCCGGAAGACGCTCCTGAAGCGTCCGCAGGATCGCGGTGTTTTGAGAGTTCTTGCGGATGCTGCCGGAAATGCCGGCAAGCCGGATGGTCGTCATGTTGTCGGTCCTTTGAATGGGAGCGCATCCCAGCCCCAATAGCGCGCCCGATTGCCGAGCGACTCCTCGATACGCAGCACCTCGTTCCACTTCGCCATGCGCTCGGAGCGCGAGAACGAGCCGACCTTCAGCTGGCCGGCGTCCCAGCCGACCGCGAGGTGGGCGATCGTGACGTCCTCGGTTTCTCCGGAGCGCGCCGACACGATGGTGCCGAAGCCGGCGCTCTTGCCGGCTTTCAGCGCGGCGTAGGTCTCGCTCAGGGTGCCGGCCTGGTTCGGCTTGATGAGCACCGCGTTGACGCTGCGCGCCGCCGCCGCCTCGCGGACGCGGCCGGCATGGGTCACCAGGAAATCATCCCCGATGACCTGACAGCGCGAACCGTAGGCCGCGCAGAAACGCTGGAAGCCGGCCGGGTCGTCCTCGGCCAGCGGGTCCTCGATCGAGAAGATCGGGTAGCGCTCCACCCAACCGCCGATCATCCTGATCATGCCGTCGGAATCCAGTGTGCGGCCCTCGAGCGCAAGTTCGTAGCGCCCTTCACGGCAGAAGTCGGACGCGGCGACGTCCAGCGAAATGCCGACCTGATCGCCGGGGCGCAGCCCTGCGTCGATGATGGCCTGCAACAGCGTGTCCAGCGCCTGCTCGTTGGACGAGAATGCGGGCCAGTAGCCGCCCTCATCGGCGACACCCTGCAGCATCCCGGCCTTCTTGAGCAGCGCACCGGCGGCAAGGTAGACCTCCGCGGTCCACTCCAGAGCCTCCGTGAAGGAGCCGGCCGCCGGGCACATGATCATGAAGTCCTGCACGTCGACGCGCCGCGCGGCATGCGCGCCGCCGCCAAAGATCTGAATCTCCGGCAACGGCAAGCGAACCTCGCGATCACCCGCCAGGTGCAACCACAGTGGTTGCCCTGCCGCGGCAGCGCGCGCCTGCATCAGCGCCATCGAGGTCGCGACCATCGCGTTGCCGCCGAGGCGGCTGCGATTGGGCGTACCGTCCAGCGCGATCAGGCGGCTGTCCAGCAGTTGCTGATCGGCGATGTCGATGCCCGCCAGGTCCTTCGAGATGAGGTCGTTGATCGCAGCGCACGCTCGGCCGACGTCCAGGCCGCCGAAGCGTGGCCCACCATCGCGAAGGTCGAGCGCTTCGCCGGTTCCGGTGGAAGCGCCTGCGGGTGCGATCGCGCGCTTGCACACGCCATTGCGAAGATGCACCTCGGCTTCTACCGTGGGGCGGCCGCGTGAGTCCCAAACGCGGCGTCCGCGGATTCGTTCAATGCTGGTGTCACTCATGAGAAGCTCTGGAATCCTGTTTGTTGAGGTCAGCGCGCGGTGCCTTGCGGCGGCGCACCGATGAGAACGAAGGCGAGCGTCGCGCTGCGATCGCTCTTGTTTCGCCACGCGTGCCGGGTGCCGTTCTGGACGACGACATCGTGCTGGTGCAGCAGCGTCGAACGCCCCGCGTCGAGCTCCAGCCAAATCTCTCCATCGAGCACGATGGCGTAGTCCACCGTCGGTGTCGTGTGCATGCCGTCGGGCTCGAATCGCTCGGCAAGGCCCGGGCTCACCGCGAGGTTCTCGCGTACGGCCGCCTCGACATCGAAGTTCGCGGAACCGAAGACCGCATCGGGCGGGAAGGTCACCATGAGGAAGCGCGTCTCGCCCGGCCCCGGCACGAAGCTGGAGACGGCCGGCGTCGGATCAGACGCATCGGCGGCAAGACCTTGAACCGGCCCGGTCGCCCAGACCAGGCGCGACACCATGCCGGGAATGTGCTTGAACGCGTCGGTCCGTGGCGGCGTCGACTGCATCGCCACCAAGCTCGATCCGTCGGGCGCGCGGCCCGTCACGACCCGGTTGATGAAGACAGGCACGCCGCTGCTGTCGGGTTTGTTGTCAGACGCCAAGATAGGCCTCCATGATCTTCGGGTTGCTCAGCAGGGCTTCAGGCTTGCCCGAGGTAACGATGCGGCCCTGCTCGATCACGTAGGCGTGGTGCGCAACCTCGAGTGCCTGGTGGATGTTCTGCTCGACGAGCAAGACGGCAACGCCGCGCTCGTTGATGCGCCGAATGATGCGAAACATGTCGGCGACGATCAACGGCGACAGCCCGAGCGAAGGCTCGTCCATCAGCAGCAGGCGGGGGCGCGCCATCAACGCGCGGCCTATCGCGACCATCTGCTGCTGCCCGCCGGACATCGAGCCGGCGATCTGCGTCCTGCGGTCCTTCAGGACGGGCAACAACGAGAACACGTCGTCCATCGTTTCGCGGCTCGCCGATCGGGCGCCTGCGCGATAGGCGCCGAGCTCGAGGTTGTCCTGTACCGACATCTCCACGAACAGGCGACGCCCTTCCGGCACGATGGCCACGCCGTGCTCGCACACCCGGTGACCGGGGATCGCGCTCACGTCGACGCCGTCGATCAGGATCTTCCCGCGGCGCGGGCGGAGGATGCCCGCGATCGTGTTGATCAGCGTGCTCTTGCCGGCGCCGTTGGGGCCGACCACCGAGACGATCTGGCCGGCGTCGATCTCCAGCGATGCATCCCACACCGCTGGCGCGTCACCGTACGCGACATGCACGTTGCTGATCTCAAGCAGCATGGGCCACTCCCAGGTAGACGCTGACCACGTCGGGGTTGCGCATCGTCTCCTGCGGCGCACCGAGCGCGAGCAGCTTGCCCTGATCCAGCACGGCGACGCGGTCGGCCAGGGCCACCACCGCCCGCATCACATGCTCGACGAACACGATCGTGGTACCGCCCGCGCGGATCTTGCGGATCAGCGCGATCGCCTGGTCGACCTCGGAGGGCGTCAATCCGCACAGAACCTCGTCCAGCAGCAGCAGCTTCGGGCGTGCGGCCAGGGCCCGCGCGAATTCGACGAACTTGCGCTCGTGCAGGTTGAGAACGGCGGGGAACTGGTCGGCCTTCTCGATCAGGCCGGTGAATGCCAGCCAGTGTCGCGCCTGCGTCTCCGGATCATCCGCAGGATCGAAGCCCTCACGCCCGAAGGCCGCACACAGCCGCACGTTCTCGAGCACCGTCATATGCTCGAACAGGCGTGGGATCTGGTAGGTGCGCGCAACCCCCTTGAGGGCGACCTCGTGCGGGGCCAGCGACGAGATGACCTGCCCATCCAGCGCGATGCTCCCGGAGGTCAGCGGGAAGTGCCCGCTGATCATGTTGATCAGCGTCGACTTGCCCGAGCCATTGGGGCCCACCAAGGCGAGGATCTCGCCGCGGCGGATGTCGAGCGTGACGCCACCGAGCGCCTGCAGCCCGCCGAAACGCTTGGCCACGTCGAGGCATTGCAGCAATGGCGTGCCATCGGTGGACAACGGGGTGGTCGGATGCGATGCGGCCAGAGTCAGCGCGCCCGGCCTGACCGCTCTTGCATCCGAACTCCGCTTGCGAAAGCGCGCCAGTACGCGGGGCGTGACACCGTCCGGCATGACCAGGATCACGACGATCAGCGCCAGTGCCACGCCCGCGTGGCCGAGTTCGGCGTGGTTGCCGCCGACGAACAGGCTCAGCGCCACGGTGATGAGCGTTGCGCCGACCGCCGGCCCGGCCCAATGGCGCGCGCCGCCGAGGATGCTCATCAGGACCACGTACAGCGGCACCGTGATCGAGAAGGTGTCACCCACCGTCACGTAGCTGACGTAAGCCGCCTGGATCGCACCGGCCGCGCCGGCAAGCGCCGCGGAGATCGCGAAGGCGGTCAGCTTGTAGCCGAAGGTGGGCACGCCCTTGACCTCGGCGACCTCCTCGTCGTCGTGGATCGCGAGCAGACCGGTGCCCAACCGTGAGCGCAGCACCCAGCGCGACACCGCCAGCGCCAGGGCGCTCAGCAGCAGCCCGAGCAGATAGATCGCGCCGGGGATCGAGGTACCGAAGGTCGGCAGTGGCACGTTGCTGAGGTTGATACCGGCACCGCCGTCGATCGGCGTGTTCGACACGATGGCGGCCAGCACGTAGGTCACCGACAGTGTCAGCAGGGCGAAGAACTCGCCGCGCAATGACTTGAGGCGAAAGACGACCAGCCCGACGCCGATGGCAAGCAGCGCGGCAATGCAGGCGGCGAGCGGGATCGTGAGCAGGTATGGCAGACCGACCTTCGCCGCCAGGCCGGCCGAGGTGTACACGCCTGCACCGAAGAAGGCGGCATGCCCGAAGCTCCAGTAGCCCGCGTAGCCGCTGAGCACGCCCCAGCTCGTGGCCAGCGTGATCCAGAAGAAGATGGTGTACAGGTACGACAGATAGAAGTCCGACGTGCCGCTGTACGGCAGCGCCACAAGCGCGGCGGCGAGCGCGCCGACGGCGATCTTCGAGGGCATCGAGTTCACGACCATTTGGGCTTCACCAGCAGCAGCGCGATCAGGATGGAGAACGCCACGAGCGGCGCCCAGGCGGGGTTGACGACGGCCATGGTCAACGCCTCGGAGAGACCGATCAGCATGCCGGCCAGCAGAGCGCCCAGCGGATTCGCAAGCCCCCCGATGATCACGACGGCAAAGACGACGCCGATCCAGGCCTCGATCTGCGAGGGAGCCAGCGTGGAGGTCAGCGCAATGAACACGCCGGCCACGCCGGCCGACGCCGAGCACAGCCCCGCGAGACCATAGGACAGGCGGCCGGCGTTGATGCCGAAGGCGGCGGCGATCGGGCCGTCTTGCGCCGCCGCGCGCAGCGCCCGGCCGAGCAGCGTGCGATGCAGGCACAGCCACGCCGTCACCGCCAGCAGCGCGGCGCAGAGGAACGCCGTCAGTTCGAGAACCGGCACGAAGATCGGCCCGACGCTGAACGAGGTCTGGGCATACGGGGTGTCGAACTTGCGAAAGTCTGCCGACCAGACCCACTGGATCAGCGACTCGATCAGCACCGTCATGCCGAAGGTGACAAGCATCGACGCGAACTCGGTCACCTTGAAGCGCACGAATACGGCATGCAGCGCCACTCCCAGCACAAAGAACCCAGGTGCAATCAGCAGCAACGAAACCCACGGCGACAGCGTGAACTGCGTGCCGAGCTGGTACGTCAGGTAGGCCCCGAGGAACGCCAGCGCGAAGTGGCTCAGGTTCACAAGCCGCAGCAGCCCCCAGCTCAGGCTCAGGCCCAGGGCCAGCAAGCCATAGATGCCGCCGAGCAGCAGCCCGCCGAGGGCGGATTGGACCAACAGTGTGAAGCTCACGGCATTGCTCTCGTCGTGCTATCGTTAGCACATTGTGAGCACGGAGACTTCTCGCGTCAAGTAGCTTGTTCACTTGTCCGGGAAATCCCTCATGAATCTTCGGTTCTGTCGGTAAAAATGCCAACGTTGGCATTGACGCAAAAAGGTGAGACCTCCATGAGCAAACTACTGATCGCGCGATACGCGCTCGACGACACCGCGCACTACGGCATCGTGGAGGGGAGTGTCCTCAGGCGCCTGGCGGGCCTGCCCTTCGACGGAATCAACGAGAGTGGTCATCGGGATTCGTTGAGTCGGGTGAAGTTGCTGGCCCCCGTTCCACAGCCTCGCATCTTCGGCCTCGGGTACAACTACAAGGCGCACTCGCAGGAGTCGCACAAGGCCGTGCCTGACATCCCGGTGCTGTTCATGAAGCCCAGCACATCGGCAATCGGCCCTGACGATGCGATCGTCTATCCGTCAGGCGCCGAGACCGTCCACTACGAGGGTGAGTTGACCGTCGTGATTGGCAAGCGCTGCCGGCATGTGCCCGAAGCAAGCGCGCTTGAATACGTCTTCGGCTACACCTGCGGCAATGACGTGAGCGACCGTGTCGTGCAACGCCGCGAGAGTGCGTTCGGCTGCCTGCTGGCTGGCAAGGGCTACGACACATTCGCACCGATCGGCCCCTTCATCGCCACAGGTCTGGACCCATCGGATCAACGCGTCATCACGCGCGTGAACGGTGTGGTGCGTCAGGACGGCAACAGCCGGGATCTCGTCTTTCCTGTGCCGTACCTCATTGCCTATCTCAGCAGGTTCATGACCCTGTTGCCCGGTGACTTGATCATGACGGGCACGCCCGCCGGCGTCGGACCGCTGTCGGTCGGAGACATCGTGGAGGTCGAGATCCCGGAGATCGGCATCCTTCGGAACTCGGTGGCGGCCGAAGGCAGCCAATAGGGAACGACCTTCGTCCAGCTCCACGCGACCCGTCCGGTCGAGAGCGTCCAGACCGGAGGCCATCTGTCCACCAACGATGAATAGCACTTCAACGATCGAGCGCAATTCGATCCCATGGATTGTCTCGTACACAGATAGCGCGTTTCATTGAGCGCCTTCGTCCAAGGCAGCCTTCTCCAAAGCGGACGCGGGTCACCGACTGGAACTGGCCGGGACTTGCCTGAGATGAGTCTCTTCGATTGGTCAGTTCACCGTCGCATCGCCGACGTTCAAAACTCAACGACTGCTGTGCGAGGTGCAGCGGGCGCACGCAGGTGTGAGCGCAAATAGCCGGACGCGACTCTCAGCGGACATGGCGCCATACAAGCTAGTCGCCGATGGATTATTTCCACACGTGTGAGCCGATCTGCTTCCCATTCAACACGTATTGAGGCCGGCCATTCGGAACGCCCGCCCCATGGTCATGTCACGTTCCGGATGGCCTTCTTCAGCAAGTCCAACCCGAGCTCGATTTCCGAGTCGCTCACCGTCAGCGGTGGCGCGATGCGGAAGACGCCGCCCATGCCAGGCAGCTGGACGATGTTCATGCTCAGGCCCAGCTTCATGCACTCGCGGGTGATGGCGGCGCCCAGATCGGGCGCGGCTTGCTTGCCGCTCCGGCTCTTGACGATCTCGATCCCCAGCAGCAGGCCGCGCCCGCGCACATCGCCAATGCAGTCGACGCTCTCCTGCAGCGCCCGCAGGCCGGTCTCCAGTCGCTGGCCGGCGACCCGGGCGCGTTCCACCAGGTGGTCGCGCTGCACCACCTCGAGCACCTTCAGACCGACCGCAGCCGGCAGCGGGTCGGAGACATGGGTCGTGTAGAACAGGAAACCACGGGCGTGGGACTCTTCCTCGATCGCCGCTGAGGTCAATACCGCCGCCAGCGGCAAGCCCGCCCCGAGGGTCTTCGACAGGGTCAGGATGTCGGGCACCACGCCGTCACGCTCGCAGGCGAACATCACGCCGGTGCGGCCCACGCCGGTCTGCGCCTCGTCCAGGATCAGCAGCATGCCGCGTTCGCTGCACTTGCGCTTCAGCGCAGCCAGGTAGCCTAGCGGCAGGTCGATCAGCCCACCGGAACTCAGGATCGGCTCCGCGATGAAGGCCGCGAGGTTGCCGCTCGACTGCCGGTCGATCAGGTCGAAGGCGTAGTCGAGCTCGGCCTGCCAGTCGAATTGGCCGTCGCGCTCGAAGCGCGGCCGGTACGGGTATGGAGCAGGGATCGCGAACGACCCCACCGCAGCCGGCCCGTAACCCTTGCGGCCCGCGCTGTAGGTCGCCGACGCCGCTCCGCCGGTCATGCCGTGCCACGACTGCGCAAAGCTCACGACTTCGAACTTGCCGGTGTACAGCTTGGCCATCTTGAGGGCCGCCTCGTTCGCCTCGGCGCCGGTGCTCAGCAACAGGGCCCGATCGAGACCGTCGGGCGTGATGTCGGCGAGCCGGGTGGCCAGGTCAACCACCGGCCGACTCAGCATGCCGCTGAACAGATGGTCCAGGTGGCGGGCATGCTCGGCCACCACGGCTGCGATCTCGGGGTGCCCATGACCCAGCAGCGAACTCATCTGGCCCGACGTGAAGTCGAGGATCGCGCGGCCGTCGGCGTCGTACACGAAGCAGCCCTGGGCCCGCTCGATGATCATCGGCTCGAATACTCCGCCGTAGCGGATCAGGTGCCGACGGGCGCGGTTCCAGAAGTCGGGGTCGGTATTGCGGGACATCAGTTGCTCCAGTCCATTGATCGAGCCAGCCTACGGGCAGTCGAGAGCCGAGAAAAGCTAATATTTCTGATCACAGCTATCAAGTGGACTGATACCTTGACCCACCATCTCGACATCGACCTGCTGCGCACCTTCGCGGCGATCGCGGATACGCGCACTCTGGGGCGCGCCGCCAGCAAGATCGGCCGGACGCAGGCGGCGGTGAGCATGCAGGTCAAGAAGCTCGAAGCGATGCTGAATCAGCCACTGCTGAACCGCACCGGCCGCGGCGTGGCGCTGACGCTGCACGGCGAACGCCTGCTCGGCCATGCGCGAACCATCCTGCGGCACCACGATGCCGCAGTGGCGGACATCTCGGGCGCGGGCCTCACGGGCACGCTGCGCTTCGGCTGCCCGGACGACTACGCGGCGGCCTTTTTGCCGCACATCTTGCGCAGCTTCGCCGGCCGCCATCCGCAGGTCTTCGTCGAGGTCTATTGCGCGCCCACGCCCCGGCTCCAGGAGCAGCTGAAGAAGCATGCGCTCGATCTCGCGCTGATCTCCACCGCCGATACCGATGGCGCGACCCCGGTCATGCGCCGCGAGCCCTTGGTCTGGGTCGGCAACAGGCATGACGATGCCGCGGCGCGCGATCCGTTGCAGCTCGCGCTCTCCGACCCCGACACGCTCGACCACCGCGCGGCACGCGAACGGCTGGACGCGGCAGGTCAGCCCTATCGCGTGGCCTATGCCAGCGGCAGCATGTCGGGCCTGCTGGCCGTGGTGCGCTCGGGCCAGGCCATCGCGGTGCTGACGCAGGCCGCCGTGCCGGCCGACCTCCAGATCCTGCCGACGGGCGATCGCTTGCCACGTCTGCCGACGGTGGGGTTGACCGTGAAGTTCGATCTGCCGCGCCCGCCCGCACTGGTCGCGGAATTCGCCGACCACCTGCAGAAGATCGTGCCGACCTTGTAGGTGGGACGCGGGCCGGGCAAGATCCCCTTGCGGGGTCTTGTCCGAATGACCGCGCCTGGCCGGACCGACTTGTTCTCGGACCTCCCTGACTTCTGCCATACGAGTGATGTGCGCCGGTCGACAGCTCTCAGTCTGCACTGCCCACCCACCAGCTGCTGCGGAAATCGGCGCATCGTTGACGTCGCCCATCTCGACTCGATTCGGCCGTGCCGAGTACAGTGATGCCGGCCTTTCGTCGTCGAGCGTACAAAACTGACAGCAGGACAACGCAAATGATCGTCGTCACTGGCGGGAGCGGCAAGGTGTGGCGAGCCGCGGTCAAGCATCTGATGGAGAGTGGATACAGGGTCGCGTCGATTGACCAGACGCGACCGTCCGGCCTGAGCAATCCACCCAAGCCCGGCGAGGTGAACTTCAGCCGTGTCGACATCACCGATTTCGGGCACGTAATGGCGGCGTTCACGGGCATCAACGAGCGCGTCGACGGCAAGATCAATGGCATCGTGCATCTCGGTGCGATCGCTTCGCCCGGCGAGGCGCCCGATCACGTGATCTTTCAGACCAACACCGTCTCGACCTACAACGTCTTCGAAGCGGCGCGGCGGCTTGCGATCCGCAACGTGGTGTGGGCCTCGAGCGAAACGGTCTACGGCATTCCGTATGCAGGCGGACCTCAATATGTGCCGGTCGACGAAGAGATCGAGCAGCCGCAGTGGAGCTATTCGCTGAGCAAGCTGATCGGTGAAAAGCTGGCGGAACAATACGCGCGATGGGATCCGGCCGCCAAGATCGTCGGACTGCGTTTGTCGAACGTCCAGGAGCCGCAGGACTACGCAAACTTCGAGAGTTATCAAGAGGACGCAAGAACGCGCCACTTCAACCTGTGGACATACATCGACGCGCGCGATGCGGCCCAGGCAATCAGGCTCTCGCTCGAATCCACGCTTACGGGTGCCCATGTCTTTGGCATCGCGAATTCCAATTCGCTGATGCGTCGTGCCAACGACAGCCTGCTCGACGAGATCTGGCCGGGTGTACCGCGCAAGAGGCCGTTGCAGCCCAACGAAAGCTTGATTTCCATCGAGAAAGCGCAGCGTGTCCTGGGGTATCGGCCTGCCCATGACTGGATGGGCTGAACGGCTGTTCTCAACCGGCAGGCCCCGCTTCTCGCGGATGGCGCCTGTCCGAGTGGCCCCGATTCGCACGTTCTTCCGAGCCTAGTCGGTGGCGCTCCCCTCGCGGTACTGGGCTGGTCGCTCATCGAACTCGCGCTGCTTCACGGTTGCGGCAAACTTCCACGCGAGCGACGTCCTTTGCTTGGCCGTCCGCTTTGCGACGCCAACCCGTCCGCCAAGCCTCGCCCTCTCCCGGAACCGACTCTTGGACTGGGAATGCGCACCTTGATCCAGCCAAGGATGTCTGCCACAACGGTCTCCTTGCCGATATCCCGCAGCAAATCGTGGAAGTGACCCTCGTAGCTTAAGCGTCTTGTCCGTGGACCCGGCCAGCCCGTGAAAGAGGCGGCTTCCGCTGGGCTTGGCGGCGCGATCCTCTGTGCCATGAAGGATGAAGAGCGGCAGGCTGACGAGCGGGAATTCGAGCTTCAGGCGCTCATCGGCCCGGACCATCTCTGCAACCGTGTTCGCCGCTTGCACTTCGTTCGCGATCAAGGGGTCGGCGTTCATCTCCGCCACCACCTCCGGGTCACGGGAGAAATCCTCGTTCTTGAGCCTGAGGACATGCGCGTGCGGCGCGAGATGGGTGAGCCCCTTGAGCACCGCCAGCACGAAGTCCGGTGTCGGCACTTCGAAGGCGAAGCTTTCGCAAATGAGTCCGGCCAGCTGCGCCCCGTGCTCCACGGCGTAGAGACAGGCGACGACTCCGCCCGCGCTGTGGCCGAGCAGAAACACGGGAAGTGCCGGCTCGCGCGAGCGAACCAGGCTCACAAGGGACGCCACGTCGCTCACATAGTCCCCGAAGTGCTCGACGTAGAAGCGCTCGCCATCGGACCGACCCCGGCCACGCAGATCGGGCGCGTACACGGCCAGTCCAGCCGCGCCGCGCCGCGCCTCGAGGAGGCGCGGCGCCGCGCCCAAGGGGCCGGCAGCCGTTGAGTCGACGCTCGAGGCCGGGCTGGCGGGATCGCGGCCGAGGCGTCTTGTTGCTCCCTTGACGTGACGCTGTCGAGGCGAGGACACCCTCATCCGCGTGCGATCTGGCGTCTGAGCTTCTGACGTTCATCCAGGGGCTATGAACGGCACCAGTCGAGAGGTCTTCGCTCCTGCAAGAGAGCCGAAATTGCGGCCTCGGTCGACCGAACGCGTGCAGCCGAAGCTTGGCTTCTACTTTGGGCAGCGGTGGCCTGCGGACCCAAATCGACTACCAGCTGGACGTCCTGCTGGCAGCTGCGCATCAGTGTTTGCGGCTCTTCGCCGATTCGGCTTGCTTCACGCTGCCACCTCTCGTAGGGGCCGTACTCCCGCTCGACCAGGCCTTTCGTGCAAGTCCAAGCCTCGTTTAGTTGATAGGCCTCATTGAACAGGCCGATTACACGGCCAATCGCGACGTCCCCTTTGTCTGAGCTCTGCCGCAGCTGTCTCCCGGAATCGTCCAAAGCGCCGAGAATGGCATCGACGAATGCATCGCTGAGATCATATTTCTCTCGTGCAAGCTGCGCTGCCATCGCCGAGCATGCTGGACTGGACAACAGTCCGGGCATCTTCAACGCGTCGAACGCCTTCGCGCAGCCCTTGTTGCCCAGGTATCTGCTGAAGCAGATGGCAGCCGCCTCCTGCTGGCACGCGGCATGATCCGTGCACTTGACTCTGGGCGCTGGGGGGATGGCAAGTTGAGTTGGCCGAACGCATTGATTGGCGCTGAACGCTCGATTCGCCGCAAGACGCGCGCTGGCTTGCCGGTACTGATTGGTCACTGCCTGCTGCCGTTTGTCGTCCTCCAGTGAGACCGCGCTCAACTTCTGACGCTCTGCGTAGAGGCCCTGATATGCCGTTCGAACTGTCAGGCTCACCCAACGGTCTGCGAAGATCGGCTTCTGCTTCGGATCGAACACGCGAACGCAGCTCTCCAGGTACGTTCCGCTCGGAAGAGCGAAAACAAGGCGACCAGACAGCTTGGTAGCGCGCGAAACCACTCGGTTCTGCACGTCCACCATGCTGTAGACGCCGTCCGGTCCATTTGAGATCTGCAATTGCACATCGTTCACAGATTGAGAGCCGGTGTCGACCGTCGTGGCACAACCGCCGAGGACCAGGGCAGCTACGAGTCGAATCGCACGCAAGGACCTCTCGTGCAAGCGTGCCCGCGAGAAGCACTCGCTAGTCGGCATATTGACTTTCGACAACTGCGCCGAGACGCATATTCATGACTTGTCCCGGGAACGGTTTCGCGCATAGTTCTCGACGACATGCGCCAAGCCGTAGACCACCAGGAACGCAACTGTCGCGTTCACGAGTTGACCGATACCGAGAAATGCATGCAGCGCTTCGACTGCAAACTTCAGGAGAAGCGAAACGGTTGCCACTGCGGCAACAAACGCAAACCCCTCGTCAAGCACAGGAACGTTGTAGCGGTGGCAAATGTGAAAGAACATCGCTCCCTCGAGCACCAGCAGCACGAAGGTCCCGCCCGGTACAAAACCAGCCAAGCCTCCCGCAATTGCGTAACCAAGTTTGATGTTCATCGCTGGAACTCAAGAAGCGACTCGTTCAAGATCGGTCCGATTCGGGGCGACATGTGAGTCGTTGTGGAAGGCAGTCGTACGCGGAGGTGATTCAGGTTTCGCGCGCCTCGCCTATTGAACCCCGGGGACTTTGACCGCACCGGTTCCACAACTGCTACTCACCTTGTTGCCGCACGGCCTGGGCTTCAAGTCATCCTTTGACAGGCAGACGCGCACCTCGGCCAATTCCTTGTTGCCGCAGATCAGCGCCAGACTCTTGGCCGTGATCGCCGGATTGGCATCGCGCACGAGCTTGGAGAGTTGCTGCCCGGTCAGGGTCTTCGTCTTGTCGCCGGGCTCCAGTGCTGGCGGCACGCTGACGCTCTCGTGGGCGTTCTTCGCCGCGTTGAAGTAGTCGAGTGCCGAGCTGCCGTTGCAGGTGCCGTGCGTCTGCCATTCATGCACCATGAGATCTTCTGTCGGAAACACAGTCACTCCCAAGGTTCTGGCCGCATCGGTCAGGTTCTCCGCAGTCGAGCAGTGCTGCGGATATCCGCCCGCCTGGAACTGCGGCCAGAGTCCGTGCAGCACGAATCCGAAGTGCTTGTCGCACTGAGGATTGGTCTCGTGGGTCTCGCAAAACGTCGGGGACCACGACAGCGACATGACGTAGTAGTCGAACTTGCCGGATTGATTAGGAGGTGGATGGTGCTTGGACTTGGCCTCCACCCCACCGGAAACGCAGAGGGCTGCCACCAGAATAGTCAGGATTGTTTTCATCCTTCTCTCCCTTGTCGGATTGAGCTACCCGTACCGTCAATCGCCGGTGGTCGATCAAAAGGCACATTGCGGCGATGGCGTGATGCCCTCCGCCCCGATCGTCATCGGCGCCTGTCCGGCGGCATAGGAAACGACCCAGATCGAGTCGAAGTCCTCTTTCTTCCACGCCGGCGGCTGACTCACCCCAAGTGCCGCAACCAATGATGGAATCTGGCTGTGCTCCCAGACCACCAGTACAAGACCGGTGTGCGTCAGCACATCCTTGGCAACGCCCGCGACATCGGACTCGGCGAACTTGCTGTTGAGCGTCAGGTCGTACTTGACGGCAAATGGCACCACCGTCTGGAACATGCGCGCGTGGTTGGTGGACTCACCGAGCTTCAATGCGGGGACGTACGTGTAGTCCGGCTTTCCGAACTTCTTGTGCAGGACCGCCGGCAGCCGAAGCGCCCGGTTCTCACCCTGGCAAGACAGGTTGTCGCCGGATTTCGGCTTCTCTCCATGCCGAATGATCACGACCTTTGGATTGTCCGTGGCACGCACGCCCACCCATGGCCAGCAAGCTGCAAGGGCCAGAGTTACGACAGCCACGCGGGACACCGCGGGATCTCTGCGAGCTTGCGAGGTCAAGAGTCGCCTCATGGCCAGATCGCCTGCAGCAACTGCGCCAAGCGATATCCGGCCTTGGTAAGAGCCTTCTCTCCTTCCGTCGAGGCGGTTTTCGGGTAGTTGGCTCCCCAATCGATGTGCCATGCCACGTGCGGCGTGTGGTTGCGGTCCTGGACCTCGAATTCGTCGGTCACGGAGACCGTGTCGTGCACCTTCTTGGCCAAGGACAGCGACTCGTTCGCCCACTTCTCAGGCCAAGCGCTCGGGTCGCCGGCAATGGCCGCGGGCGCAGTATGCTTTGTCAACATGGCCTGCGCGAAGTCGTCGATCGATGTGACGCTCGCGCGATGCATGCTCGTCTTCACCACATCCGTGTCCCAATACGAATGGAGCGGACGCGAGCCATGGACTAGCGAGTTGTCGCCTATGGTTGCCTTGATCAAGCCATCGTCAATCTCAGTCTGGTTGTTCGGGGCAACGAATTCGTCGTTCGCATCGACATAGGCCGTACCGACGTGCAGCGGCTGGTGGATGTCTCCAACAAGGTGCGTGAGCAAGAGCAGTGCCTGTCGCTTCGTGAACGCGTGGGGATTGTTGGACGAGTCGTCACGCAAGACGGCAATGCACTGGCCTAGGATATGGACCACATCGTCGTCGCCTGTGCCCACCGGAGAACCTTGATAGGCGGCCAGTTGGTAAGGTACATCCGTGAAGTGATAGTCGTGATGATGCGGATTGGCCTGCACGAACGTCTTCATTTCGGCCGTCAGCGGGCCGCAGTAGCCCTTCGCACAGTCCGCCCACACAGAGATGCTGGAGAGAGACTCCTTCTTCTTGAGGAGAGCCCTTACTTCCGCTTCCGCATGCGAGCCGGCAATCAGTGCGTCGGCCATGGCGCCAACGGTTTCATGACCCTCATTGCCCCACGCTCGGACGCCGATGGGCGCACAAGCCAGCAAGATGCTTAGAAGCGGTGCCAGCAGACGGCTACTCATGTGTTGTTCTCCCCTGTGCTGTGGGCGGCTTCGACTTCACACCGTACTGCAGCCCGGCGACACGATGCATCGTCTGTTTTGGGGATGCGACGCCGGCGTAGGCTGCCTTCATCGGAGAGGGCAGAGTTCTGTGAAAGGCCGAATTGGTGCTGGCCCGAGGACCGCCGCCTGAGCATGCGCCAGGCCTTCGCCCGCCCGTCGCTACTCGCAGTCGTGGACGTGAATCACTTCTATGCCGTGTCCGACGCAGCAGTTCTCCATAAGGTAGGGGTAGAAAAGCGTGAGCACCGAAGCTATGTTGATTGCGACGGCCGGCTCACGCGATGCGGTTGTTTTGCATGCACGGTTGTCCGGAGCGCGGCGACTTGTGGAGTTGCGTGCTCGCGCTCTCAATCGCACTAGCAAAGAGGAATAACCATGCGTCTGCATCTGTCATGCTCACACGGCGTTTGCTTCATCATTCCGCCACACATTCTTGAACACGTCGCCACGAATGCGGCTGATCCCGCGACCCGGCAGCGGGCGCTCCAGAATTTGCATCAACAGGGGGTCATGCGTGGGATGCGCGAGGGCATCGGCCAGTTCGCGTTTGCCGGTGTCTCGCCCGGCACCCGGCGGCGAACCATTTATGACGAACACCACAAGACGAAGCTCCCCGGCAAGCTCGTGCGCAGCGAAACACAGACCGGCAGTTTCCCGGTGCCAGTCAACGAAGCCTTCGACTTCAGCGGCAACACCTACGACTTCTATCGCGAGATATTCAATCGCAACTCAGTCGACGGCAAAGGAATGCGGCTCGACTCCTCCGTGCACTACGGGAACAGCTTCGACAACGCATTCTGGAACGGGCAGCAGATGGTGTACGGCGACGGCGACGGACAGCTGTTCGACCGCTTCACGAAGTGCCTCGATGTCGTCGCGCACGAACTGACTCACGGCGTCACGCAGTTCACCGCACAGCTCGAATACCAAGATCAGCCCGGCGCCTTGAACGAGTCAATGTCGGACGTGTTCGGAACGATGGTGAAGCAGTACATCCTCAAGCAGGATGTGACGCAAGCCGACTGGCTGATCGGAGCAGGCCTGTTGATCCCGAAGGCGGGAACCAATCGCACCGCCTTGCGCTCGATGAAGGCGCCGGGGACTGCATATGACGACCCTGAACTGGGCAAGGATCCACAGCCGGCCAAGATGAGCAACTACTACACCGGCGGCGGCGACAACGGCGGGGTGCACATCAACTCGGGCATTCCCAACCATGCCTTCTATCTCGCCGCAACGGCAATCGGCGGGAACTCGTGGGAAGTGACGGGCAAGATCTGGTACGAAGCACTGACGACGCGGCTGCAGTCGCAATCGCAGTTCGCCGATGCGGCGGCGGCAACGCGGGAGATCGCGCAAAAACATAGTCCAGCGGCATTCAAGGCAGTGGACGACGCGTGGACAGCTGTTGAGCTTTAACCTTGTCGCCGGAGCAGGTGTGTTCCCGAGCCATCGGCGTTGGCTCATGATAGGCACCCTGCTCCTATTGTCATGTGCGCAGTCGATGCCTCTCTCAGACCCTTCGTATGTCGAGCTTGAGCGCTCTGGCGGCCAGTTGCCTACCTACCGGCCAACAGTGCGCATTGATGTCGACAGCCTGAGCGAGGCTGACCGACGCAAGCTGGACGCGCTCATCCACGGTGCGCGACTGGATCAACAACCGGCTCAATTCTCGAAGTCGGCCGTTCCTGATGCCTTTTCCTATCGACTGACCGTCAAGCTGCCAGGTCAGCCCGAACGCACCGTGACGTTCCGTGACCAGGACGGTCATCCCGCGTCGATCGACAACCTCGCTGATTGGATTCGGTCGCGCAAGGTTCCGTGATGATCCTCGGTGGACGCCATCGTTGCCGACGCCTTCGGCGTTCTCAAGACGGGTTCGCCAGCTGCTTAGGTATCCCGCGCGCGGGCCTATGTCATAGGCGCATCTCGCAGCAAGTCTTGCGCGGGCCGCCAGAGGATGCCGATGTGGGCTCCGCAATCTGCGTGCGATCGATTGGTGTGAAGTGCGTGCCGCCCCTGGCCTGCCGATAGACATCGGTTCCAACGCATGGAACCAGCGACATTTTCAGCGATCGAGTGAATGATTCCAGCCTTTCAAAGGCATTGGGGGTCCTCAAGAGCCTGGCGAAAGAGCCAAGCCGCAGACCTGTGGCGTCACGTCGCAGTTGACGGACAACCGACGAACCCGCCCAAGCTTGGTCTCCCGGCATCGTCGCCCGAAGGCACCCCTTGCGACCGGCCCCTCCCTAGCTACCAAGGGAGGCCCCCCGGCTCTGCCGGGGAGGCAGTAGAAGTTTGACGTTTCAGGGGGTTGCCCACCGTAGAGACTTCCAGACGTGAGCCGCCAAGCACACGAAAGGAAGAAGCACGATGGACAAGTTTGAAAGTTTGAGCCACACGGCGTGGGACTGCAAATATCACGTGGTCTTCATACCGAAGTGTCGACGACGAACGCTGTACGGGCAGCTACGGCAGCATCTTGGAGAAGTGTTCCGCAAGCTCGCGTCACAACGGGAGAGCCGGGTTGAAGAAGGGCACCTGATGCCCGACCACGTGCACATGATGTTGTCGATACCGCCGAAGTATGCGGTGTCGCAGGTGGTGGGGTTCATCAAGGGCAGAGCGCGATTCACCTGGCCCGGGTGTATGGGGAACGCAAGCGCAATTTCGTGGGGCAGCACTTCTGGGCCAGGGGATATTTCGTCTCGACCGTAGGTCGTGACGAAGCGGTGATCCGAGAGTGTTGGCGCCGACCGAAAATTGACCCACCTACAGCGATAGTGCCGATTCAAATTTGACCCGGGTGTTCAACCTACCCTGCCTCTTTCTTGAGCAGGGGAGAAGGAGTGATC
>Ga0307509_10004413_pt1 | contig 20335 bp, 9 predicted proteins | sample 10_EM_MG_FD_202245 | JGI IMG/M metagenome (GOLD analysis project Ga0307509, IMG submission 202245) | Populus trichocarpa ectomycorrhiza microbial communities from riparian zone in the Pacific Northwest, United States - 10_EM | ecosystem: Host-associated > Plants > Roots > Unclassified | place... | reverse complement strand
CAAGCTGTTACAACGGGGATGGATTGCTTTTTTGTATCTTCACTAAAAATTTGGCTCCATTCCCTTGCCTGTTCACTCTCATTATGTAAAATGATAGGAACCTGCCACAAGTGTGATAGTCAATATGGTAGCAACTAAAGAAGAGAAAATTAAAGAACTTTTGAGGAAAAAATGGAGTCTTATAAATAAGTCCATTTTAACATTTCTTACTGCATTATATACAAATAAGTTTCAGACGTACTAGCCTGAGTAATTATTGACCGGTAACCAATAATGCTGGTTTAGCTCAGATTAGCGTCGGAGCGACATATTTATCTACTATTACGAATAGCTTCTGAGATTTGAATGCCACTAGCTAAAAATTGTGTTTTCTAACAACCAATGGCATGTTTTACCAATCTACCTTTTTGCGACGGTGCTGGGTCATGGCAAGCATAGCAGTCATTTGTGCACGGATCAAGGCTGATGTGTATATCATGTCGACAGGTATGTTGCTGATTCTCTTACCAGCTTCAATTGCCTCCTCCACACCCTTCTTTGTCAATGGCACATCAACACAGCCTGTGAACAGGTTCTTTTCATTCCATAGTGACTCACCATGCCTAATCAGGATCAAAGCTGCTTCACCTGAAATTGATTATGATATGGCATTGAGAAGTTTCACAATAAGAAAAAACTCAGCTCCAAAATTTGGGTTGGACGCCAAATAAAAAAATATGGATCAAATTATATATTGTCATGATATTTTTGCTATACTGCATTTCAGAGTCTTATGATCTATGTGGCCACATCCATACGTAAGGAGACCTTTTCGAGGATAAAATTGGCAATTGATATGAACATCTAAGCTTTGATAAATATGAGTTTCGGAAAAAAAATGAAACAGGCTTACTTGATTTCTTTCGCAACTCATCGGTGCTGTTATTTGGGGGATATGAAACTGGTTGAACCACTGATGTATGAGAAGCTGAGGCTTGAATAACACCAAATTTTCTCTTACAAGAACTATAACCTCCTCTTCTTGACAATCCAGTCTCAACCTTAAAACCTTTAAATGTCAGTTTCACCGAAGCATGGCCAAACTCATGACGAAAACCAGAGTTCTGGAAGTGTTGATGGGGCTGAGCAGTCCCTAGGGGTTGGTGAAACACAGAAGTGGCCATCCTGAAAATCCAAGACCCACAAATAATTATACAAGTGGGTTTCTTCCATTCAAGGACCAACATCTACTTCAACACAGTGAGTAGAAAGATACACGAATCTACAGTAGCTTTGAAGGCATTACAGAAATAGCACATAGTGTATTCTTTTTCACAAAACTAGCAAATTAAATCAACACTGATAATAAAAGAAGGCAGAATAGACGCCTAGGAACTCAAGAAGCGCCAAAAAGATTCAAACATATGTAACTCAAATAAGATCCAACATAACCAATGTTAATAGAGAGGGAGAGAGCAAGAATAAAGAAAAGACCAACAACAAAAGCCGCATGTTGTTGCGGCAACCAAAAAAATATATACACACACACACACAAATACAGATCTATTGCGGAAGGGCGGCCATGTCCGAGCAAATTATCTCAAATTAAAACCAATCACTTAGTGACAGAATTAATAGAGAAACACATTATTACAAAGCAAGAACACAGATTATTTTGAAGCAACAAATTACCTTTCAGGAAGAGAAGGAGCCCAGAAACCAAAATGGCAAAGGAAAGGGAAAAGGGAGAAAAAAAGGTGTACAGAGTAATATAATAGAGAGAAAGTCAGAAAGGGGAGTGACCTGAGAGGGGGTATTTATATAATTATCAGAGGAAGTAGAGCGAAGAAAACGAGGAAGAGTGCACAAACAGAGGAGAGTTTATTACGAGAAAAGTTGACGGAGAAGATGAAGAAAGAACAGCTTAGTTAGTTACGTGTCCATTTCAATACTGTTCTCCTACTTGTATATTTATTATCTCTGTGTTTTAACAGGTGAGCGTCAGCGAAGGGGAGCTGACAAAATAAAATGCTACTTCGTATTTTATAGAACAAATCGTCGGGTTGTTGTCTCTCTTCTTTGCCTCTCCTCTCTCTCTCTCTCTCTCTCTCACCTACCTTCTCTCTGTTTGTTTTCTACTGTAGTACTGTAGTTTTGTTTCCTTTTCCCCTCGTTACAGGCAAGCACGACACATCAAACACTCCTGTTCTCTTTTTTTTAGGAATTGTTAAGTTAGAGTATTCTGTTTGATTTTGATAAATAAAATGAGTGTATTAACAAAAGCTAAGCGTTGCTGGGAAAATATTATATCTCCATATTAAGAAATATTGTTTATTGAAATAATATAATAATAATTTTACTCTTCATATAAAAAAAAATATTCTTAAAACTAGTTATTGAGACTTGAGAGCTTTCAATTTTTTTCACAAAAAAAATTAGTTATTACCAAATTGATTAGGACTAAATAAATTTTTATTTTATTTTAAATACACAATAAAATGATTAAAATGTTTTTAAAAACAACAAAATTTAAAACTAGCTTCGAATAGCAATTCACACTTTCAGAATGGTTTTTTATAATTATTATATGAGATGAGAAGTACTTCGATATTTGACTAGATATAAAAAATAAAAATTAAAAGTCGAAAAAATAAAATTCACCTTGATAAAAAAAATAAAAATATTTGAGGCTTTTTCAATTTTCTTTACATAGATTCTTTTTTATAATTATTAGGTTAGTTTAGAGCCAATTAGGTCTTTTCACAAATAAAAAAAATAAAAAGTTGTTAGTGCTGGTGTGGAACCCATTAATCGTCCAAATATATTATTCCACCATGTTTTTGGAAGCATCACTACATAATTTTTCTATAAAAGCAGCGCATGTTGGTGTTGGGTGGTTGGTTTGTTGTCAGTGGGCTTTTTTCTCTCATTTTATCGTCCTCTAAAATAACCGCTTGATCCTTTTTGTTGTTAGTATTTCTAATTTAATCCTTACTCTTTTGATTTCTATTTTTTGTTCTTGGCTCTCTTGTTTAAGTTTTTCTTATTTTCAATTTCATCATTCAATCTTAATTTACTAAATATTATATTTTTTAATTCGGTTCTTATTTTTTTTATTTCTATTTTTTTTTCTGTAAAAGTTTTTTTTTGTTTTTAATTTTATTATTTTATCCAAATTAATGGTATATTGGTTTATTTTTTAACCCTTTTGTAAAAGTTTTATTTGTTTTTAATTTCATTCTTCTATCCAAATTAATGGTATATTATTTATACCAATTTGATCCTTATTCATTTGTTTTTTTGGGTTATTTTGCTAAATTTATTTTTCTTTTCAATTTCACACTTCAATCAAGGATAAAATTTATTTTTTTATATAAATTTTGTTCCTCATTTTTTTGGATGTTTTTTTGGGTTTTTTTGCTTTTCTTTTTAATTTCATGCTTCAATAAAATATATAATTTAGTTTCTATTATAATTTTGATCATTATTCTTCTAATTGAAATTTTTATTGTTTTGAATCCTTTTGTATAATTGAATTTTTTTTTTCAATTTTACCATTCAAATGTTTGATTGGTTGAGAATTTGGCTTCATAATTTTTTTAGATATTCGGGTCTAATAATCTGGGTCATGATTGAAAATTGATATTTTTTTTTATATTGAGTAATTCCAATCTTATGATATGAGCTACAGGCTTGGTGGGATCATCCAAGCTGGTTCGACCCTGATTACCAGAATTAAAGGTTTGTAATGCTAACTCGAGTTGACCATTATATATTTTTTAGGTGTTTTTTCTTACTATATTTCATCGTTCCATATTTAGCGGGTTGGAAATTGAGCAACATCGTCTGTCTCCTTTTAAAAAAAAATCTCAGGTTATGGTAATTACTCTTTTTTTAAAAAAAGTTGGTCATTCTAATGTCGTTGCTTATTTTCTTATCGTTTAATTAAAATAAAATCAATCCGATACTCGAATATTTTTTAAAAATTTAACAAAATTAAATTTTATTTGATCAAACCAAACCAAATATTAACAAAGTAATAAAACATATATTTTATTGATACAACAAGATACCAATACACAGGCATACGAAACAAATTACCGAGATGAAGGCCAAATCCAAATCAATGCAATATTGGGGATCAAATAGAATTTTTTTTATAAAAAAAAAATCCTGCGAATCCAAAATGATTACTCTCGCAAGCTAGGATTTCATTATTGATGGCTCTTGGTGTTTTTTTTTTGGTAAATTAGAAGAAAGAATCACTTAAAATAAATGTGGTGAATCACATGTTTGAATTTGAAATCTCATACTTGCCCTGGATACCTTTGTCGTTTTTTGTTGAGAAATTGATCAGTTCCATGTGTTTAACTTAACCCGGAGCAATAGCATTGTCTTTTACTTCACCTTCTAATAAATTATTATTAATAAATATAAATATAAATATAAATATACAGGGTGTGTATACACAAATTATTCCATGTTGACCCAAACTTTATAATTCAAAGTTTAACCAAATTAAAGTTTATTGGAGAAAAACAAAGCACGAGCAAAGTCATTCATGCTAGGTTGACAAATGAAAACTAGTGTAGAGAAACTATGTATCCACACGCACATAAGCAGTACCCAAAAGCCAGTCATGCCTCCTTCATTACGTGTTTGACAGTGTGGTTGCGTGTGCTTTTCAAATAACTTTTCGTGTCAAAATGTATGCCAATGATATTTTTTTATTTTTTAAAAATTATTTTTGACATCAGCACATCAAAACGATCCAAAACGTACAAACCATATTAAATTTTAGCAAAAAAATAAAAAATTTCAAATTTTTTAGAAATGTAGGTTGAATTGCGTTCCCAAACGCTTCAAGTGGTTTTTAATATGTTTTTTATTTGAAAAGTATTAAAATAAAATTTTTTATTAAAAAAATTTAAAATATAAAAACAAACGACGTGAAAATTTTCATACACGATTCTGCAGCACCAGCTCCAGCTCGAAACACAACTGAAATGAACGGCGAACCTTGTGGCATGGTCGTATATTACCAGCGAATTCCAGTACTGGGTAGGTAAGCAAATTTCTTTGAAGCTTTAAACAAGTCTTCGCGAGGCTTGAAGGACCAGTGAGTACATGCTGACTTGTCCCACACAAAATGAAGTATACCTACCACCGCCACCACCACCAAACCAAGCTGCCCCTTTGAGCCCCCGTAACTATTAGCGCCACCTAACACGACCGCGTCCTTTGCGGAGTTTGATATAACACGTGCTCAAGGCACGATCATAAACACCGCACATGGAATTTACAACTCCTTTAGGGAAATGAGATGTTAGACTGGGAAATTTTCCTAGGAGAGGCCAGTTGACAACATAGGAAGCAGACTCGACGTAAGGTCGGGATTCTGGGCTGGTCTAGTTAACTTGTAAATTTATAGTGTTTATCCCAAATGATTTCGCTTCAAGTTTATTTTTTTAAACAAAAAAATTCTTAAAGTTAAATTGGTTGGATTTTGGCCAAATGTACCAAACCATAATTAATCTATTGAGTCATTAAAGTTTGACTATGTCAAATTTCTAAACAGTTAGAAAACAACCATAACCCATAAAAACTATCAAGTCAAATAAATAAATATGCTTTACAAATGATTTTTTTTTCCAAAAAAATGCTTTTTTTTCCAAAAAAATGCTTTTTTTTCCCAAAATAACACTTTTAATTTTTTTTTTGAAAAGTAGTTCATGCAAAATAATTTTCTAGAAAACAGCAATACTGGAACAGTGGGAACTTTTATATATATTGGTTTTTTTAGTTTAATTTAAAATAATACTTATTCTCTACAAATCAAAACAACTGATTTTTTATGTCATTTTATTCTCAATAGTATTCCGTTTAATTTTGAATATAATTACTTAACTTTTTAGGCTAATTAATTATAATGATAATTATAGATGAAAAAATCTAGTTGTGGTCAAATTAAGATTCAATAGGATTCTTTAATGGGTTAGTCGTAGTCAATTTAAATTTCAATAGGATTACTTAATGTAGTAGGTTAATTAATAATTATAAATAAAATTTTAGAACTAAAATTACATTTGTAAAGCGGTTGTTTTGATAACTAAAATTTTTGAAAAAAATGATTTATTATAGGGAATTGATAAATAAAAAATAGATAAATATTGAGAATAAAAAATAGACGAAACGAATTTTTTTATCTAGTACAAAATTAATGTGTGAGGAAATGACTTTGTTTAGGAAAAATAGGAATGAAATTTGGAAATATGTTTATATAGTGCATCGTTAATTCTAATTACATAATTAGAAATTTAAAAAAAACCTCTATATTTTTAAAAAATAAATCGCCTTCTTACCAACAACACAATCTATTAAATTGTGCTATTTTCGCAAGATTTTTTTTTGTGACGGTGCTACTTTCTGAAATTCCCTTGTCTTTTAGGAAATGCTATTTTTAAAAAACAGCCATGGTCAATCATTGTCTTGGTGTTTTGAAAGAATATACCAATGCATCATTCCTTTTTTTCTCCTAGATGGCGGCGTACGAGAGTGGACTACATAGCATGAATCAGAACTCAAGAAGTCATAAATTTAAATTTTATAATTTTTATTTATTTGATAAAAATTAAATATAAAATAATATAAATCTATATAAATTTAAAATTTAAAATTTTAAATTAAAATGATTTTTTAATATCCAGTATATGGGTAAATTTGACAGATAAAAAGATGATTTTTTGGGTCGATAAAGGGGAAAGAAGAACGTTGGAAATTGCCAAAGCTTATGGAAGGTCAATCACTGTCCAGGTGTTTTGAAAGAATATACCAATGCATCATTCCTTCTCTACTAGAGGGAGGCGTCCGAGAGTGGACAACATATCCATGGCAACCCATTTCTCAACCCTCTAGGGAGGCGTACAAGAAAATACCAATGTATTTCAGGGTATTCACGGCAGTTTCTTTGTGTTTTTCACCTGACCTTCTTTCCCCGGCCATTTTCCGTCGATAAAAAGATGATGTTTTTGGGTCGAGAAAAGGGAAAGAAGAACGGAGTAGATTACCAAAGCGATAGAAGTTTTGATTCTTGTAGATTTTTTTGGGTACACATCCTATTGATCCATGGCAACCCTGGTGATAACTGATAACCAAAAGATGCCATCGGCAATCTAATGTTTCAGAATAGGACGTCACATGAAGGCTTGATCGGTGAATTGGACAGGACAGAACTAAACTCATTCACAGGAGGTCAGGGTAATGAAAAAACTCAGGACCAGTCTAACTATAGATTCAAGATGAACCGACTTAGAGGCCCACCCAATCAATTTGCAATCACAAACTGGATTACAACAAAATTAAACATCTGCAGAGGGTCCTTGTAAGGTCCGGAATCAAACATATTCGCGACAGGTTTCTAAATGCCTTAAATTTATCAGATTGCAGTCAATAACCATTGACCATCGGATAAAAAATTTATTGTATTACAGGTTAAGTCATCAAAATCCTTTTGTTTTCTTGTTTAAAAACAAATCTGAACGTTGCTTGATTTTCTTCTCCATCCTTCTCAAACACTCTCCTGCCGCAACCACTATAAACTTACCCAATGACTTCTTGCATGTCCAATGATACGAGACGTGGTGCCTGAGAGGGGCAAGGACTTTGGGACTAGTTTTCTGGATTTGATATCCTCTGCTTATTTATCGTTTGCCCAGCAGAAGGAAGAGGGCGATGTATGTCGTTGCTAATTTTGTGGGTATGGAATTCAACATCTTCAATTTCCTTTGAATAATCTCTCATTCTTTTTTCTTTCTTCGATGAGGAATGACTGGTTATAAAAGAAAAGTGGACAGGGAGTACATCAGATAATGCTATCTATAATCCTGGATGGATTTTTTTGATGATGGATCAGTTCTAAGCCGAGCAACTATGTTTCAAACCATTCCTCTTACATTACCTCTCCTGGAGTATTTGATTATTGTTTTCAGATAAAAATGATAGAAATAATAAAAACAAAAATATATTTAGTTAAAAAGATAAAAATAAAGATAAATAATATTTTTTTTTTATTAAAATATTTTTGGAGTGAATTTTTATACTTTTAAAACATGAGATACGAGACATATCTCAACTTAGATTGATTCACGTCCAGGTTGAAATATGTCCAAGTTAACAAGCTGAACTAGTCTTGATTTTATAATTAAAATTATTATAATATTATTAATTTCAAAACTCAATATGATTGCAAATAAAAAATAATATTTAATTATTTTTTAAAATATATAAAATTAACAATATTATATATTAAAAGTAAAATAATTTTTTATATATTTTTTATATTTTATCTGTCATAACTAGATAGGATACAAAAAATCATTATATCTTATATATCATTACAATGACAAAACAATATATATATATATATATATATATATTGCATTACCTTCATTTTTTCTATATGAAAAAAATCAAGATAAATTGATTAAACATTCATTTTATCAATTAGGCTTTGTATGTTTTCGAATCAATTTATATCCTAATAGTTATTTTTTTTCAAAAAAAATACATAAGTGAATTAAAAAAAAGAAGTGTCATGATAGATTTATGATATGCACGACAACTTAGTTGATCCCAAATTTCTTGGTTTGGGATATTAGAAAAAGTCACATGCAACATTCAAATAGTTATTAAAAGGATCTACAACTCGATTTTCTTGATTTCTTTTCTATACGTGTTTAGGATTGTGGTTAAAATGTATTTTTAAAAAATATTAATTTTTTTAACTTTAAATTAATTTTTTTTATATGCTTTTCTAAAGAGGGAACACTAAAACATCGAAGTCATTTGTAGAATAAAAATTCGAAAGATTTGTTAACAGAGTGTTCAGGGATCTGATTGGTTTCATGACAAGAAGAAAAAAGGACCAGGCATCGGCCCATTGGATTTTTTATACTACTTTATAGGCTTTTAGGAACCATCGAGTACGGACTTCACCATTTGCGAAAGGTATTGAGTTCAAAGGCCCAAATAACATTTTCGCGCTACGTTTCTTGTTTTCATCCGATCAAGGATGCGGAATTCCATAAACAAGCAGCAGTCGAATTAACCATCATAACCCAGTATTTGACGTGTGCTGAAAGAGATTTGCAAGGAAAAGCCAAATTCAGCTCCGCGTTGGAAATCTAATGATGGGTTGTTTGATGCCATTTGGGGTAACGAGCAGGGGACCACCTTAAAACTTGATGGACAGGAATATGATCAGGCCAACATTATGGACAGGAGCACATACTGTGCTAGTCAGCCAGCCCTTAAGCTAACTAAAAGGAAGGACTTATTCACCTACGAATGGATAAAACTTGAAGCTGTGGTGCCTACCCAGGTGAAGCAGAGAGGTGGGATTGTTAGAGATCGGCAAGGTCATTTTCATTGTGTTCTGGCGAGAGAGCTGAGCTGTGGGCTGTAAAAATAGGTTTGGAGGTTACTCGGGATAAGGGTTACCAGAAGCTTATCCTCAAAGTGGGACTCGAGTCGTCCCGTTTGGGGGCGAACGAGATAGGAACAGTTTCAATGCGCCTTTGGGCTGATCTTATCAGAGGGGTGATGGGAAGGCGGTGGAAAATCCATATCAAGCACAACAGAGATTGCAACTCGTGCCTTGTTAAACCAAGCCCCACCTTGGATGTGGAATTCTTTACGGGTATTACTTTAGTTCTTTCTTTTTGGGGCTATAAGCACCTCCAAGTACCCGGAGAAGGAAATACAGCTGCCTGAAAAATATACCTCGAAGACTGGAAAAAGAAACGAGCAGATAAAGGATAACTGCTGAAAAGCACGGGTCTCCAGATGCATTGTGATGCTCTGATCAAATAATGATGAAGATGGGCAAAATACCAACTCAGTTACTCAAAATGTGACTTGCATACAGTACTTAGAAATTCCAACTGAGTCCATTAACAAGGATAAATTAATAGCCCTCTAAAACACCGAGAAACAAATCAATACGGGTAACAATCTTAATAGATAATAATAGAATAATAAACCACGCAAGTATTTAGTCAACTAGACACTTCAGAGTAACTCAGTGAAACTCTAATTATCGAACTCCTGGTATGACCTGAGAAGCTCAGTGCATCCAGACATGGGCTGTGCAGCCATGAAACCCATAGAATTGGCATAGCGTGTGGTTGATACAAGACCATTGTAACTGGTCAAGATAACACGGGCACGGTCACGGCCTGCAGATGGTGAGCTGCAGTCCTTGCGGGGGCTGCTAACTAGCATGGCATCACAGATTTGATCCTTGTGGTCCTCATCAACAGTGATGATGTATTTTCCAGTTGAGTCTGTTGTGCCTTCCTTGCTATAGACAAGATCTTGTGTCTTCCTGTCCCTGCATTCCACCTTAACCTTGGAACCTATAAGAAACAGAAATGCACAACATCATATAAAGATCTTTAGACATTCAGCATGATTCTAACAATGCAGCCTATAAATAAACAGTGTGCAAGATACACGAATGATTGGATAGCCAAAGATCTCGGAATTGTTGTTTTCTAGTCTTATTGGTTGGTGATTATACCACAACCACTCTAACAAGAAGCAAACATTTTTGAAGATGAACTTTTTTTTTTAATTTTTTTTTCCATGTCAATTACAGTTGATAGATTTTGTGATCTCTACAATAAAAAATCATTAATCAAACAGATAAAACCCGATCACACTTCCCTTGCAACTAGAATACACTGGTTCTGGGTGAACATTTTAGCCAACAAAAGTTGAAGTTGAAGTTGAAGTTTTTGTTTTGAACAGATCTAATATTAAACCGCAGTCGAACACTAACCAGCAAGTAAATCTAAATATTTTTGACACAGATCGTCTGTTTCCTGAAGAAAGAGTATAAATCAACTACAAACACAACCATCCTCTTTTAAAATGGAGTAAGATCTAGAAATCTACAACTGAACTGAAATGAAACGAGAGACCGTAGTCATACCTGCAATGTAAGTGGTTTTGGGGGTTTCAAAACCAGCAAGGCAAGTGTCACAGTACACGAGTCCTTGAACACTAAATGGGTTTCTTCCAGGGCGAGCAGCACTTACAAGGGCCGGTAGCACACAGAGAGCAAGAAGCATGAACACGCGAGCCATTTCGTTTGAGACCTAGTGTGAGACAGAGAGATTGAGATCTAAAAGCAAACGCGTTGAGTAGAGAAGATAAAGCGCTATAAAAAAAACCAAAAGGAAGGAGTAGAGATGGGAAAGCAGGTGAAGTAAGAGGGAAGTGTGCAATTACCGAAAGCAATTGCGGTGATTACGCGTTGAGAAATATGTGGGTGCACCAACGCGGCCTTCAGTAGAGCATGTTCTATGGTATTTTCGTCATTTTAAGAGGTGGCATTGTCTTTCGTGGCATCTTCCCATTGGATAGATAACTGAGATGTGCAGGGAGTGGGCTGGGAAGTGGCGTAGTGATTAAAGTATAGCTGGAAATGTCGGTCGGCGCTCACATGGGGGGGGGGAGAGATGGCTGTCCAAGGAGGGAAGTAAAGGGTGGATCCCTCACTGTATTCCAGCCCATCGCACATGTCTTTGCTTTTTCACATTCACATGTGAGTCGTGACCCAGTTTAATTATGGGCTCTTTTCGGTGAATTAAGAAGCTCCCGTTGTCACCAATTTCCTTTCCAGTTTCCAGGATGAATGATACGACGACACTGCTTTAAAATCTTGTTTCGGTCTGTCACCGAATCATTCGAGTTTTAATCCAAAACAGCTCCTAATTCATGATGTGATCGGAGTTTTAAACTCCGTCCAATACCCTTTCAAGTTATTACGTTTCAAATATTTTCTCTTAACTACACGATTCCTAGTCTAGCGCATCTCCTACATTCCTTTTAGTAACAGTCTGTTTAGAAATCTAATCGTCATGTTTTTTTAAAGTGTTTTTATTTAAAAATGTATTAAAATAATTTTTTTTATTTTAAAAAATTATTTTTAATATCAGCGTATTAAAATGATTTGAAAATATCCAAAAATATTAAATTAAAGCAGAGAAAAAATTTTCAAATTTTCAAAATTTATATTTTTTTTAATTTTAAGTTAATATTTTTTTATTGTTTTCAGATCATTTTCATACGCTGATATTAAAAATAATTTTTTAAAATATTTTTTTAATATATTTTTGAATAAAAAATACTCTAAAAATAATTATAAATACACTTTCAAACAGACTAGACGCCACTGTATATTTGGATCTTGTGGTTGAATCGTACATGACAGTGTCTGCGTTTTTCTCTAATCGTGGAGTTGACAAAACTTAGAAATTCCTGCTGTAGTCTTCTCCTGCGTCCGATTACAAGTCAAACAGGGGCCTGGCCCTTGTCAACAGGAGGCATCCAAACTATGCTGCAAGCAAGGCTGGCAGTCCAAGGTAGTTTCGATCGGTGTTGGTTAACAGATCATTCCACCAGGGAACACCGAAGGCACTGGTCAATGCCTTCTCTTGGAGCAAACTAAGTGCATTTTCCAGCGATGTATTTTACTGCTCTGCTAGTATATTACAGCACCTCTTAATTCTTATAATGTTAACGTTTTTTTTTCCAAGTAATTGCAATATTAGAATTTGTTTAATATCAAATTCTATATATCATGTGAAAATTAGTATAAGGAAAACCCAAGTGCTCTACACTCAATTTAATCCGAAAATCCACCAATCTAAATATAACAATCAGATTGGTATAAGGCATAGTTAGAGGCTTATGTTATCAGCTGGCACAGTCTATATACTAATCACTTTTCAAAAGTCGTTTTTGTTCGAGTACAGGCCGAACTCAACTACTTGCCTTCTCCCATGGGAAAGCTTAAAGCTTAAGAAAATTGCAGACGGATTCCATTCAACCGTTGATTGGGTAGTCAACTAGAAATCAATTGATTAGGCTTACAACAAAACCATTTCAAATAAAATAAATACTAATTAAAAAAATAAAAATTAAATTTGAATAATAAAAAAAATTGAAAGCAAATTAAATTAAAAGCAAATCCTAATTTTATAAATTATTACAAATAAAATAAATAGTAATCACAAGAACATAGATCAAATACAAAAAAAAACACATTGAAGAACTATTTTCAAAATTTAAATGATTAGACATGGAATTTAGGAAGGAGAGAAAGAGAAAGAGAGAAAAGGTTATCGACACCATATTAAATACCAGAAAGCCACACACTCCACCTAGAAATGGTGGGACTACCAAGATGATTCCAACCACGTTGAGGCAGCTGTTTTTGGTTACCAAACACACCGTTTGAGAATAGCAAAGTGGAGAACGTGATAGCATATTGAATTCACGCGTCAATAATTTTTTTATTTTTTTATTGTATTTTTTATTTATTAAATAACAAATTGCCCCTTATCAATCAACTTAATAACAACAAAAAATCACGATCAAAATATAAAAAAGCTTCTGCATGTTATTAAAGAATTTAAGAATAATTTAGTTATTATAACGTGATTACATATTTGAAAAAACCAATTTGCACTCCCGACCAATCTAAAAATAAGTAGCTGACCTTAAAAAAAAGAGCCGTACTACTCTCAGTAACTAATCAATCGATATTTTTGGAAAAAATAAAATGATAATTATATTATCATTTGTGTCAACCAATATAAGAAATCTACAACGCTTGTTTGTAATTAATATGCGAGTTAAAACAGACAAGAGAACTGATGAAAAGTGGCGATATATGCAGCAAGACAGCTGCTGACCATACATGTCGTAGCTCTATCAGTCTGTCTTTCATAAAGAAGAGTAAATCCCAGCTTTAAAGTAAAAAGCAGTTGATCTTGGTGGTTGGCTTGTTACTGAAGACTGGACTAAACCTTCTCTTTTTTTATGGCATCGCCAACCAGTTGGTGCATGCATGATTATAAATAGAGAAAATTACCTTTAGTTTGGTCTAAGCTATAATTGTTCATTATAATTATGCTTTATATTTTAAATTTTATACACTTGCTAACATTTAATGCTATTTTTATTATTTATCGGAATGCTGGCGTGGCTAGAATTGTTTATGTTATTGATCCTGGAGTTGCCTGGAAGAATGTGTATGATATAAAGCAAGGGCTTGATTCCCTAGTTATAAAGCCAATTTCACAGGCGTCTGCCAAGCAACGAGCTGGACATGGCTGGTGCACTGGGCCTGGAAAATGTTATCGTTTCTACACAGAAAGTGCATACCGTAATGAGATGTCTCCCACCTCGATTCCTGAAATCCAAAAGATTAATCTTGGAGCCACTACGCTTGCAAAGAAGACCAGCCATGGAAATTAATGACATATTGTCTTTTGATTTTATGGATCCGCCTTCACCCTTGTCTTTCTTTTATGGAAAAGTCTCTTCCATACTTCTTCAATATATATAATTTTAATATGCTATGTAAAAAATAATAAAAAATATATGACAAAATAATACATTTTCAATTAAAAAATACTTTTAAAAAATCGATTACATAAACACCCTTTAGGGCAAGGAAAACTATAATGGATAATTGCATTTTATTCCAAATTACGAGATTCTAAATGTAATTTCCCCTATTTGTTCTGTCACTTTTTTTTTACTCTTTTCGGTTGATGATTATCGCAGATCATGATTTTCATTTTTTGTCAACTTCTCTAGGATGGACCTGGACTGCAGTTTAAATCAGGATGTAAAGTGTTATCCAAGCTTGTTGTTTGTCGACATTGCAGTTACGGAGGATCAATGCAACGAATTTCAACCTCAGGCTCTTGAACAAACTATTCGTGGGCTTGGACGCCAATGCCAATGGGATTGACATCTGGAAGATCTGAAAAACTTGAGATTGTGAGAAACTCGAACGACTCCATTCGTGTTAGAATCAAAGCATCCAAAGGATTCTTCTTGCAGGTGACTTACTTTTTCTCCCTCTATTCATAACCACAAGTCTGCAAATCATTATATTTGGTCGGGCTTAAGACAAGCAACTATGATTAATTTGTAGGATATGTAAATAAGTAAAAGCAAATACAGTATTTTGTAACCATCTTAAGCATAGGCTATATTGTCAACTGCTGGCAAAAACAGAGGAGCTGGTAAGACCTGATAATGCAAGTGACAGCAAATGGGGAGACGATGTACACGTCAGTATTTGTGATGACCATTGCTGGAGGGTTTCAAGTCACTAATGGTTATGGTCCAAAACTAGCCCCACAAGTTGTGAGGGTAAGAGCCTACTAAATTTACAGGTTCATGATTTCCCGTCAATCTTTAGCTTCCAAAAACTATAACGAGCTAAGCACAAGGCAGAAGTCTCTACAGTGCTTTTGGTTGACTGGATGTTCCTAGAATCGATCACCGGAAGTTTCTGTTTTTGGTCAACAACGATTAATTTCGAAATGAATATATTAAGATTTTCATCACTACTCGAAAGTCTATATCTGCCATCTAAAATAATGTAAAGATTGTTTCAGTAATCTATATCTGTTTCTTAAAACCGAAGGCATTGTAGAAAAGTATTATCCCATTTCACCTTTCGCGTGCCCTGGACGAGTTGACTTTGAATCTTTTAATTTTTTTTTTTTGCTGTTGAATCCTTCATATGTGGATCAGATCCAAGCGTGGACTTAGTATAGCAGATTTATGTTTTTAAAAAGCCTAGAAGATTTAGTTAAGCTGAATTTTACCTCTTAGAACTTCCATTAGTGTCCAACATTTACTTGGATAACGACTGCATGTGACGTGAAGATGTAGTAATTAAAGCCAGTCACGTAGAAAATAATCGATGTACTAACTGATGATGTCCATAACAGGATCACTGGAGAGCATTCATTGTTGAAGATGACTTCAAGTTCATATCTCAAAAGAGAATTAATTCTGTGAGAATACCGGTTGGATGGTGGATAGCAAGTGATCCCACCCCTCCACAGCCTTGCGTTGGCGGATCTTTGAAAGCATTAGACAATGCTTTCTTATGGGCACTGTATGCCCATCTCTATCTAACCCATGCAATTCGTTGCAAAATCAGAAACACCCACCCACCCACACACACACACATATATAGCCAAGAAATTAGTACTTTTAGAGTTCATGGGTCATGTTCTTAAGATTTACTGGGCTGCTATTTAAGGCCACTGTTGTTCGAGTTGGTCTTCATTAGGTTTGGTAACTGGTACACGAAACTCGAATTCTAGTCACCAACTTCATTAATAGCCATCTAACATGGTAACGTGAATTTTCTAGAGAACGGGAGTTAATAACCTTAAAACTCTACAACAATTCTAACATGAGATATTAGATCTTGACAGATTGTGTTGGCAGTCTACAGAAACAGCTGAGTTATGCTTCATGTACGGGAGGAAAACTTTTTGTGCTATCTGTAATTGGTATTTTATCCCACCACTAATCTTAATGCTATATACTACAATCCCCATGTAATTTGGCAGCGTAAACTTGCAGAAAATATGAATCGAAGGTTGTAATTGATCAGCATGCTGCCCCTGACTCCCAAAATGGTTGGGAACTTAGCTCTTCTACAGATGGCTCTCAAGAATGGGATCAAACGGATGCAAATGCAGAACAAACAGTTGATGTCATAGACTTCTTAACTGCCGGTAAATGAAATATGAATGAAAATATCCTGGGACTCCCCAGCAGGTAGTTTTGTGGTACAAATGCATGCGAGTATTTAGGTATGCAAAAGAGCCCAAGCCTTTATGCAGTTGAACTCATGAATGAGCGGCGGGCACCAGGAGCATCTCTAGACAGTGCGACCAAATATTACAAGGCCGGTGACGACGCTGTCCGCAAGCATTCCCCAGCAGCTTATGTGGTGATGTCAAATAGGCTGAGCTCGGATGGTCCAAGAGAACTCTTTCCTCGAGCTGGTGGCTTAACTGGATCTGTTATTGATGTCCATTATTACAACCTCTTCTCTGATGTTTTTAACGGCATGAGAGTCCAACAGAACATTGATTTCATCCACACAAATAGGTCGGCCCAACTGAATTATGTGACCACAGCAGGATTACCAAAGATTTGCTAAGGCCCAATTGGAGGTCTGTGGCAGAGCTACTTTTGCGCGGGCTTATTGGACGCTAAAGAATATGAACAATGATTGGAGCCAGGAGAAGATGATCAACAATGTGACATCAGGCTGAGACTTCGACAAGGAACATCCAGTTCAGTGAGAAAAAAAAAAAACGGAAGGATGCTGTTCAACCGTTGACTGTTGTAGTGTGAGTTTTTTTTTTTTTTAATTTTGATCCCCAAATCTTATTTATTATTTATTAAGTCATTCAATTGCAAAATTAATAGTCAGTTGCATTCTATTTGTTGACCATGGGAAAAATTAAGAGGACTAAGCTAGAAAAGACGTAAAAAATCAATAGCGTTCAAAGCTAGTGCGAAAAGTTCAATTTAGTCAACACATTTTCAAAATTATACCTTTTATGTTCTTTTTTTTTCAATTCCAGTTTTTATAAAAAAAAATATTTTTACTATTTCTCAATCCCTAGTTTGTGAGAGAAAAGAGACCTTTACTAAATTTCGATGTACAAAGATAAAGTCACAATGGTCGTCAATTCCGACCACCAAAATAATTGATCTTGATGTCCACGAGTTTTGTTTTATCAAAGGAGTTTGATGGTGGTTTTTTAAAATCTCAATTTTGCCTAAAAAAATAGATTCAAGTCAAGGAAGAAAAATCTAATACAGTTTGATTTTGTATTTTTGGACCATTTTTTTTTAGTTTTTTAGGCTAATAAATTGATTGATAGATGCTTTTAAGTGTGTTTATGAGCTTTTTTGTTGTTAAAATGGTATAGAAAAAGTTTTTCAGGGGAAAAAACTCTCTCCTCTATTTTTCTAACCACTATAGTGGTGGCCTAAAATTGAGTAGATAAATTACAAGTCACCTACCTCAGCAAACAACGTGTCACCTAATTATTATTATTATTTTTAAAATAGGGATAAACAATAGGTCATTTTCCCCTTAAAAAGATTAAAAAAATATGTCAAGTCCGGGTGTGCAGGCCTGGGCTTAAAGGCCAACGAGTATGAGTTTTTTAGAGGCTTGGGAAAGTTGGGCCATCAAGACCGTGTGTTTGAGCTTTTTTTAGGCCTTTTTTTATAACAATTTTGTTATTCTATATTTACATGCAAAATAAATTTTTTAAAAAACATATTTGACCTAGTCGAGTTCATGACCTGGATTGTAGGTTCGAAGAGTTAAGCCATAATCTTATCTCTCAATCTTAAAAAAATACAATTTAATCCTTTGTAAAAAATTATCTATTTTTTTTATTTAACTTAAAATAGAAAAATAAATTTCACACTTTCTTATCATTTTAACTTGAAAAATTATGCATGTTTTTGCTATTATAGTCCTATACACATGTCATGGTAAAAACTAAAATTGAAGGGTTTTTTTTTTCTAAAGTATAAAAAAATAATGCTTAAACACTCAAAACATATAATGTTTTTTTTTAGCTTGTTACACATATCTCAAGATAAAAGAGAAAAAAGGAAGGAAATAAAGAAAAGGTCATCGAGGCCATGTTGGGAGTCTAACAACGACACTCACACCACCCTAAAAGAAAGAGCTGGTTGAGATAATTCATGGGTTGCTTGTGAGGTTAGGGCAACCCTGTAAAAAAAAAACAATGGAGGTCAACTTTTAAGCAAGCTAAATAATGAAAGATAGAAGTAAAAAAAAAAATTAATTAAAAAAATTAAAGAAAAAACTAGAGTTAACCAGGTTCAACTCGGATAACCCATAACTCGGGATATAAGATTGAGATAACTGCTTAGAAAAAAACTAACAAAAATCACAAAGTTGAAGGTCCAATAATCTAATGTTGAATGATGAAATTAAAAAAAATAAATCTAAAAAATATCATAATCAAATCAAGTCAATCTTCAAAACCTGTGACCTTATTCATTAGACTGGGTTGCCCTATAGAAAGCAAACCCATAAAAATCACGAAGAAAAATTTTCAAACATTCAAAATTAAGAAACAAAATAAATATAAAAAGATCTAAAAATTAAATTAAATAATATAATAAGGGATGAGATTTAAAAATTAAAAAAAGATAAAAAAATAGCAATTAAAAGAATTGAAATCAAATTTGATAGATAAAAAAAATAAAGAAAGATAAAATTAAAAAAGATCTAATTTTATAAATTATTTCAAATAAAAAAAAATAACAAAGAATAATCCAACTCACAACCTTCAAGTTAAGAGAGTCACGACCGCAATCAAAAGAACATGGATGAAATTTAAAGAAAAACAAAATTGAAAGGTTGGTTTGAAAAATTAAAGGGTTTGACACGAGAATCGAGTATAAGAGAGAGAGAGAAAAAAAGATCATCAGCATCAAACCTAAGGTCCGTTCCTCACAAGCATTGCCCAAACATGCAAAGCCACCAAGTAGATTTCAACGTTGCCCCAAAAGTTGAAGCTTAGTTGCCAGGTGACACTGTATGCATCACTTAAATTTCACGGTTAAACCCCAAGTTGACATGAGCAATGCACTTATCAACCAATTTTTTTAATAATATTTATGTTTATTAAAATAATAATTTGCAACTCAATGCACTTGTTTTTTTTTAAAAAAAAAAACCATAATGAAAATACTAAATAGCCCTTGAAAGTCATTTTAGTAAATTTTGTTTGTAGGGGTACTTCAATCATTTTACTGATTGGAAGAAGGTGAAAGGACTAAAAGCACTTGGACAACAATTTATTTTTCTATTGTTTTTAAGAATAATTAAATAATTTTATTGTGCTAAAAAATAAAAATTCAATTTACTTTCTATTTTCATTTCATTGGCTATCACGCTAGAGGGAAAAAAAATGGTATTATACTATAGTAATCTACAATATAATCGGTCTTGATTCACTGTAAAACACTGATTTTTGTAGTTTTTTTTTTTAATTTAATTCCTGGCAGAGTGTAGCCTTTTTACAAATATCCTAAGTTTTTGTTCATGTCGATGTTTAGTGGCTAACATCAATCATTACATGACAAAACAAGTTATAACGTATGTTTCTGCTGAATTTCAACCAATTCAAAATTTCACGCTTCTACATAATATACTCATCGTTAAGTCTGATTTGAAGGGTCACTCTCCAGATAACAATTATGATTATTGTAGAAATATCGAATTCTTCAGCTGGTGGGCGCCCTTCAAGTGCTGTGTAAAGGAGATATTTTGCTTGTGATCGTGGCTGACATCCCTTCATTGGCCATTGTTAGCAGAAGCAACTCAACTCAACGAACAGATATTTATATATATATATATATATATATATATATATATATATATATATATATATATATA
>Ga0307509_10004412_pt1 | contig 20341 bp, 29 predicted proteins | sample 10_EM_MG_FD_202245 | JGI IMG/M metagenome (GOLD analysis project Ga0307509, IMG submission 202245) | Populus trichocarpa ectomycorrhiza microbial communities from riparian zone in the Pacific Northwest, United States - 10_EM | ecosystem: Host-associated > Plants > Roots > Unclassified | place... | reverse complement strand
GGACCCAGAGACCTCGGATACCGTGCGCTTCTTGGATGTAGACCGCCTCGAATCGCTGGCCTGAGGCTTCCCCTCTCCGCCAGGATCGAGGTCTGCTGACTCGAACCCCCCCTCCACGCTCAAAGCGGGCAGAGGCTTGATCCGGTCTGGAGAAAAGTACTTTGACTTTGTACCGAGCGAGAACCGAGATATCGCGTCACGAAACGATTGTTTGGCCGCCGCATCCCTCTGCTCGTCCTCCATCGGTATGGCAAAGGCTAGAATGGAGCATCGGCCGTTCCATTTGCCTCGACTCGCATCCGATCGAGTCAGTAACACTTCTGATTCGTAGGTGACCCCCTGTCACGCTACGCGACTTGGTTATAACCAAGTCCCCCATTACTCTCCTCTCTACCGGTCCCCTCGGTTTCACGAAAATGCCTCCCGCTGGAAGGCCAGATCTCTCCGGATACAACTATGGCGCGATTGCCTCCCTGGTCTTGACCCCAGACCGCTCCACCTTACCCAGAGGCGACAAGGAGCCCGATGGCGCACCTACTTCTCTCGCAGGACGAATTGACCCTAAACAAATGGGCTCACGCGTCCAGCGCCAGGCGCCTAAGGATCTTGACAAGAAGAAGAAAAAGGCGACCGAGGACCGAGACGTATCGAACAGGAAGCCATCAAAACGAAGAGTGGCTGAGGCAGGCTTCGGCTACACCGATATTATCGAGGCTACTCAGGAGGTCGAAGGCTTGACATATCGCCCTCGCACGGCAGAGACCCGGGAGGTTTATGAGATGATCCTTTCCTCCGTTCATGGCGCCCTCGGGGACCAGGCTCAGGATGTCGTTCGCAGCGCCGCCGACATCGTTCTGGAGACGCTGAAAAACGACAACATGAAGGATTACGACAAGAAGAAGGAGGTAGAGGGTATTCTCGGTTCAATAACGAACGATTCCTTCGCCCAGCTCGTCAACCTGTCGAAGAAGATCACGGATTACGCCGCGGAGGACGAGATGCAAGTCGATCCAGATTTAGAGAGGAAAGACGCGGAAATTGATGATGAGTTGGGTGTCAACGTCATTATCGATGAAGAGGAGCCGGAGGAAGAGGAAGAGGAGGGTTTCGAGGTGCGGGACGAGTCAGACGATGAGGAGGAAGAGGCCCAGGAGGAGCAACCCCCCGCTGAAGACGCTGAAGGGGATGAACTGGTTTTCGCCGGTGGCTCATCTTTACAGTCTAAATCTCGTGCCGACGTCGACAAGGATATCGTTCCTCCTCACTCAATCGACGCTTTCTGGGTTCAGCGACAAATCACTGAGATCTACCTTGACCCCGAGGCCGCTGCCGAGAAGGCCTCCAAAGTCATGACCGTCCTTGGTTCTGAATCCAACCTCCGAGACTGCGAAAACGAGCTCATGGATATCTTTGAGTACGACCACTTCCACGTCATCACCAAGTTCCTCAAGAACCGCGACGTCGTTGTCTGGTGTACGAAGTTGATGAGGAGTGATGCGGACGAGAGAGTGAACGTGGAAGTTGCGATGCGGGAGAGGGGTCTCGGCTGGATCTTGAGGGAGCTTTCGGGGGATCGTCAGGCCAAATCTCGCGCGGATGCGATGGATGTCGACGGCGGCACGAAGCAGGTGATGCCGAAGACAGCGAACATCACCCCCGGCTCTACGGTGCAACCAAAGTCCACCGTGGATCTCGAATCGATGGCTTTCAGCCAGGGCGGACACCTCATGTCGAACAAGAAGTGTAAATTGCCCGAAGGATCCTTCAAACGCGCGAGGAAAAGCTACGAGGAGATTCACGTCCCAGCCCCGAAGAAGAAACCTGTTGCTCCTGACGAGCTGATTCCCATCGAAAAACTTCCTCCCTGGACTCGCCCGGTATTTGCTGGTAACCCGACGCTGAACCGGATCCAAAGCAAGCTCTATCCTACTGCCTTCGGTACGGATGAACCCATTCTCTTGTGTGCCCCCACTGGTGCTGGAAAGGTATGTCGACGGACTCTTACACAGGTGGCTCGATTCTGACGATTGTACTAGACGAACGTCGCCATGCTTACGATCCTCAATGAGATGGCGAAGTGGCGCGATGAGGAGACGGGGAAGTTCGAGCTGGATTCTTTCAAGATCGTCTACGTAGCCCCGATGAAGGCTCTCGTCCAGGAGCAAGTCGGAAACTTCTCACACAGGCTGAAGGACTTTGGCGTCAGCGTCCGTGAGTTAACGGGGGACTCGCAGATGACGAAACAACAGATCTCCGAGACTCAGATCATCGTCACGACTCCGGAGAAGTGGGATGTTATCACGAGGAAGAGCACGGACACCAGTTACACAAACCTTGTGCGTCTCATCATCATTGACGAGATCCACCTTCTTCATGATGAGCGGGGTCCTGTTCTTGAAAGCATCATCGCGAGGACCATCCGACGAATGGAGCAGACTAACGATTACGTTCGGCTCGTCGGACTTTCCGCAACCCTCCCCAACTACCAGGATGTCGCGACCTTCCTCCGCGTCGATGAGAACAAGGGGCTTTTCTACTTCGACTCCGCGTATCGACCTTGCGGTCTCCAGCAACAATTCATTGGCATAACGGAGAAGAAGGCGATCAAACGATATCAGGTTATGAATGAGGTTTGCTACGAGAAGCTCCTCGAGCAAGCCGGGAAGAACCAGACGTTGGTCTTCGTGCACTCAAGAAAGGAGACCGCGAAGACCGCTAAGTTCGTTCGCGACCTGTCTGTCGAGAAGGAGACCATTACCCAGTTCGTGCAGCCGGACTCGGCTACCAGGGAGATCCTTCAGGAAGAGGCCAACAACGTAAAGGATCCGAACCTGAAGGACCTTCTCCCCTTTGGTTTTGGTATTCACCACGCCGGCATGAGCCGAGAAGACCGTGGTATTGTGGAGGAGTTGTTCGCAGATCGTCATCTCCAGGTCCTAGTCTGTACCGCTACGTTGGCTTGGGGAGTCAATTTGCCAGCACACACCGTCATCATCAAGGGTACCCAGATATACAACCCGGAGAAAGGTCGATGGGTCGAGCTCTCCTCTCAGGATGTCTTGCAGATGCTCGGCCGCGCCGGTCGCCCGCAGTACGATACATTCGGGGAGGGCATCATCATCACCAACCACGCGGAGCTTCAGTACTACCTCAGCTTGCTGAACCAGCAACTCCCGATCGAGTCCCAGTTCGTGTCGAAACTCTCCGACAACCTCAATGCCGAGATCGTTTTGGGCACAATTCGGAACCGAGACGAGGCCGTGCAGTGGCTTGGATATACATACCTGTGAGGCCACACATCCTCCCGGTTTTACACGCCACTAACTACTCCACAGGTATGTCCGCATGCTCAAGGACCCCGTCCTCTATAGTATCAGTGTGGATTACCAAGACGACGATGGTTCCCTAGTCCAGAAGCGTGCTGATATCGTTCACACTGCTGCTGCTCTCCTTGAAAAGTGTCACCTCATCAAGTACGAGAGAACCTCCGGCAGGTTCCAGAGCACCGACCTTGGGCGTATCGCTTCCTACTTCTATGTGACGTACGACTCCATGGCCACCTACAACCAACACCTCCGATCCACTATGACCACCATCGAGCTGTTCCGCGTCTTCGCTCTCTCGAAGGAGTTCAAACTCCTCCCCGTCCGTCAAGAGGAGAAGCTGGAGTTGGCCAAACTCTTGGAGCGTGTGCCGATCCCAGTCAAGGAGGGCGTGGAAGAACCCGCCGCCAAGATCAATGTCTTGTTGCAGGCTTATATCTCCCAGCTGAAACTCGAAGGTTTTGCCCTCGTTGCCGACATGGTTTATGTCCAACAGTCTGCTGGACGGTAAGTTCTATTCTTTTCCTCGCTCTCCAACTGTCCTGAGTTTGGTCGGGTTTTCTAGTATTCTGCGCGCGCTCTACGAGATCTGCTTGAAGCGCGGATGGGCTATCCCCGCAAAGTGCGCTCTCTCACTGTGCAAGATGGTTGAACGCCGAATGTGAGCTCGTAAAATTCCTCCGCCTGTTGTCCAGCACTGATTCCTCGGCAGGTGGGGTTCTATGACACCGTTGAGGCAGTTCAAGGGTGTTCCTCCTGACATTATTCGAAGGGCAGAGGCGAAGCAATTCGTGAGTTCCTCCGCTACACTCTAGCCCCATCCCATTGACTTCTCTATTTTAGCCGTGGGATCGTTATTTCGACCTGGTGAGGACGGCTGCGCGTGTTCCGGCCTCCGCTAACAATCTTTATAGCAACCGCAGGAAATCGGGGAACTTCTCAACCTCCAGAATGCTGGCAAACTAGTGCACCGCCTCGTGCATAACTTCCCGAAGTTACAGTGAGTCTGACAGAGCTCTTCCTCGGCTAACACCTTAACGAAGTCTCTTGTTCAGGTTGCAGGCCACAGTTCAGCCGATCACACGTTCCCTCCTCCGCATCGACCTCACCATTACCCCCGACTTCAAATGGGACGATAAGGTTCATGGCAATGCTGAGTCGTTCACCATCCTCGTCGAGGATGTCGATGGCGAAGTCATCCTCTTTACCGATACATTCATCCTTCGGCAACAGTACGCCGGGGCGGACCACAACGTCACCATCACCGTTCCAATGTTCGAACCCGTTCCACCGAACTACTTCATCTCCATCATTTCTGACCGATGGTTGAACTCGGAGACTCGCGTCCCTGTTTCTTTCAAACATCTCATCCTTCCCGAAAAGTTCCCTCCACCGACCACTCTCCTCGACCTCCAACACCTCCCTATCTCCGCCCTCCACAACAAAGAATTCGAGGCCATCTACTCTTCCACCATCAAGACGTTCAACAAGATCCAGACCCAGGTCTTCCAACCTCTGTACACTACCGACGACAACGTCTTTATCGGTGCTCCCACAGGTAGTGGAAAGACCATTTGCGCGGAATTCGCGTTGATGCGATTGTGGAGTCAACCACAATCCAAGCGTGCGGTTTGTATCGAACCGTATCAAGATATGGTTGATCTCCGTTTGGCTGAGTGGAAGGCGAGGTTTGGGGGGGTCCAGGGAGGCAAGGAGATCGTGAGCCTGACGGGAGAGACAAGCGCCGACCTTCGTCTGCTCGAGAAGGGAGATGTCATCATCTGCACTCCCACGCAATGGGACGTCATCTCGCGGAGGTGGCAACAGAGGAAGAATGTGAAGAACATTGGTCTCCTCATCTGCGACGAGGTTCAACTCATCGGTGCGGAGATTGGGCCGACCTACGAGATTGTGATATCCCGTACTCGCTACATCTCGAAGCAGACGGACAACAACACTCGTATCGTGGTGTGCTCGGTCTCTCTCGCGAATGCCAGGGATCTCGGAGAATGGATTGGCGCCCCTTCTCATCACATTTTCAACTTCCCACCACAGTAAGTACATCCCTTCGCCCATGTCAGCAGATGAGACTCACGGTGCTTCGCAGCGTTCGACCACTAGACCTCGACGTTCACTTGCAGAGTTTCTCCATCCCACACTTCCCCTCACTCATGATTTCGATGTCCAAGCCCGCATACCTCGCAGTCCTTGAATACTCACCCACCAAACCGGTCATCATCTTCGTTTCTTCAAGAAAACAGTGCAGACTCACTGCTGATGACATTATTGCTCACTGCGGCTCGGACGAAGACTCGAAGCGCTTCCTGAACATTGAGGAGAAAGACCTGCAACCGCACTTGGACCACATCACCGACAAGGGTCTGGTAGAGACTCTCAAGTACGGTATTGGGTACTTCCACGAAGCTTTGGATAAACAGGACAAGCGTATCGTTGAACGTCTGTTCAAGGCCGGTGCTATTCAAGTCATGATTGCTTCAAGGGTACGTTTCCATATCCTCTCCACGCTTATCAGGACTTAAACATATACCAGGAAACTGCTTGGAGTCTGCCCGTCGCGAGCTATATGGTCATCATCATGGGCGTTCAATATTACGAAGGCAGGGAGCACAGATACGTCGACTATCCCGTCATGGAGGTTTTACAGATGATGGGCCGAGCCTGCCGACCCCTCGAGGATGATAGGAGCCGGTGCATCCTCATGTGCCAGCAGACGAGGAAGGAATTCTACAAAAAGTTCTTGTCGGAAGGTCTGCCGATCGAGTCCCACCTCCCCACGAACATGCTGCACGACTATTTCCTGGCGGAGATCGCTGTCAAAACCATCGAGAACAAGCAAGATGCCATGGTAAGGGCTGTTCCTCCGCATCCCGCAGCGAGTTTCCCTGACGAATAACCCTAGGATATCTTGACGTGGACGTACTTCTACCGCAGGATGACCCAGAACCCCAACTACTACAATCTCCATAACGTCAGCCACAGTCACCTTTCGGACCACTTGTCGGAGCTCGTGGAGAGTACGTTGGGCGACTTGGTCGACTCCAGGTGTATTGCAATCGGTAGGTGTCATTTAGGGTTTCCGACCCTCGAGACTGACGACTATGCAGAGGATGATGAAATGTCTTTGTCGGCCCTTAATCTTGGCATGATCGCTGCATACTATAACATCTCTTGTGTGTATTTTCTTGAGAATCTGGTGTTGTCTCAAGAATCTAACGCTTTCCTCCCATAGACATCACGGTGGAGGTGTATACAGCGTCACTCAAGGACAAGACGAAGTTGAAGGGTCTACTCGAAATCGTCTCATCATCGGCCGAGTTCGAGAACATCCCCATACGACGGCACGAAGACGCTCTCCTACGGCGCATTCACGACCGTGTCCCTGTCAAAATGCCCCGCCCCAACTTCGATGCTCCCCACCTCAAAACCTCCCTGCTCCTTCAGGCACACTTCTCTCGCATCCAGCTTCCACCAGACCTCGCCGCGGACCAGGTCCTCGTACTCGAGAAGGTTCTGAACTTGTTGTCGGCTTGCGTTGATGTCATGTCGTCGAATGCTTGGTTGAATGCCGTTGGAGCCATGGACCTTTCTCAAATGTGTGTTCAGGCGATCTGGGAGACGGATTCTCCTCTCAAGCAGATTCCTCACTTCGACACTGAGGCGATCAGGCGCTGCAAAGCCGCTGGCGTTGAGTCCGTGTATGATGTCATTGACCTCGAGGACGATAAAAGGAACCAACTGCTGCAGATGAACAGCAAGCAGATGTAAATCCCCTTCAAAAGACCAAACATTTCTTCCACTAATCTTTCGTCCTTAGGCGAGACGTTGCCGCTTTCGTGAATTCGTATCCCGCTCTGGATGTGAACTATGAACTTGTGAAGGGCGATTACACCGCAGGTTCCCCCATCACCCTCAAGGTTGACCTCACCCGTGACGCTGACGAGGAAGATGCGGATGATCAAATCGCGATCGCGCCATACTATCCGTTCAAAAAGCTACCGAACTGGTGGCTCGTCATCGGGGAACAGGCGACCCGCCAACTCTTATCGATCAAGAAGGTCACAGTCAACAAGAATCTCTCTGTCAAGCTCGAGTTCACTCTGCCACAAGGACGCCACGAACTCAAACTCTCTGTTATCTGCGACTCATACATGGGCGCAGATCATGATATAGCCATTGAGCCTATCGACGTTGCTGAGGGAGAAGACAGCGACAGCGAGGAAGACAGCGACGAGATGGAGGAGTAGACGCCCCACACTAGCGTTTTCGGCGACACCCGACCTATGTTAGACAATCCGATCTGTGTATCCGTTGTATCAAATAGCAATCTCTTCGTCGATGCTCGTTCAACAAGAACGCAAGGGAGAGTAAAACCAAATCGTAACAGACGTGAATACAAGAGAGAGTGGGCGTAATGAGGAACTATTGGTCATTCGCGGTCTCCTCCGCGGAGTCCAATAGACTGGAGATTAAGTGAGTTGGCAGGGCGGGTGGGTGATATCACGGGAGCTTACCTGTACTGCTTTGTCAATGAGCACTCCCCGCCAATATCCAAGTCAATGCTGTACAGGTAGAAGTAACCGTCCGCCGAAATGACCATAACGTGGGGTGTTGTGCTAGTTATCCGCGGGTGAGAAATTGACCACCTAACTGCAAGATGAATGAACCTACCCGCTCAAAGCAACCACACAACGTGAACCGCTCGTGGGTAACCGTAGGAAAGCGAAGTCCCTTGAAGGTTCCCACATCTCAGTTACGGCACTGGGGAGGTATGTACCGACAGAAGCGGTGAGGTTCTTTGTGAGGTTCAGCGATCGCCTGCGCAGACTGGACCTATGTTGAACTGAGGTGGCCGCATTATGAGCGACGACGATTGACTCACGAGACGCTGCTGTTCTTCTTCTTGTCGACGTATGCTTCAAAGCCGGCGTCTAGCGCAGTCTGGGAACCATCCCTGCTGTCGATTGAGCCGCCAGGGCTCGAGGGGGGCTTCTGGCGGGACTGTGGAGAACCACGCTGTGGGCCCAGCTTGAAAATGTGGACAGTATCGTGCGCGGAGCTAACAGCCAGCAGGGTTGAGACTAGGTTGAAGTTCATCGAGTATATCCGGGCCTCCCGGGTACCTCGGCGGAACTGGTACAACTTCTCAGCCCCCGGAATGCTCCAGACGCGGATGACTGTGCCCTTGTCGGATGCGGTGGCCAAGATGGTACCAGTTGAATTGATAGAAAGGAAAGAGATGGGTGCTTTATGGGCTTGGATTACATTTGCGACGGTGAGTGATCGAGTGGAGAAGAGAAGGACATCCCCTGATTGTTGCGTGGGGGTGGTCTGCGGAGGTTGTGTGAGGTTGGCGGTGGTGGGAGATGGTACGGTGGATGGATATGCGAGGTATGAATTATCCGCAGAAGGGGACAATGCCACAATGGCTGCGCGACCAATGAGTCGAGTTCACCCAAAGAAGTTATTTGTCAAGCCACATACCTTCGGGGTTTGGGGTTGTTTCAATGACGTGAAGCAGTCGCATATTCGAAATGTCGTATATGTAGATCTCCGCCTCGAGAACGATGACTAGGGTTTTCCGGTTTAGTTTGACCGCGAGTATTGAGGAAGGGAACAGCAATTCGCAAATCATTGAATGACGCTGTGGGGAGGTTGGCTACCAATCCCAGTCTGACAAAGATTCGTCTGTGCCCACCTTGGTGTTGACGATCTGCAATTTCCTTGGGCTGGACTGGGGCTGATCCGCTGCGCCGACCAACGCGATCAGGGATGTACAGAAGAGCATTTCGACGATTCCTCGGGCACCATCGTCTATTCTTGACCTGTGAGTGAAGGGTGAACGGAATTTAGGCAAGACCTAAGACGCACTCATCGTGTACACCCTCCCAAATGGGTCGCAGTTCGTGATGCTATAACCCTTCCTCGTTCCGACGGAGATACATCTAGAAGCCACTTGAATATCTTGGCCGCTGTGCCGCGAAACGGTTCTACGCACGTAAAGTCTTGGTTGAAGTTGGCGAACAGCATGCCAATGATGCGTTTATCCGCGGGGATAGTTCAAGGTCGTGTCTGGGATGTTGGACAGGCAAATTCGAGTACGGGAGCAAGAAGTGGGTCAGTTGACCACGGCACAGAACGCGTTCCCAAAGCTCAAGTTTCCCACGATCACTACTGTCAATCGATCTCTCCGACGGATCAGACAAGAGGATGGCGGAGGAAAGAATTCTAGACACATATCGCTCCGTCTGGAATGATTTCTACGCTTGGGAGATCGAATACGCCTCTGAGGTTATCGCCTCACTCGCGGTAGATACCCCTGCGCGTGACGCGCCCGTTGCAGAAGATTCGTGTTTCTTTCAGGATGAAGATATTCTGAGCTTTCGCCACCTGATGCGACCAGTCCCCGATATACCTCTGTCGCCACCCGGGACTCTGCCTTTCGTGGAAGGCCATCCCCGATATCAGGCCTGCACACCAAGTAATCAGAATGTCATGCCAAAACGGCCGGCTTACAACCCTTTCATCACGGCATTGTTCGTCCCGTTCGCGGATGAGCCTAGATTTCAATCGAAGTACTTCCTAGAGGAATTCATGCAGGAGAGCGAATATACGGACCCAAAACTACATTGGCAATCGATAACCGATCCCGACTGTAAGTAGGGTCATCTCGATGTCCTTCGCACTGGCGCACTTAACGCGTAAAGCCGAGGTTATACAACTCCAGGTGTTCTTGAGGCTCCGTAAACTCGAATACACCCTGTCTCAGATCGATGCGGAGATGGTGTTACCTCAGGCCAAGATACCCAACGCCGACGCCGATGGGTTGTTTTGGGCGTGCAAACAACGGTGCGCGCCCCCATATTCTTCCGACACTTCTATTAACCATTGTTAGGGATCTATTTGAGTGGCCCGGAATGCTGAAGGGCACAGGAGATGGCGTCCGTACCATCGAAAGGTGGGATGTCGTATCGCGCGTGGATTCAATGCTGCGACAGTTCTGCCCTCTCTTGAGTTGCATTCAGTCGGCATGTCCTTCTCATAGTACGTGCTCCATCACGCACCCCGATCTTGTTTAACTCTGCCCGTAGCCCACGACTGCAAGCTAAATCGGGATGTCAAACCGATGCTAAACAACGACTCCCTCCGGCAACGAGCGGGGAGGAAATGCGATAATATGTGCTTTACACAGGAGAGCGACGAGTATGCCGTGAGTGTTCCCAGTGGCCCGAGCACCACTTGAACCTGACAAAAAGCAGGACGCAGCTCCAAGTGGTCTCATGACCAAGGACGTGATCTCGTTGATCAAGCTCCTGCCTGATGAACTCCCATGTCATCTCGCAGGATTGTGCCGGCTGAGTTGCAGAGACGTAAGCCCCCTCCCTGGTGGTAGCGCTGGGCCTAACGCCGTCTAAGGTCTTCGCATACCGTAGCAAACTATTCTCTTCTGCCGTTGTTTCTGGTCCAATTGTTCGTGATACCCCCGACCCCTCCCCCGACCCCCCAAACAAGTCATGGTTTAGTGCGTTCGTATGAATCTCATCCGCCCTACTCGCTCAACATTTCTCTAGGGGATTGCCGACCCGAGGCTCCGTGGCATGGGTTCACAGCGTACGATATATTATCCTTTTGCCGATACAGCGTTGACATTTCCCAGTGGCAAAGTCTGCGATCACGAAGGCCCCTGTCATAAGCCCACTCGCGGGGAATGCAGCTGTTACACGCGCAAAGTCCACTGTTCACGTAACTGCCCATGTTCTAAAATTTGTAAGTCGGGTTTCTACCAGGATTGTCGTGTAACCCTTTCACTGACTGGTGTGTCTTAGGTTTCCTTCGGTGGTATGTTTGCCGGTTTGAAATAATCGCTGTGCTGATTTCCCGCAGGAAAGGCTGTAAGTGCGCATGGAAAAGGGGCCCCAAGAATACACCATGCCAGGATGGAAAGGATGGAAAGCGGTCGAGGTGTGAGTGTCGAGCGGCGTTCCGAGAATGTGACCCAGAGACCTGCGGTAAATGTCATGCCCGGTGCGCGAGTTCTTGGGTGACTTCTCAGAGCATTCTGACGTATTGCGATTTCCAGTGAAGCCATAGCAGGTACCGACCGAGAACGCGGATATGTCCTGCCTTCTTAATAAAGTTATGTGTAGGCATTAAAGGCTATGGGTGCGCGAACGTTCTTCTGCAACAAGGACACGTCAAGGTGGGTTTTCGATCCACCGTGCTACCCTTGGCTGACCTACGACTATGTGGTTGCGAAGCCATTGAATGTGGCAGCGGCAGAGTATGGACTCGGTGCGTTCTCCACGCAGAGTATCAAGAAGGGTGCCATTATCGGAGGTAACACACCTACCTCTCGCGGCACCTGTTGTGGAACACTCAGCAAGCCACCAGAATACGTGGGGGAGATTTATCACACCTCCGACCACACGTCGAGAACGTACGTCCCCAGTCCGTTCTTGAGGCCGACTAATTAAATTCGCATGACAGCTACCTGAACCGGTATACGAAACTTAATTACCTCTTTGACTTGAACAAGTCGCTGGCACTTGATGCCTTAACCGTGGGCAACGAGACCCGATACCTAAATCATAGTGATAACTGCAACGTCGTGGCCTCTGGTGAGTTCCCATCACGGTTCTCCGAGAGAGCAGGAATTGAACCGCGAGACTCCCAGCTTCACTTGTCAACGATGAGCACCGCATAGTGTATCACGCAAGTTCGTGCTGCAAATCAGGGTGGTTTCCGATGAGCACTGACATACGAATATAGCCAAGGGTATAGGAAAGAACAAGGAACTGTTCTTGGACTATGGGACAGGGTACTGGGCAGAAGGGACCTTCGAAGATTACCTGGCCGAAAGGGAGGAGAGGAAGAATATTCCTGGGGAAATTCCACAGCGGGAACCAGAGCAGGACGCCGGGGAGCTGACTTATGGCTCAGACACTGGGTAAGGGACCCAAAGCAGCAGAGGGCGAGGTCTAAGATTGCACGTCGAGTTGTGGTAACAGGTGGGGGATGCCAGGCGTCTATATACGTGGTGATACAATGGGTAAGTATGTTGGATTGAGTGGTGGGCGTCCGGATCAGAGCGAGTGGTCCTGTTTTTACGAATAAAGTCCTTTGACACGACCCTCTATTGGTATGTTCGTAAGCTGTAGCGACTTGGTACGCTTCCCGTTCCTCCAATCGCTCACTAGGGCATGTGCCTCGAAGGGAGGGATATCCTTGTTCGCAGTCCCGACGGTGATGTGGAATCCCGTCCTAACCTCCTCCGGGAGTTGATCCGCGAACGATTTCCCCTCCTCATCACTCGACGCGGGCGCGATCTCGTCAGCGGTGATAGCCATGACCCGATCGTTCCACACAACAGACCCCAGGGTAATATGGAAGGTGGAGGGAGTGGGGGCGAGATAGAGCTCAGAGCACTGGTCCCATAAAGGCTGAGCCCACTCCTGGTCGAAGGATTTCGAATGTACGATGGTGATGTGGGGTTGTTTTGTGATGCGACCGCCCTTCTTCAGGTTCGTGAAGAACCGTTTCCCGTCCGCCACATCCGCATCCCCTCCAGCTGAGAAGACAGGGTTGAGAAGCTCGAGTAGGTCGACCTCCGGGACGAATCCATAATACCGCGGTTTGCTCTTCTTTTTCTCTCCTCCCTTACCCCCCTTCTTCTTCGTTGATTCATAGCCACGAGCAGCAGCCAGGGCGAGTCCAACCTTCTCCTGATCTGGCTTTTCCAACCCAAGGATGCGAACACAGCCATCGACAGCCCGATCCAAGGCGTGTTCGAGGTCCTCGTTGATGTCCATCTCGACGACCGCGTCGACTTCGCGTTCCTCGAGCTCTTCGCGTTGGTGAATGAACTGCCAGACTACGTCTTCGTGTGATTTTCCGCGAACGTCAGCGTGGAGGGTTTGATGTTTCTCCCCCCTGTCGTAGATTCGTTCACTGCAAATCCTGTGAATCGCGGCAAGCGGCTGTTCGAATGCCCAGTTAAGAGCGAGCAACCGGACTGGAGGATTGTAGCCCCGGACGGCGTCGCGGAGGGCCGTGCGATGCTGTCTCAAGTGGTTGTTCCTGCACCAGTTGTCAGACAAATAGATACATCACCGGTGGATTACTCACTTGTCAGCGATGACGACATCGTGTTTCTTCAACAACGCCTGAACGTCCTTGACGAACTGAGGAGCACCTTTCTTGGACTTGACATCGTCGCTTTGAGTATGCCCGAAGCCAAAGAGGTGTTCTAGGGCCACTGAGACAGACGTTTTTCCTGTGGGAAGGTGAGAAGATGACCCTAGAGTCGCGAAAGGCAAAGCCCTCACCAACGCCGGGTACCGCTATCGGTAGGATGATCGTCTTGCCGTACGTAACGTTTAGAGTTGAAGCGTCCTCATCCGCCACCACTTCTTGGGCCTCACCAGTTTCCATCCATTTCAGGAACCGTTCCCGGGTCGCAATAATCCCCTTGCCTTTGTTATAGTTATCGAACTGTCCGCGATCCCTCTCGATCTCCCCTTTGACCCACTTGACGTACACCAAGGTCTCCGGTCGTTTCAGCTTCGATTTGGGCAAACGAGCGCCGCTCAACGGTCCCTTCGTGCCAAGAAGGGTCTTCGTAACTTCTCGCCAGTCTCGGTACATCATGTATGGCTCATCGAACTTGACCTTGAAGAAGAAAGAGGATCCAGGTTCATAGGGTGACAGAGAACCAGAATGCCTTCCGCCAGCGGGAGGTTCTACGACCTGAGTGCGGACGACGAAGCCTTCGAGAGCTTCACCCTCCCAAACCCCGGTCTTACCGACCTCCGTGGTAAAATCCCTAACCTCCTGGATGGAGTTGAGTACGGTGGTCTTGGTTTTGATGAAACCCCACTCGTCCGCGAACTTGTCGACAAGATCAGTGGGCTGCGTACAGAATTCTTTCGTATTCTCGTTGATGCCGTGAAGGTGGAGTCCTGATTTCTCTGGAGGGTACGGCAGGACGTGCTCCTCAAAATCGTCGTCGCATAGCTAGCCCAGAGTTATTCAGCAAAGATCGTGCGATAGCTGAGGTTAGACGAACCTCTGCTACCGCGGTCCAATTAAAAAAGAAAAGCGTCCCGGCGAGCTGCTCGGTAGATTTCCCTGCCTTCTCGAGATGCTTATGTAACCACTCCTCCCCGACTTGCGAGTGACTGCGTGTAGCCTGGCTGAGGGGACCAAGAGAGTGTTTTGAAGTGACCAATAGCTTTGTCGGACTAAGAGCGGCGATGAAAACGATGCAGCCGTTTGACTTTAACGAGAGCGTGTAGGGGGCAGCTGTATGCGCTTCGAGAGACTCCCACTGCAACGCATTTAGTCCATCGGGGAGATCCCACATCGAGAATGACATACCGTCGTCCATGGGACTTCGCCTATATTGAAGAACTTGTCGTAGCCTCGGATGACAATCCGGTACTCCTTCTCGTTGCCAGAGCGTTTCCCACCCTCGTCCGCCTCAGTTGTGAACAGGCCGCGGGCGAGAGTTGGAAATGGGGATGGGACGTCGTAGTACTTGAATTCGTTCATCTTCCAGCTCCGGATGGTCATCTCTGGGGCTTCCGGGGCGACATATTCAGAACTCTTGATCAGTTTTGGATTGTTCTTGGAGATCCTCAACAACTCGTGGATGAGTTTGTTGTCTTTAGCAGAGTAGGTGGGAGCCATCGAGGTCAGATGCCTAGTTGCCGCGCGATATAGCTGGCGGGACAGGGAGAGACCCTGTTTCTGGATAAGAAGAGGGGACAGTTTGGTGCACGGGGATCGTACCAGCCAAACCGCGGCAATTTATTGTGACCGTCGTTGACGGTGTCGAGTCAAGGTCAGTCATTCGTGCGGAGACAGCTTTCAATCAGACAAGTCACCGCTTGATCCGCGCCCAGTATCGATCACCCTCTCGACCGCCATGGACGACGAGGCCGCAGAGATCGAGCTCGTGAGTGGAGAAGATATCCTCGCGTGGACTGGGCAGTAAACCCGTTTTGTAGCTCGAGCAAAACCTCAACAAGACTCGCGAGATTTCCCAGAAAATGACGGGTGAGCAGGTCCGCCCATCCACCCGTCGACGGCCGGCGCTGAAATACGTTAGCAATCCTGTCCAGCTTTGATACTCGGCTGGTGAAGCTGGAAAAGGCTATCCTTCCCCTCTATGCCTCAACGCAACTCCTCACACGGCGGGCTGGCAGTGCGTACTCTATTGGTCTCAGCCTCCGATGCGGTAACCGGTGCCCGGTTGTCAGACATCGACAGAGTACTTGAGAAGATCGAGGAAGTGGCCAGTAATCGAGACGGGATCGCAAGTGAGGAGGCTCTGATCTTGAAAGGGTATTCGCTCCACCCACCGTGATTGTGAATGAATGTAATTGACAGTGGGCCCCTACAGCCCTCAACCCGGCCAGTTGGAGATATACAGGGAAGCCCTGGAAAGGTTGAATGCTAGCATCGCGTTCAAGTCCTCTGAGGAAGACACGACCCAGGCTGTGAGCTTCGAGTTCTTCGTCAGCATCACTCGAGTTCACAGCTGCGTCACCAGGCTCGTATCGTCGAGACCGGAGCCACCAAGGTAACCCAACTATACACAAAACTTGTCGCAGAAGGTTCTGCTGGTATCCCTCCCGGCGGTCCAGAATTCAGTTTCACCCCCTTCGACCCCTCGTTGTTGGTACAGCTTATCCCCATCGCTGCGTTCCTCCGTACCCTCCCTCTACCTGCAACGCATCCGAACCACCCGGCCGCCCTTGCCATCCAATCTACGCTACGGGATGCTCAACGCGGCCACGGCGAGATGCGTGGGGGATGGAGTAGAAAATGTCTCGAGCCTCATGCTAAGCGTCTCTTGGAGCGGTCCGAAAACGTAGACGGAGTCCTCGCCGGTCGAGAAGTCGGTGCATGGGTCCGAAATATGCTCGCACTTGCTGAGGTCCGCCCAGCGCATTCATTTCCTCAGATCCGCATCTCACAAGGGATTTTAGGAGGAATACAACCTGTTGTCTGATCTCGCACCAATCCCCACATCATCCCTGGTCGCCACCACATTCAGTTCCCTTATCACCCCACTCATCTCTCTATTCAAATCGACCTTATCCTCACTCAACACCTCCATCAAGCGGAACCTGCAAAAACACACGTTCCTTGCCCTGTCCACGTACACATCGCTATCTAGGTCGGAGGCACACTGGGAGGACCTGATGTGCCGCCGCGCCGGGCGAAGGGAGAACGAGCTGAAAGACGCCCTCTCCTCACTTAGATCAGCTTGCTTGAGGAGCTTCCCAGAACTGATCGCCAATATCAAAGCGGGGGCGATGGGCAAGGGCGGAGACCAAAGTACGAATGTCGCCAGTTTCACGACCTCCGTAAGTCCACTGGCATTCGCGATCTATTTTCTTTTGTTTCTGATTTCATTAATAGACGGTGGAATTCCTTGAACGCCTGCCTGAGGTAAAAACCGCCGTGGGGTCGGCATTGCTGAAACTCGGCGACGGGAATTGGAGGATGGGTGAAGGTGTTACAGTTCCCAAAACCGCAAGGCTCGGCGAGGGAGATGAAGGTCTCATACTCGAAAACTTTATCTGTCAGTCCTCCCCCTCCAACCTTGACTTCACCACTTTTCACGATTGTGTCCTCGGTTTTCACCAGCCGACGTGGTGAACACGACGGTCACCAGTCTCGTGACGCTTTCCAGGAGTCAACGTCGTCCGGCGGTCGGTTCAGTCTTTTTGCTGAACAACGTATCCTATCTCCGCACGCGTCTTCTGGCCCAACCGATCAACGGGGTAGACGCTCTGCTGTCCTCACAAGTCAGGGAATTGCTCAACTCCAACTTCCGCACGGCCAAAGCGAATTACATGGATACCAACCTCTCGCCCCTGCTGAACGCCCTGGCGGAAGATAAGGAGAAAGGCAAGTCGTCCGTCAAGGAGAAGTTCACTAGGTTCTTCGATTTGTTGGATGAACTCGTGGAGAGGCATGCGATCGCGGCGGTGTTACCGGACGAATCGGAGGAAGATGAGAGAGAGACGATTTGCCAGGAGGTCTTGTTGTTGGTGGTACCCCTCTTCCAGAAGTTCACGCAGAAGAACCCCGGAAAGGATTTCTCCAGGAGTGAGTCGTGTGATCTACTCGCCAGTCGCAACGTTGACCATTTGTGCCCGTGCCTTCCACACTAGACCCACAGAAGTGTAAGTTTTCACACCTCGCTTCATCTTGCCTTCTCTGGGTTTGTTAATCATCACACCTAGATATCAAACTCTCCGCCACGGAGGTCGAAGCAAAGTTGAAGGGCATCTACTCATGAAACATAAAGTTATCAAGAGAGCACATAAATACGCTTTGGGTATCTGGTTGGCATATCTTCGTTATTGAGTGACTGTTCGTAAGGCCGGGAATGTCTCTATCCGTTGTACAAGGGTGCCGCTACCCGAGGTTTATTCCTCAATATCTACTGCCCTCCATGTAGCGTAGGTCGGTGAAGTTGAGAGTCGAAGCATAGAGACGGCACCGAGATTTGGTGAGACTGAAGGGAGTGGGGTCGCGGTCCTTCCTAGGCCCCATACTCTCGTCGGTTGTCCGTGTTTCGAACGAAATGGCCCCAGCTTTGCGATTCCAGGTGCACGGTTTGGAGCAAATATCCGGGACCCGCCAACACACCGGATGGGGTCCTGACAGTTCCCTCAATAAGTGCATAAATATTCGTGTATACACGCTGTCAGACGATACGATGAGTGACTGTCCGTAAGTCTACGCCAGGCACTACAAAGTCTATACCGCTCGATTGGGATATTTCCCAGAAAAAAGAGTTACCACCACAGGTGGGAGCGCAGAAAACCCGTTACACAGAAAAAGCCAACATGCCCCTTCCCCACTCGAAAAAACCAAAGAGGCGAACCGTAAGAAAAAAAGCACCACTTATGGTCATACAAAAAACGTAGCCGTGAGATAGGAAGCTGAATCGAAGGGGGGACGGAGTGTGGTTTACTCGTTGGCAAGCTTCTCGGTGGGGGTTTTTGGGGTTTCTGCGTCCCTGGCGTCATCGGCATAATCTATGTGCTCAACGTCATAGTTAGTCTCCTTGATGGTGTGGATGACGAGTCCGGCGAGGGGGAAAGAGACGAGCATCATGATCCAGCTGGCAAGGTGTTCGCTCAAGTAGGGGGTTTTTACGGCGTCCATACCGAAGGAACCGGCAGCACCGGCAGACTGGACGGCCTTGTAGAGACCGGCGAAACGGGCGAGGGTGAACGGGTCGTTGGTGAGAGCGGCCATGATCCAGTACGCGAGAGCCTGATAACACGCATCGCCAAAGTAATCTGTCGCATCGGCAAACAACCGAGCTCAGTTGGATGACCGAAACGGAGAAACTGAAACTGAGAACTTACAGAAGAAGAATAAGGCTCCCTTTCCAGCGAAGTGGTCATCCTTGTAGTTGATCTTCCCGCCAATCTTTTCGCGGGTGAAGGTAAGTTGCCAAGCGAGACCACAAGACCAGACGATGACGGTGAGGGCGGCGACGAAGGCGAGGCCCAACCAACCACGAGTCTTGCGACCGAGCCAGCTGGCGTCAAGGACGAGGAAACCGATAAGGAGAGCACCGACGATGGCACCAGCACCTTCCAAAGCGGCAATAACAGCACGCGTGGGTCCATCGAATTTACCAGCGTTGACGGCTCCCTGATATGCGTAGAAGTAGTTGGAAGCGAAGAACATCGGGAGGAGAGCTACATCACACGCGCCGGTGAGCTTGGGCCAACGCGGAGGAGGTTACGACTGCACACACCAAGGATACGCCAGTCCTTCAAACGCTCCAATAGACCCTTGAGCTCTTGGGGAATAGAAGACTGATCATCGACCCTGACGATAGTTCCATCGGGTCGGACGACTTGATGTGGGGCCAATACTGCCCAGGAGGAAACCACACCGAAAAGGATGATCACGAGGAAAGCCTAGAATCGAGGGGTAACCAGGGAAGGTTCAGTCGGTCTCGAGTCCAAGATCTCGAATGCGCTACTGAATGGAGAACTCACGATGTAGGTGGAGGTTGCCACGGAATCCAAATGGCCTTGCTCGAGATTGATAGCGAGGGCGATGATAGCACCGATGAAAGAACCGAACTGGAAGATGGCCCAGAAGATACCGAATGCCTTTCCCTTATCCTTCTCGAGAGGGTAACTCATCATGATACATCCCTGGGCAGACCAGAGCAGGGCGGCGGTGACACCGAGGATTGCGCCAGCAAAAATCAAGAACCAACGTGTACCCTGGGTTTGATGACTAGTGGGGAGAGAAGAGTGAGTGGGAAATCCTCATTGTCCTGACCGGTCACATACGCCCAGAGAGAGCCGACGTAGAGAGCATAACCCAGAGTACCCTGGATTCACGAATTCAGCTCGAGCACAGTTCGCGGTGGGTAGTGAAACTGACCATGAACAGAGTGAGCCGAGGGCCGAGCACTAAAATAGCCAGAAGAATCAGGGGAACAGTTGGGGAAGGTCTGATCGGGAGGGAACGAACCGTTGTTGATTCCTCCACTGATAAGACCAGTGAGGGCAAATGTGGCATAAAGGATACCATTTGCGGTATCCGATAGAGAGACGTCCTGAAGACCACCAGCTCCCAAGTTGGATACGGCAGAAAACATCCCGACGGTGGCGAAGCTAAATCGCCGGAACTACATCAACGGGAACGTCACAGGGCAAAGCGGGCGGAGAGAAGGGCTGACCAGGTGATACCCACCAACACCACTTGGGTCATTGGCGACCTATCGGCAGGATCTTGGGTAAGTAAACCTACTCACCCGGAACTGGAGTGACTGTGCGTACGTGTACAAAGCAGGAAGCTTCATGATGAGCTCGACGGGGGAGCGAAAGCCGAGAGAAGCTAGGGCTTGTGGACGGGAGGAAGAGGCGAACCCAGAGGGGGAGCTAGGGGAAAGGGCACATTGTGCGCTTTGGTTGGCTGGTTATATATCGGGGGGGGGGGGTAGA
>Ga0307509_10004411_pt1 | contig 20353 bp, 21 predicted proteins | sample 10_EM_MG_FD_202245 | JGI IMG/M metagenome (GOLD analysis project Ga0307509, IMG submission 202245) | Populus trichocarpa ectomycorrhiza microbial communities from riparian zone in the Pacific Northwest, United States - 10_EM | ecosystem: Host-associated > Plants > Roots > Unclassified | place... | reverse complement strand
GAGGATTGATTTTAAAATCCGGAAAATGGGGCTGTACGAGGAAATCACCCGAATAGATGGAAAGATCTGTAAAGGACGTACAAGGAAGAAATGCGCGGATGTGGCTTGGAAACCGTTCCGACTTCGCCGGCTCAATATGACCAACACTCCGCCATCGCAGAGGAAGTAATTTCATCCGAGATCGCCTCTCCACTAGATGGCTCTGCCACGACGGCTTTGAAGTCTAGAACGCCCTGCTCGCCGAAGAGGAATGAGACCCGAAGGAGAAGATCTGGGTGGAGCTTAACAAGGACTACTTGCGTGAACAGGAATGCAAGATCTTCCCTTTTTTTCTTTTTTTTAATCTCCCTTCCCCTCCCAATGAGTGCCATGGTATGGCTAACATGGATATTATAGTGAAACACCTAAACAAGGAAACTTACCTCCGCAACAGTATCATCAAGACTGCCAAAAAGTGGAAGAGGAATAAATCCCGCGATAGCAACAGCAAGGAAATGGCTGCTACCCCTGCCGGCAGTGCGAAGAACATGCTCATGTGCAGGAGCTATTCCAAGAAGATCAATTATAAGTGATCGAGGGACTTTTCGAGGATGATTAAGTGAGAGAGAGGGTGGTAGATAATCTCCTTCTTTTTTGGGGGTTTCTAATTCAGACTGTCAGTGCGCATATATCTGGGTGGGTGCATTATAGAGATTGGACGCTTGTTATGGTTCTTAGTGGGAGATTAGAGCATGGTGGTGGAAATGTCTGTATTAATACGGGATCACTCGGGAGGACTGTTTTCCTGGAGTGTACTTTTTATCTCAGATTCAGCGTGTGTTTAGTTTTAAGCTTATTTAGGTTTTTGGGTTTTTCTTTATTGTTTCACTGGGCCGCAGAAAATTGCCTAGTCTCACATTTTCTATCCTAATTGTGTCCCCGAGTCGAGAATTGGCACCTGTTTACGTTTGCTATCGGCTTGCTGTAGCGATTCCAGGGTGATGGGCCAATCCTTGACACGGAGGTAGTATACTAAAAAATCGAAAACAAGGAAAACTAAAGAAAGATTCAAGGAGGTAAAAATTGAACTTATGATCTTCGATAAAAAATAAAATAATTTTGCCCGTAGTCGAACCGGGGACTACCAGTGTGGTAGGCTGGTGTACCACCAACTACCCCACAAAACCATATGCGAACCATCCACAAAACCACCCCCTTGAACTCTTAGACATCTTTTCCGATGCTTCGTCTTGCTTACCGGTAGCTCTTTAGAAACATGAAGGGGGAGAGCAATTACGGTATATAGATAGAAAATATTGAAAGTAATCCAACACCAACAAAGTCACCACACATGTCACGAGTCCTCTAAGTACTCCTGCCATTGCAGTTGTTAATACACTTCCAGCATGATCCTGTCTCAAACCTCTTCCCGTAATTCGTTTCATTAGGGCAGGTGGATTCTTATTAGTCAAGAAAGACTTTTTTAATCAACAAAGACAATTACCCATACGGCAAATACAGTCCTAGAATGGTTATTGTAGATCTCTGAAACACTCTCTGAAACTCACTTAGCAGCCGCGGTCAGTTACCTTAAGAGTCTGGGGGCCCCACAGGGACGGCTAGGGATGGCTGATGCCAACCTGGGACTACCGATAATGGATGAGTGATATATTATGATTTCTGGTGCCCAACATACTTAACGATATTCCTGTAAGAAAGAGAAGAAGGTCAAATAGATCATCAAGTGCTCTGAGGATGAAGATTGGACTGAACCAATCTATTTCTCCGGAGGCCTTATTTTCTCTTTCAAATACTTCTACAACTCTTTTGCTTTAAATATATTGGTGATGTCGTAAGAAGGCCATGGCACTGTACCAGCACCACGGAGGTTGATATTGAGCAGAATGCACTGGATCTTTGGTAAGGTTCGCCAGAGAACACAATTGATCAGCTAAGGTCAGGATGTTGACAACTAATATTTGAACTTTCAGACTACAGTAGTTGGTGGTATACGACCTCCATCGGCAGTCCATCAATGGAGTACAAAAAGAATGGACTACCGCTGGTGGTCCATCAAGTCTGGCCTCGAAGATGCACAGACTAGACTGTTCGGAGCACTGGTGCTAAGAGAGTAATATTCTGATCATTTGCTTCAAAGCCCACCCAGTGGCCTGGGCAACAGTCTTCACCGGGGCTATTCCAGCTCGGCTGGAAGGTCAGTTATTGCGGTGTTGGTGTTTTTCGTTTGTTTGTTTTTTAGTTTGGTTCCGGGGTGGTAGAATCAGGGAGAAGTGGATGCTTAATGGTTTGGGCCTGCGATGGGAAGGTTTTATTACAATGGTCATAACTTTTAACTTTTAATTTCATTTCCTGACCAATGACACTTGTAGTGGGGTTGGAGTGGTGTATTGTTTGCAAATATTTGGTAGAAGCATGCACTAACATGTAGAAGTATGTCAATTCAACAGGTATTTCGGAAAGAGATATGCATAGTGTATGTAGGAAGTAGAATTTGCATTTGGCGTCATTCAGAGGATTCATTTCTTCACTGAGTATTCTGGTATACTTTCTCTCCGTATTTGCGTTCCAGACATACCCCTCGAACAGGCGTACCCCCCTGATTTGAGTTTACGCTTCTTGAATGAGCATAAACCAGGTGTTGCAAATTGTGGTTATGGTCGTTTCGTGATATTGACTGTTCATATGGACACGAGTGACACCTTGTGACTACTTGTGTCACCCCTTGTCTCCGCTCCTACTTCTGCACCTTCTTTCTTTTTTTCTTTTCTTTCTTTTCTCCTCATCTCTCAACATCCTGCTTATTGTTCTTTAAGCAATACAAGCTGCTCGCTTGTCTTGTAACCGCTGTTGCCTCAACCACCATCCCAACTGGGATGTTGACGAACTACTCTTCATTTTGCTTACCACTTATAGGGTTTGGCTCGCTATCGATCATTTCTAAAATTCTCTAAAATGCTCTCTTTGTCAAAGCCGATTTCGGAGTTTTTTTATATTTTTTCGTATCAAGGTTACTAACAGGCTTAATTCGTCATTCATGAACTTTCGGAAACCATCCCTTGACATCAGCGACTGTATTCTCCGGGACCAGTGTGGGGAGGGAGAAGGCTGAGGGGTCGGGGAATAGAAGGTAGGAGGAGGGGTCCAAGGGCCTATATAGGCCAGGCAGGTACCAGGGCAGGGGTGGGATTCAAGAGAGATATAAAAAAAAAAATTTAAAATGGGGTTTCTCCTATGGTGCCGCTCTGTCCTGAATTGTCTCTGTGACCGGTGAGATATTGAAAACTTCGTGCTACTCCAATCAGTGTTTGAAACAAAGATGACGAAGGAACCATAAACAATCCTAGCCTCAGTATTCCTAAGTGATATCAGCCTAAGTGTTGTCATGTGGCTAATATTAGCTGTGTTCGGAAGTCTACACATCTGGGATACTATAGTCATTAATTGGGCGGGGGGGGTGACGTGTATATTATCCTTTAGAAAGTGGGATTGATTTGGTATAATAGTTGTTTTAGTGATTAACCGGTAGGGTGAAGGTTCTGCTGATATATCGTTTCGTTGTTAGAATGGGAGCGTGGGACGAATGGAGATACCCGAGGAGAAACCGAAATGGCTCTTGAAATTTATGAGGGATCAGATGCTGCGATCACATAGGGTTAGAATAATAGCGAGGTTCCGTGGTGTGCTTAACTTGGGAAAGAGAATGCAAGCACAATGAATAGCCACAAATCAGACCCCGAGAGTTCCTTCCTGGGTTATACATTACATTTGTCTCACCCAATTTCCGCGTAGAGATATAGTAGGGCGCTCTAAGGAAAAATCATGAAATATCACTCATCCTGACCTAGGGTTCGAACAGTAAGGTACGGTAACATACGGTAACGTACCGGAAACTTACCAGACGCCGTTTGCCGACTGTCATAAAGCTTCAGGTCAAGACCTTGGATCTCATGTCATTGCTAAGAAAGCCTAGCCTAGCCGATATTCTGTCGCTTGGGTTGCTTCAACTTGGCACGTAAGATGGAAGACAAGATTACCTAACATCAGAATTTAAGGCGAGAGAAGCCGTTTTCCGGTATTTTATCCCCTTAGTGTAATTTACGGTAATTTACTGTATGGTATCGATCCTGTAAGGTACGGTAACGTACGGTATTATTCGAACACTATCCTGACCACGGTGCATGTTGAAAATGCACCCACTTGTAGGCAGCAGTACACTTCTGGGGTACGCAAGCTTGAAAGTTGTTCTCGCACATTCAATCTAATTTAATTATCATGGTAGTTCCAAACTTTCGTTAAAAACTACTATTTTCAACAGTCCCAGCTGGCCCTCATTTCCATTGACAGTCATTGGACATGGCCAACTACGGTATGTACAAGAAAGCTAAGTTTATGGCTTTGAAAAGGTTAAGGGAGTGATATTGGTGTGCACAAACAAACCAAAGAGCTAACCCTCCAGGCCCTTCTCGACCGAAAAGGTCAACAATCTGCTCTATGTGCCATTTTCGGAAGCTTAAACTGCTCGTCTGGGATCAGAAAAAAAATCAGACCTTATATCGGTGTAGAGACTTACATCATTTATTATTTACTTCACCAGAGCCCACGCACCCACTCCTTAAGATCGACGGTAGTAAAAACAATATCTCTTTCGGTGCTACCTTCAATTGGCTTTCAGAGACTTTTTCAAAATTGAGTGTTATTGCTTTTTCAGCAACAATAGGTTTGGAAAAGTCGGCAGTGGCGGCAGTGACAAGGTCGGAAGTGTTGATAGTGGCCACAGCGGCACGTTCGGAAGGGTTGATGGTGGCGGCGGCGACGGGTTTGTGATGTTTGACGGTGCCAGCTGCAACAACAGCCGCGGGTTCGTGGGGGTTGGCGCTGGTGGCGGTGGAATCGGCTTCCTTGCTTCCAATGGTTGATTCCTTCTTGCTCGTCGATGCCTCCTTAATGGTTGATGCTTCCTTGTCGCCTGGTATCCCTTTATACCTGGTGCCGCGCATGTCCTTTAGGTCCTTGTGGAGTGGTCTACCTGGCGATGAAACTTGTGAAGTATCTTGGGAAGTCGGGGGAGTTGGGTAGACTCCAGGTTGGGAGGTAGAAGGAGATGGGTGTCGGCCGATTTGCGAGGTTGCAGGAGATTGGTAGACAGAAACTTGCTCGTCTAACATGGTGGAGATGCAGAGTTGGTAGTAGATGCCTCCTCGCTAATCTCCCCTCGCCTTCTATCACCCTTGAGAGGTCGACCAACCTATGACAGGGTGGATACCTCCCTCTGCAAGAACACCTTACCGGTGGTCGGCTTTGAAAGTGATGAGAAGGAGGGTTTGTTGGTCGATCGATTTAAGGTTATTTTTTCTTTAATACAATGTCACGTGCGATTGTTAGAGTCATAGGGCATGGGTTCTGAGTCATATGGGTTCTAGATTCAGAAAACTCTGGCTACCCTACCGTAAAAACCCTCCCCCCAATCAGTCAAAACACCTTGGCAAGCTTTGACCTACCAGATCCAACCGGAGGTGGAAGAGCATAAAAAACACTATCTTGTCGGGTCTGAAGGCATTGCCTTCAATAATCTAATCACGGCTATTACTGCTTCCTTGAGGTTGCGGGGTGACGGTGGGATACTCGTCTGCAGGGGAGTGGGACATAATATCTTCTAGCAACCATTGTCTCACTACACTTCCTAAGGCATAGAGAGTGTATATAGTTCTTTCCGGCATAGCACTGTCAAAGGTCTTTATCGCAACTCTATCCCTCGCGCTTTCAATCAACTCTACCACCACAAGGCCAACACCCTGTGACTGACCGGGGCATCGGGCACTCCTGCTAACTTTTCCCTCAATCGAGGTCGACATCCAAAGCCCGTTTTGCTTCCCAGATTGACTGCGGTGTGTGGGAAGAGTATCCAGTTTGGGAGTACATCCTGGCCATTGAGTCGTCACATATCGGCTGCTGCGAAATTCTCTGGAAGACTCCCGCCGGCTTGCTTTCCTGCATCCCCTGTGGCATGGGGGGAACTTCCGGGGGTGTAGCATATGTGGGATTGGATTTTGAGGAAGATGTGCCTTCCCTCCTCTCCCTCTTTCTGGAGTTGGCGCACTTGACCACCGTCTGGCCCGGATTGCGGTTGTTGACTTGGAATAAACCCATGGCTATCAATCATCACCCTCTTGGTGGGGACTTTGTCGAGCAGTTTCTTCGAGAACCCAATTTACTGTTCCTAATCTTCTCTGCTCAATCCTCCACGTCGCCCAATTGTCATATTTCGTACTAGTGCTTGCTGCCTGTCAAGAATGTATTCTTCCTATGCTTTCCCCCGTAGATTGGTCGTTGGAGTAAGGTAGTGAGCAAGCATCCTCCCAGATCTGACTAGAGGAATCGTGCGGCTCGTGCGATTGTGAATTATTGGGCTCTATTGGGACAGAATTTTCACAAATATGGGGATCAGTTCTTTTGCCAGGGTTGGAGAAACTTGCGGTCTGTATTGCAGCAGGCCTGTTGTAGCCAGGCCACCCTCGCTCCATAAGGGCTCGATCCTGCACCTCTTCCTTGCCTTCTTGTCCACCTCTACCTCTTTTACCGAAGGGCATTAGGGCAATTTGTCAACCTTCTTGATGCGTAGAGGCAGGGGTGTAATGTCGTTGTCATTTTCAGTAGGCCGTCGACTTGTAGCGGTTATTATATCCGAACTACCGATATCGAATAGTGTTTAAATAATTGGAAGGGAGGGGAGATGCCGTAGGGGAGAGGCCGGGGGCATGGGGTCATAGTTGTACATTTTTGTAAAAACAACCACAAAACTGGGGTAGGTGGTGTTGGTTTTGTGAGGGTTTTGCTAGGTGGTTGGGAGTGATGAACTATATACACCCCAGCGGATCGTGGAAGAGGGGATGAATAAAAGGGGTCCAAGATTGAGAAGAGATGTTTTACGACGAGGAGAAAATTGTGCAAAGTTGTGAGGCTGCTTTGCGGGACTCGTAGGACCCAACGCACTAGCTGATATTATAATAATAATAAAAAAATGCCTTGAAGGAATTCATCGTGCCCCTTGATATAGAGATTCCCGACCAGAGTTAATTCGAGAGAGTAAAGGGGAAAGGGTGGAAAAAAAGGAAACCCTGAATAAGGCAGATCAGCAAAGTCTGTATGATAACTGATAATTAGCCTGTGGCCAGCAGAAAGTTAGCGGGGGCAAGACGCATTAGGGAAAAACAGCACATGACAAGACGTTCTATGATACTGGTATAAATCTCTTCTTTATGAAAAAACTCGTTCTATGCTTGCATCCCAATCAAAACTCCAGATAAGAATAAACCTTGTGATAGACCTCCGTCGGGGTAGCGCTGTACTGTTCCCCCTCATAGAGCCCTTAACCCCCTTCTCTACGGGATCACACTCTACCGAAATAAGCTTCTTTCTTTCGCCGTACTTTCTTTCAGCCTCTTATCGTGAAAACAAGTTTCACTAGAAACTCCGGGAGCTTGTCAAGTTAATCTATTGGGATAAGACTTACGCGAACTGACTTATACCCCTCATTTAGTTCTAAAGCAACACTGAGAGAGTCAGGGTGTAAAAACCCCATCCTGAGGCCGGAATGATATTTCCGAGATGGACACCTATCCTAGTTAGGCTGTGTTATTTAACGAGTGTTGCTTCGGCGGTTCTATTTCTTATCAGTCCGATTGCAAGAAGTCAGGCTTGAGGAGAGAAAGGGGGAAGCTGATGAACTAGCCTTCTGCAAAAACCTCCCTACCAAACAGCTTCACTGCGGCTAACACGGCCACTCTCGTGGTAACCCTTTTGGAAAATGGGTGCACAGGAATAACCAGCACGCAGAAAAAAGAGTAGTGATCCACGCAACCTGCAACGCCACCAGGCTCGCCCAGATTAGCATGATGAAGTTAATCCTCTTATGGCAGATTATTCGCACAGTAACTAGTTGCAAGAGGCCGCCACCGACATCTCTCATGGAGATTCAGGGACCTAGCACGCCTAGCAATTGGGCTCATAAAGTATCACTCGGTGAGTATAAGTATTATATAAGAATACCGGTATGATACTGAGTGCTCGAGTGCTAAATGTCTTCTTGTTTCTCTGATTCTAAAATAACATTTTATGTTTAATTCTTCTCTTTTCTACCATTTCAATGCAATTATCCGTCTTTTGCTAAATACTGATTGGGTACAGTACACAGATGTGGATCAGTATTCCGTACTATACACACTACCAACTAACATACCGCTGAAGGAAGTGGAGTACTGGTAAGCCTTACGTACAAAAGCTGGAACCTTGGCAATAGCTTCATAGAAATATACATACATATCCTATTTTGGCCCCAAATTTAACCCACAAACATCGACTCTCATCACCATGCACGAGTGGAATCTTGCCGGGCGGATCGCTCATGTTTTCCCAAGGTACCCTCCCTGCACGGCTCCCTCCCCATCAAGTATCCAAAATGTCAGTGACCAAAAGCTCCACTCAACCCACTATTGTGCGACCTGCCCGAATCCGCTGCGCCAACAGCCAGCTCAACCCATTACCGAGATACCCGACCAAACCTTCACTCAAGCTTCCACTGCATGGAAGTAAAGCCTCCTAGTAGAATTGTTCCCCCCGTTCCTCCACTCTGAAAACACTCTCACTAACTCGCATGGCCTAGGACAAAAACACACTTCCCCCCAGGTCTATACTCCTCACTCTCTTGAACATCCCGCATTAGCTGGCACTACGTGCCCCTCCCGCGTCGAGGACTCTACGCATCTGCCGTCCTATCGTTGGCGATTGAGTTCCCAGAATAGTGGTCTGTCCGCCCGCCGCGAATTGAGTTCTCGCTCGATATCTGGTACCCAATGCTCAATAATGGGTTTTTCAAGTGGGGGAGTTGGTGGGTGCTTAGGGGGGGGGGCAGGGTCCGGTGGAAGTGCTGCAGTTTGCCAAAAGTTGCTTTGGTTATGAGATCAGTGTCGTGGAGGATATTCGAGGCTGGAAGGCTGACTGGGATGCAAGAGCAGGGGGGATTGTTCAGGTGAGTCATGCGGAGAAGAGAGATGGAGTGGTGTGTTTGTCTTGTTATTGTAATACCGTGTAGGGTAGCGCTAATGGAGGTATTCCGGATTTGTTTCATGGAGTTGGATGAGCCCGTGGAGAAGGGAGTTAAGGGCCCTATGAGTGGGAAGAGCGCGGCGCTGCCTTGGCCGAGGTCTATCAACAGGTTTATTCTTATCTTTTGAGTTTTGATTGAGGTGCAAGGGTAGAGCAAGTCTTTTTCGTAGAGAAGAGATATTATACAAGTACGACGTCTTGTCATGTGCTATTTTTTCCTAATGCCTCTTGCCCCCGCTAGTGTTCTGCGGGTCGTAGGCTAATTATCAGTTGCCCAATATCTCGAATCTACCATTATCGAGTTTCCTTCCCCCCCCTTTTCTCTTTACTCTCGATTTACTGCTATGGTTGAGAATCTCTATATCAAGGGGCATGATGAATTACTTCGATGCATTTTCTTATTATTACAAATCTTTTAGTATTATATCATCTAGTGTGTTAGGTCCCGCGGGCCCTGAAAACCAGCCTCTCAGCTTTGCACAATTGTCTCCTCTTAGTAAAACTTCTTTTTCTCAACCTTGGACCCCTTTTATTCATCCCCTCTTCCACGATCCGATGGGGTGTATGTAGTTCATCACTCTCAATCACCTAGTACAACCCTCATAAAACCCACACCACCTGCCCAGTTTTGTGGTGGTTTTTACAAAAATGCAAAACTACGACCTACGCCCTCAATCTCTCTCCTTCTGCATATCGACTCCCTCCCAATTGTCCAAACAATCTTGGATATCGATCGTTTTGATATGATAACCCCTACGGGTCACGGGATACTGAAAATGACAACGACATTACACCCCAGCATTTATGCATCAAGAACATTGACAAATCACCATCAATGCTCTTCCATAAAAGAGGTAGAGGCGGACAAGAAGGGAAGGAAAGTTGCAGGGTTGAGCTCTGATGGAGCAAGGGTGGCCTAGTTACAACGGCCTGCTGCAAGACAGATGGCGAGTTTCTCCAACCCTGACAAGAGAAGTGATCCCCATATTTGTGAAAATTCTGTCCCAATAGAGCCCAATAATTCAGAATGGGACAAGCCGCACGATTCCTCTACTCACGCCGGAGTGGATACTCCAGCTCGGCTGGAATGTCAGTTATTGTGGGATTGGTGTTTTTCGTTTGTATGTTTTTTAGTTTGTTTCTGGGACGCTAGAATAAGGGAGAAGTGGATGTTTAATGGTTTGGGCCTGCGATGGGAAGGTTTTATTACAGTGGTCATAACTTTTAACGTTTTAATTTCTTTTCCTGACCAATGACACTTGTAGCGGGTTTGGAGTGGTGTATTGTTTGCAAATATTTGGTAGAAGCGTACACTAACATGTAGAGGTATGCCGGTTCACCAGGTATGTCGGGAAGAGATATACAGAGTGCATGTTGGAACTAGAATTTACATTTGGCATCATTCAGAGCACCTATGTCTTTACTGAGTATTCTGGTATAAAGTTACTTTATCTCCGTATTTGCATTCCCGACATACCCCCTCGAACAGGCGTACCCACCCGATGTGATTACTCGGGAAGAGCTGCTGGAGCCGTAGAAAATATAATATCAGTAACAATACACTATCAGTTTACGCTTCTTGTAGGAGCCTAAACCAGGCGTGGAAAATTGTGGTCATGGTCGTCCTGTGATATTCACTGTTCCTGTGGACACGAGTGACACCTCATGACTACTTGTGTCACCCTTGTCTCCACTCCTACTTCTCCACCTTCTTCTTTCTTTCTTTCTTTCTTTTCTTTTCTTCTCATCTCTTAACATCCTTCTTACCGTAAATTCTGGGTAAACTCGACCTGCTGCCATACTTCTTAAAGTAGCCACTATTCCTCTTGAAGACTAGCCATGTGGCGAATTCGCTTTTCTTGGGATAGTAACTACCATACAGGTTATAGTGGCGGGTCGAGTTTACCCCGAATTTACGGTATTGTTCTTTAAGCAATAAAAGCTGCTCGCTTATCTTGTAACGGCTGTTGCCTCAACCACCATCCCTAATAGGATGTTGACGAACAACTCTTCATTTTGCTTACCGCTTATAGAGTTTGGCTCGCTATCGATCATTTCTAAAATTCTCTAAAATTCTCTGTTTGCCAAAGTCGATTCCGGAGTTTTTTTATATTTTTCGTATCAAGGTTACTAATAGACTTAATTCGTCATTCATCAACTTTCGAAAACCATCCCGTGGCATCAGCGACTGTATTCTCCGGGACCGGGGTGGGGAGGGATAAGGCTGAGGGGGGGGGGAATAGAATGTAGGAGGTGGAGTCCAAAAGCCTAGATAAGCCAAGCAAGTACCCAAGTGAAAGTAAAGATTCAAGTAGATAATAAAAGAATTATTAAAATGGGGTTTCTCTTATGGTGTTGCTCTGTCCTGAGTTGCATCTGTGACAAGTAAGACATTGAAAACATTGTACTACTCCAATCAGTGTTTGAAACACAGATGACGAATGAATCATAAACAATCCTAACCTCAGTATTCCTCAGCTATATCAGCCTAAGTGTTGTCATATGGCTAATATTAGCTGTGTTCAGAAGTCTACACATCGACAATACTTTAGCCATCAATTGGGGGGGGGAGGAGACTTGTATATTATCCTTTAGGAAGTGGGATTGATTTGGCTATAAGGGTTGTTTTAATGATTTACCGGTAGGGTGAAGGTTCTGCTGATATATCGTTTCATTGTTAGAATGAGAGTGTGGGACGAATGGAAATACCAGAGGAGAAACGGAAATGGCTCTTGAGATTCATGAGGAATCAGATGCTGGGATCAGATAAAGTTAATAGAATAATAACGAAGTTCCGTGGTCCGCATAACTTGGGAAAGAGAATGCATGCACAATGAATAGCCACAAATTAGACCCCGAGAGTTCCTTCCTAGGTTATACACTACATTTGTCTCACCAAATTTCCACATAGAGATATAGTAGTGGCTCTGAGGCAAAATCATGAAATATCACTCATCCTGACCACTGTCCATGTTGAAAATACAGTCACTTGTAGGCAGCAGTACACTTCTGGGGCACACAAGCTTGAAAGTTGTTCTCGCACATTCAATCTAATTTAATTATCCTGGTAGTGCCAAACCTTCGTTAAAAACTACTATTTTCAACAGTCCTAGCTGGCCCTCATTTCCATTGACAGTCATTGGACATGGCCAACTACTGTATATACAAGAATGCTAAGTTTATGGCTTTGAAAAGGTTAAGGGAATAATATTGCTGTGCACAAAGAAACCAAAGAGCTAACCCTGCAGGCCCTTAACAACAGAAAAGGTCAACAATCTGCTCTATGTGCCATTTTCGGAAGCTTAAACTGCTTGTCTGGGATCAGAAAAAAAATCAGACCTTATATTGGTGTAGAGACTTACCTCATTTATTTACTTCTCCAGAGCCCACGCACCCACTTCTTAAGATCAATGGTAGTAAAAACAATATCTCTTTCGGTGCTACCTTCAATTGGCTTTCGATCAAAGACTTTTTCAAAATTGAGTGTTATTGCTTTTTCAGCAGCAATAGGTTTGGAAAAGTTGGTAGTGGCGGCAGCGGCAGGGTCGGAAGGGTTGATAGTGGCCACAGCGGCACGTTCGGAAGGGTTGATGGTAGCTGCGGCGGCGGGTTTGCGACGTTTGATGGTGCCAGCCGCAACAGCAGCCACGGGTTTGTGGGGGTCAGTGGTGGTGGCGGCGTTACGTTGGTCAGGGTTGACAGTCGTAATAGTGGAAGGTTTAGGAGTATCGGCCCAGGCAATTGTAAAAGAGGCTCTGCACTTCGGAATCTCAACGAAGTCCTTGGGGCGGGAGTGCGTGGTGATGAGGTTCTCGGTGCTGGAGATTTCCCATTGCTCGATGAGAACTGTTTTGTTTGCTTCGTTGATCGAAAATATTAGGACAATATTGACCTTCCCAGACGAGCTCGAGAGCCACCATTTGGCGTCGACACGCAACCGTGGAAGTTTTTCCGATACCCCGGATTCGATAGCCAGGGTGGGCCAGTCTTCATTATCTGGGCGGGTAGAATCAGGGCGGAAGGCGGAATCGGCTTCCTTGCTTCCAATGGTTAATTCCTTGCTGCTCCTCGAACCCTCCTTAATGGTTGATGCTTTCTTGTCAGCTGGTATTGCTTTATACCTGGTGCCGCGCATGTCAATTAGGTCCTCGTCGAGTCCGGGCCCTATGCTCGCAGTCTTCTTCCAAAGCATTCGCCCAAACTGGCTTGTCGCGAGATGATGAGTTGGACCCAGCATGAGTTTAACAATCAATGTCTGTGGCTGGTTGAGGTAAAAAAAACGAAGTTGTTTGTAGCGTGTGTCGCGAAGTTCTTCGATCTTTGCAAGTTCTGGTTCGGTTACAGGGGAAAATATAAGGTACTGTCCCCCATTACGTATGCTCAATGCCGTCGTTTGTGACTTAACCGCTCCGGCGAATGAGCGGTTATCAACAAATTCTCTATGCACCGCATCTTCCAGCCCTTCTGTAAGATAATAATGCATGTCAAGTGGTCTACTTGGCGATGAAACTTGTGAAGTATCTTGGGAAGTGGGGGGGGTTGGGTAGACTCCAGGTTGGGAGGTAGAAGGAGATGGGTGTCGGACGATTTGCGAGGTCGCAGAAGATTGGTAGACAGAAACTTGCTCGTCTGACATGGTGGAGATCCAGAGTTGGTTGTAGATGAAAGTGATGAGAAGGAGGAGTTGCTTGTTGGACGATCGATTTAAGCTTATTTTTTCTTGAATACAATGTCACGTGCGATTGTTATAGTCATAGGGCACGGGTTCTGAGTCATATGGGTTCTATATTCAGAAAGTTCTGGCTACCCTACCGTAAAAACCGGTTAGATCTATCATGGCTGATCGGACTCAGAGCGCTGCTCCCCAATCATTCAAAACACCTTCGCAAGCTTCGGCCTACCAGATCCAACCGGAGGTGAAAGAGCATGAAAAACACTATCTTGTTGGGTCTGAAGGCATTGCCATCAATAATCTAATCACGGCTATTACTGCTTCCCTGAGGTTGCGGGATGATGGTGGATGCTCCTCTGCAGGGGAGTGGGACATAATATCTTCTAGCAACCATTGTCTCACTACACTTCCTAAGGCATAGAGAGTGTATACAGTTCTTTCCGGCATAGCACTGTCAAAGGTCTTTATCGCAACTCTATCCCTCGCGCTTTCCATCAACTTTACCACCAACATCCAGGCCAACACCCTGTGACTATCCGAGGCACCCAGCCCTCCTGCTAACTTTTCCCTCAATCTATGTCGACATCCAAAGCCCGTTTTGCTTCCCAGATTGACTGGCTTGTAGGAGAAGAGTATCCGGTTTGGGAGTACATCCTGGCCATCAAGTCTTCACATATCAGCTGCTGCGAAATTCTCTGGAAGACTCCCGCCGGCTTGCTTTCCTGTATCCCCTGTGGCATCTAGTTCGGTGGGGGGAACTTCCGGGGGTGTAGCATATGGGGGATTTGATTTTGATGAAGATATAGCTTCGCTCCTCTCCCTCTTTCAGGAGTTCGTGCGCTTGATCGCCGTCTGGCCTGGATTGCGGTTTTTGACTTGGAATAAACTCATGACTATCCGTCTCCACCCTCTTGGCGGGGGCCTTGTCGAGCAGTTTCTTCGAGAACCCAATTTACTGTTCCTAATCCTCTCTGCTCAATCCTCCACCCTGTCCAATTGTCATATTTCGCACTAGTGCTTGCTGCCTGTCTCAAGTATGTATTCTTCCTATGCTTTCCCCCGTAGATTGGTTGTTGGAGTAAGGTAGTAAACAAGCATCCTCCCCGATGCAACTAGAGAAATCCTGTGGCTAGTGCTATTCTGAATTATTGGGCTCTATTGGGACAGAATTTTCACAAATATGGGGATCACTTCTCTTGTCAGGGTTGGAGAAACTCGCCATCTCTCTTGCAGCAGGCCTGTTGTAGCCAGGCCACCCTTGCTCCATTAGGGCTTGATCCTGTACCTTTTCCTTCCCTTCTTGTCCACCTCTACCTCTTTTACGGAAGGGCATTGGGGGCAATTTGTCAACCTTCTTGATGCGTAGAGGAAGTGGTGTAATGTCGTTGTCATTTTCAGTAGGCGATCGACTTGTAGGGGTTATTGTGTCCGAACGACCGATATCCAATAGTGTTTAAATAATTGGGAGGGAGGGGAGATGCCGTGGGGGAGAGACCTGGGGCATGGGGTCATAGTTGTATATTTTTGTGAAAACAACCACAAAACTGGGGCAGGTGGTGTTGGTTTTGTGAGGGTTTTGCTAGGTGGTTGGGAGTGATGAACTATATACACCCCAGTGGATCGTGGAAGAGAGGGTCAATAAAAGGGGTCCAAGATTGAGAAAGGATGTTTTACGACGAGGAGAAAATTGTGCAAAGTTGTGAGGCTAGTTTTCAGGACTCGCAGGACCCAACGCACTAGATGATATTATAATAATAATAATAAAATGCCTTGAAGTAATTCATCGTACCCCTTGATATAGAGATTCCCAACCAGAGTTAATTCGAGAGAGTAAAGGGGAAAGGGTGGAAAAAAAGGAAACCCTGAATAAGGTAGATCAGCAAAGTCTGTATGATAATTGATAATTAGCCTGCGGCCAGCAGAAAGCTAGCGGGGGCAAGACGCATTAGGGAAAAACAGCACATGACAGTGTTCGCAGCCGTCCGGGGGACTGCCAAGAGCCAGGGACGGGACGGGACGGCAAAACGTAGTCGGTCCTCGTCCTTGAATTTCCAGGACGGCCCTCATTAGGAAGGACGACAAGCCCCACGATCTGAGACATATTCCGGTAGGCGACGGTAGGGGACGGCCGGGGGATGGCATGGGACGGCGGGGGACGGTGGGGGATGGTCCTTCACTCAGATGAGTGGGGCAAGTTCCAGAAAAGACTGGACAGGACGACAGAACGCCGTCGGTCCTCGTCATTGATTTTTACATGTCGGGCAACTTTAGAAAATGACCGGACGGGACGACAAACTGCCATCCGTCCTCGTCCTGGCTCAGGACGGACGGACTACCCAGTTGCGAACACTGGCACATGACGAGAAGCCCTATGATACTGGTATAATATCTCTTCTTTATGAAAAAACTCGTTCTATGCTTGCACCCTAATCAAAGCTCCGGATAAGAATAAACCTTCTGATAGACCTCAGCCAAGTTAGCGCTGTACTGTTCCCCCTTATAGCGCCCTTAACCCCCTTCTCTACGAAGTCACTCTCTACCCAAAAAGCTCGTTTCTTTCACCTTACTTTCTTTGGACCTCTTATCGTGAAAACAAGTTTCCCTAGAAAGTCCAGGAGCTTGTCAAGTTAATCTATTGGGATGAGACTTATGCGAACTGACTTATACCACTAAGTTGGTTCTAAAGCAACACTGAGAGAGTGAGGTTGAAAAAACCCCATCCTGAGGCCGGAATCATATTTCCGAAATAGACACCTATTCTAGTTAGGCTGTGTTATTTAACGAGTGTTGCTATGGCAGTTCTATTTCTCACCACTCCAATTGCAAGAAGTCAGGCTTGAGGAGAGCAAGGGGGAAGCTGATGAACTAGCGTTCTGCAAAGCCTCCCTACCAAACAGCTTCACTGCGGCTAACACGGCCACTCTGGTGGTAACCCTTTTGGAAAATGGGTTCATAGGAATAACCAGCACACAGGACAAAAGAGTAGTGATCCACGCAACCTGCAACGCCACCAGGCTCGCCCAGATTGGCATGATGAAATTAATCCTCTTATGGCAGATTATTCCCATAGTAACTAGTTGCAAGAGATCGCCACTGACTTGTCTCATGGAGAGATTCAGGGACCTAGCACTCCTAGAAATCGGGCTCATAAAGTATCACTCGGTGAGAATAAGTATAAGAATACCGGTATGATACAGAGTGCTCGAGTGCTAAATGTCTTCTTGTTTCTCTGATTCTAAAATAACATTTTATGTTTAATTCTTCTCTTTTCTACAATTGCAATGCTATTATCCGTCTTTTGCCAAATACCCGTTGCGTACACAGATGTGGATCAGTATTCCGTACTATACACATGACCAACTAACATACCGCTAAAGGAAGTGGAGTACTGGTAAGCTGTAGGTACAAAAGCTGGAACCTTAACAATAGCTTCACAGAAATATACATATCCTATTTTGGCCCCAACTTTAACCCACAAACATCGACTCTCATCACCATGCCCGAGTGGAATCTTGCCGGGCGGATCGCTCATGTTTTCCCAAGGTACCATCCCTGCACGGCTCCCTCCCCACCTAGTATCTAAAATGTCGGTTCCCAAAGGCTCCACTCAACCCACAATTGTGCGGCATGCCCGAATCCGCTGCACCAACAGCCAGCTCAACCCATTACCGAGATACCCGACCAAACTTTTACTCAAGCTTCCCCTGCATGGAAGCAAAACTTCCTGGTAGAATTGTTCCCCCCATTCCTCCACTCTGAAAACACTCTCACTAACTCGCATGGCCTAGGACAAAAACACACTTCCCCCCAGGTCTATACTCCTCACTCTCTTGAACATCCCGCATTAGCTGGCACTACGTGCCCCTCCCGCGTCGAGGACTCTATGCATCTGCCGTCCGATCGTTGGCGATTGAGTTCCCAGAAGAGTGGTCTGCCGGCCCGCCGCGGATTGAGTTCTCCCTCGATATCTGGTACCCAATGCTCAATAATGGGTTTTTCAAGTGGGGGAGTTGGTGGGTGCTTTGGGGGGGGGGGCAGGCTACGGTGGAAGTGCTGGAGTTTGCCAAAAGGAGATCGGTGTCGTGGCGGATATTTGAGGCTGGAAGGCTGAATGGGATGCAAGAGCACGGGGGATTGATCAGGTGAATCATGCGGAGAGGAGAGATGGAGTGGTGTGTTTGTCTTGTTATTGTAATGCCGTATAGGGTAGCGCTAATGGAGGTATTCCGGATTTGTTTCATGGAGTTGGATGAGCCCGTGGAGAAGTGAGCTAAGGGCCCTATGAGTGGGAAGAGCGCGGCGCTGCCTTGGCCGAGGTCTATCAACAGGTTTATTCTTATCTTTTGAGTTTTGATTGAGGTGCAAGGGTAGAGCAAGTCTTTTTCGTAGAGAAGAGATATTATACAAGTACGACGTCTTGTCATGTGCTATTTTTTCCTAATGCCTCTTGCCCCCGCTAGTGTTCTGCGGGTCGTAGGCTAATTATCAGTTGCCCAATATCTCGAATCTACCATTATCGAGTTTCCTTCCCCCCCCTTTTCTCTTTACTCTCGATTTACTGCTATGGTTGAGAATCTCTATATCAAGGGGCATGATGAATTACTTCGATGCATTTTCTTATTATTACAAATCTTTTAGTATTATATCATCTAGTGTGTTAGGTCCCGCGGGCCCTGAAAACCAGCCTCTCAGCTTTGCACAATTGTCTCCTCTTAGTAAAATATATTTTCTCAACCTTGGACCCCTTTTATTCATCCCCTCTTCTAGGATCCGATGGGGTGTATGTGGTTCATCACTCTCAATCACCTAGCACAACCCTCATAAAACCCACACCACCTACCCAGTTTTGTGGTGGTTTTTACAAAAATGTAAAACTACGACCTACACCCTCAATCTCTCTCCTTCTGCATATCGACTCCCTCCCAATTGTCTAAACAATATTGGATATCGATCGTTTAGATACGATAACCCCTACGGGTCACGGGATACTGAAAATCACAATGACACTACAGCCCAGAATCTGCGCATCATGGGATACTGAACTTGACCACGACATTATACCCCAGCATCGATGCATCAAGAACGTTGACAAATCACCCTCAATGCTCTTCCGTAAAAGAGGTAGAGGCGGACAAGAAGGGAAGGAAAAGTTGCAGAGTTGAGCTCTGATGGAGCCAAGCCATCCAATGGGTTGACCCGGGTCGAAATGAGCGGACCCGACCAGACCCAAGCCCAACGAATGTTCAACCCACCCAACCCGGCACAAGGAAGCATGACCAGGGTTTGCCCAACGAACCCGTTGGGTCATTGAATAAATGAGAAGGTAATGCAGTTAAGAAAAATGTAATTATATTAGGTGTTATGAATATTAAATTCCTGCAATAGTACTGAAACGATGAGGCAGAGGGAGTAGGGTTCCGAATAGTCCGACCGGTCGGGTCTGAGAGGCACGACCAGTTGGTCGGTCTGAATTAATGTCCGTGACTAGACGTGACCAATTAATGTAGTCAAGGACTGGTCGGGATTAGTCCAAGACCAGTCTCCCTATTCCCCCCTGGCATGGGCGGAAGGTGGGGAAGGTGTATTAATAAGCAAGTTTCGCTACATGTATCATCACTCGATTAGTGAACTAAAAGACTTGATAACGTACCCTATAGCAAGGCAAAACACACGGTTATATGAAATAGTCCCCAAGTAGAGAGCCTAAACCGGTTTTCTGAATGCCACTCTATAAGTTTGCTTCATATAACGATGTGTTTTAGTCCACGGTTGGGTACGTTAGTTGCAACGGAGCTTCACTGCCCTGTATAAGCAAGGCAACATGAGCGTTCCAACTTGCCTAAGATTGGGCCGTTTAGTTGGTTAGCGGAGTCTGCTCATCAGTATGGGTGAATGAGAGAGAACATTCACACAGCTGGTTTCTCTGCAGAGGTTTTGATGATTTAATTATTGTCTTTAAGCGGATAAGCCACAGGCCGATACATCTTCTATCACTCGGTTTTCACCTGGTCTGTCCAGTCCGAGTGAGCTCCGTCCAGTCAGTTTCAACAATCATGACTGTCCGGTCAGTCTAATTTCCGCCACCAGACAAGACTAGACTTTGGCCTGGTCTAGCTAGTCTGAGCCAGTCCACGGCCGACCATTCGGAACCCTGAGAGGGAGCCTACTGGAAGTAATAGGTGAAACAAAGTGAGAGAGGAAAAAATGGTTTGAGCAATAAGAGTGTAACTGTAACCGCTTCCCGTAGGGTAGCGGTCTTGCAAAGGGATATCGGTATTGACTCTAACCAAACTAGTGGTATAAATGAGATCAAGTACCAGAGACGCCAACAAGTAATTGAATAGGCTCTATTACTTTTATCGAAACTACTAAGAGAAGGCCAAGTGCTTTAGGCCTATGCGAAGCTCAAAGATTCTCGAATCGAATGAAATAGAAGATAACAGTTCAACCAGGTATATTGAAAACTCTGTCTGTCGAAGTCTGATCTCTCTAAGTCCGGAGAGATACAGGTCTTTAAATACACTTGCGATAATCCATCTCGCATCAATCATATCCAAATCCTAAGGCATCAAACGATAC
>Ga0307509_10004410_pt1 | contig 20361 bp, 12 predicted proteins | sample 10_EM_MG_FD_202245 | JGI IMG/M metagenome (GOLD analysis project Ga0307509, IMG submission 202245) | Populus trichocarpa ectomycorrhiza microbial communities from riparian zone in the Pacific Northwest, United States - 10_EM | ecosystem: Host-associated > Plants > Roots > Unclassified | place... | reverse complement strand
TTATTTCACAATAATGATGCTGCACCACAGTTCTCTTCTTCGGTAGGAGGGACCCTACCCACTGTTATTACAGTAGGACCAACGCCTCACGCGCTCGCATGCCCACACATATGTTTAAAATAAAAACAATATTTATTTAGAATTGAATTTCTCAAAAATAAAAAAAAGGAAAGAATTTTTACTTCATACCCAATTAATCATTAAATTATCAATAAAGTATTAGTCTAACGGTTAAGACACTGCTATATCCCTGCAAGAGTGAGAATACAAGTTCGATCTTCAGGAAGTGCACTTATTGGGAGGGGCAGCCACGAACCCCGAACGGGACTAGTCTCCTCCTTTAAAAGGGTGTGAGGATATCCGAGTAAGGAAAAAAAAAACCAATCATTAAATTAAGAGAAATAAATGCATCCATTATATTTTCAAAAAGGGAAGAACTATATATTTTCCTAAGAGTACTCTTGGATTCTTACACTATCAACAATTAGTAAAATTCATCAATTATCTTAGTTGTATTTTCCATCCATTCATCATTAACAATATTTTATAATGCTCAATGAGTAAGTGTAAATATTTAAATTAAATATAAAATTTATTAAAAATGATAAGAATATTTTTATATAAACCGAAAATATATATTTTTTTATTTTATCTATCTCTTTGTCAAAAGTATGTATATTATTGTACTTCATGTAGCTAAGAAGAAAAGGACCTACGTGGTTATTTAGTCATTAAAAGAAAAGGAAATTTAGTCGGTAGATAGAGACAAATTTAGAGGATGCTCGAGAGTGTGGTAATGATTGCTTTTTGAAGTGGTTTTTATTTTAAAACACATTAAAATAATATTTTTTTATTTTTTAAAAATTATTTTTGACATCAATATATCAAAATGATCTAAAAACATCAAAAATATATTATTTTAAAATAAAAAAATAAAATAAAATTCAAAATTTTTTAGAAGTACTTTCCAACCGCAGTGCCAAACACTGTTATTTTCTCAGTAACTTCTCCTGGGCACTCTTTGAAATTATATTTTATGAAATTTTAATTTTTTTAATTAAAATTAATTTTTTATATGTTTTTGAATTATTTTGATATAGTAATATTAAAAATAATTTTTAAAAATTAAAAAAATATTATTTAAAAAAACAACCATAATTCCAATCACTTCAATTTTTCCCTAAATTAAATCTAATTTGATTTTATGCAGTGTCAAACGCAATCCCAAGATAGAAGTGCACCTCTATCATTCATGGTCAGCCATTACAAAAGCTACAGCATAACCCAATAATTTGCTGACGTGTTGTCCAATGCTTCCAACCTTAATGAAAATCAACTTCTCTTTTGGTGGGCCCTTCCTCCCAAAGCCACTTGCTTTCTTCAGCTTTCACCTTCCTAATCTACCCCCGTTTTAGTAGTTTAATTACCAAGAATAAAAAAAAAAGAAACTGTACTGTAATTCTGTCCCCCCCTTCATGTTAAGGAAATGTACATGGAAAGCACTGTGATTATATATGTGGTCGGTTGTAACGTGTACCCTTCACAGTGGATTCATCGTCCCGGTCTGTGAAAAAGAGAGAGAAAAAATAAAAATATTCGTGTTAATAAATTTATCTTGCAAAATAAAAATAAAAAAGCTGGGAATTATGAGTTCCATCTCATCATAATCAATGGCAAATGATCTTAAAGGGAAAAAAGAGGACTATTCATTCGTCCAGAAATTAAATATAGTGAGGAATTTATATTCATTATATCCATAATTTGAGAAATTCATAAGGTTTTTAACATACATTTTGCATTTACTCAATAGTCTAAATGCTATTCATTTCAAATTAGTTTTCCAAATAATATTAATTAATTATCGATGGAGGGAAGCCAACTAAATACCATTTCAAGGGGTGATATTGCTTGTACATGGTTATTATATCTTATTAAAGAGATGATTTATAATTTGTTTGGTGATGTAGTAGTAGTTGTTTTTTAAAATATTTTTTTAATTATAAATATATTGAAATAATAGTTATAAATATATTGAAATAATCAAGAAAGTTAAAATAATTTTGTTTTGTTTTTGTTTTTTGAAAAGATATATAATTGCTAATCCATACGAAATGTTTTGTTCTTTTTTTAAGAAAAGAGAGTCATAACTTATTCTGACAGACAAAGACAAAATGAATGATGAAGTAAAAGAAAATCCTAATGGATACGGTTTCAACATTAACGTAACAGTAGATCAGAGCAGTTAAAAACCTCAACACTCACCTCTCCTCCTTAATTACCGGCTCTCGCCTCTCTTTCCATTTCCCATTACAACATTGCCTCTCTCTCTCTCTCACACACACACATATTCTCCGACAAGTTTCTCTGGCAAATCGCCGGGAATCTCGTCGGGAAATAATAACAACAAATCTCTCTCTCTTTCTCCAAATCATTCAATCTTCAAAACCCGCATTTTCTTTTTCAAGTCGAACCACATTTCATTGCCGGATCAGCGAGCTTTTTATGAGGGATTGTCAATATAGAGCTTAAACTGGGATTTTTATTTGTCAAGTTTTTGTTCAAATCCTTGCATATCATTTGTGGGATTTCTTTGGATAGTGTAGTTATTTGCTTAGGAGTTCTGTAAGCTGACGGAGTTCGGTGTTTCTGGAGATTAAAGTAATGAAAGAACATGAAGCTGGTGTCTTTGGTTTTTTTGATTGAATTTTTTTTATAGAAACAAGGAAGGGTTTTAGACCTTCAAGGTTTTTTTTGTTTTCATCATCTTAATCAAGTTCAAAGAATCCCTCCGTTTCCTTTAGAGTGAGCAATATCCGACAATACATTTAAATACAAAAGATCAAGTAAGGAGAGAGAGAGAGAGAGGGAAAGAGAGAGCATCTATTTTGTTAAATCTTTAATTTGACTCGTATTGAGGGAGTTGTTAAAGTGGGTTTGGTGATATTGGAGGGAAAGAAATGTTAAAAATGTGGAAGACAGAGGACTCTGTTGAGGAATGGGAGATGAAAGTGAAGTTATTCGGTGGTGGAAAGGTTGATAAGTTGAAAACTTCTGTGGTTTCAAGGTCTTCAATGAAGCTGTGGATGATAAGGGCAATCACAACTGTCTTGTTATGGACTTGCGTGGTCCATTTACTGGCCTTGGGAGAGATTTGGGGGCCGAGATTGTTAAAGAGTTGGCCTTCTTGTTTTAGTAATCAAGATGCTGAGCTAACTTCTGTTCCTGCCAAACTTGTTCTGCCTCCGAAGAGTAAGTTCATAATTTCATCATTCTCAGCTTAATTATTGTTGAGAAATGACACAGTTTTAAAAAGTTGCTGATATTCACTAAAGTAGAGGTGTAAGGTGCTTTGCTTTATATATTCCCTTATTTTCATCGTTTGTACTAAATATTCTTTGGATAAAATTGCTTTATTGAGTTATTGCCCTTTCATTCTGCTTATACATTTTTTCTTCTGACATGGATTGATTTCCTGATCATGACTATAATTAATGTTCCTGCACCATTGTTGATTTGCCTGTAAATTTTTAATTTGTTCATCTTATAGATCATTTCTAACTTTGTTGTTTTAGTTTCCCTTTAAATTTCTGAAATTTCTTCTCTAGTTTCTAAATTTGGTAATTGTTGCTTTGCAGGAATCTACAAGAATAATGGATATCTCATGGTTTCCTGCAATGGAGGACTCAACCAAATGCGAGCAGCAGTGAGTTGACTGCTACTTATCATAAATTATCTATATTGAAATCGCCTTTGATTCTGAATGGTCTCTATAATTTGCTCCTATAACCATTTGCGTTGTTGACACTTCTGAACATGCTATGCAGATATGTGACATGGTCGCTATTGCAAGATATCTAAATGTTACTCTTGTTGTCCCAGATTTGGATAAATCCTCATTTTGGAATGACCCAAGGTAATGTTTACTAGTATAAAGTCTTGAAAAACACTTGATTTTTTCTTTCTTTGAAATATCTGCCAAATTCAATTCAGAAATGTTTGTAATCTATCTAATCAATCCATTGATTTCACTGTGGGGCAGTGAGTTTCAAGACATATTTGATGTTGATCATTTCATCACTTCCTTGAGGGATGAAGTTCGTATATTGAAAGAGCTACCGCCTAGGCTTAAAACACGAGTAAAATTGGGATTGTTCTACTCATTACCTCCTGTTAGCTGGTCAAACATTTCTTACTACACCCATCAGGTTAGTTCACTAGAATTCTAAAGCGAGCATTAGCCTTTTCATTTTCCTTTTCATTTTGCTATGTATTTGGACTTGTGCGACTAATTTTAGAATGTTGTTGCCAACAGATTCTTCCTCTACTGCAAAAGTACAAAGTTGTACATTTGAACAAGACAGATGCTCGTCTTGCAAATAATGGACTTCCTATTGAGATTCAAAAGTTGCGCTGCCGTGTAAATTTTAATGCTTTGAAGTTTACATCACAGATAGAAGAACTGGGTAGAAGGGTTGTTAGGATATTGAGGGAGAGAGGCCCTTTCCTGGTGCTTCATCTCAGATATGAAATGGACATGTTGGCTTTCTCTGGCTGCACTCACGGTTGCAATGATGAGGAAACAGAACAACTGACAAGAATGAGGTAATTTTCTCTTTATTATTTTCTTAATATGTTGTTAATTTCAAACACAACTAACTTTCGCAAACTTTCACTTGGTCAGATATGCTTATCCCTGGTGGAAGGAAAAAGATATTAGTTCTGAAATGAAAAGGAAAGAAGGTTTGTGTCCTTTGACACCTGAGGAAACTGCCCTTGTGTTAAGTGCACTTGGAATTGACCGTAATGTTCAAATTTATGTTGCTGCTGGAGAAATATATGGTGGAAAAAGAAGGATGGAGGCTTTGGCATCCGCTTTTCCTAATTTGGTTAGTAGAAGGAAGCAACAAATTCTTCTAACATCTGTATGAATGAATGCCTTAATCCACCTTTTTAACCTGAAACAGGTCAGGAAAGAAACTCTGTTGGGACCATCAGATTTGAAGTTTTTCCAGAATCATTCATCTCAAATGGCAGCACTAGATTATCTGGTGTCCTTGGAGAGTGACATATTTGTTCCTACATATAATGGCAATATGGCTAAAGTTGTTGAAGGTCATCGCAGGTAATTCATTGCTGCTATGTCTAATACACATTCTCAACTGAACTGAGAGCTTAGCTATAAAGAATGAACTAAAAATGTCCTAAATGAACATCTGTTGTAACCATTATACCACGTACAGCATAAAAGTCCTTGCCACTAATTCAGGTATAATCTGAAAAATAGAGGACTGCTAGCTGTAACTAAAGAAGGACTTATTGGTGTTAAATAATCTGGAGTTTGTAGTTGATAGATTTAATTTACTTTGTAGTGTCTAGAGTTCCAAAAGAAAAATGAATGAAAGAAAGAAAACATCAATTGAAGATGGTTAATTTCCGTTGTCTTTTGATGACTTTCAGATTCTTAGGATTCAAGAAGACTATTTCATTGGACAGAAAGCTTCTGGTTGGTTTAATTGATCAATACAACAAAGGCTCATTGAGCTGGGATGAATTCTCTTCTACTGTGAAGGAAGCTCATGCTGATCGGATGGGTAGTCCAAAGGCGCGGGTTGTTATACCAGATAAACCTAAGGAAGAAGATTATTTCTATGCCAATCCACAAGAGTGTTTGCAACTGTTAGATGAACCATTGAGAAGTTCATGAACCTAGTCATGCCAATGAGATGGTCATCCTTAATAATACCTGGTGCTAGTGCATATCCATCAAAGGAGATGCCCTAATTTATATTCCATGGACATTGCAGACTTATATGCAGAGGCTTGCGTCGAGTTGGATTCAAGGACAACTAGGGACTTCATCCATGAGTTTCTTCAGCAGTCTCACTAAAATATTTATAATGGTTCATTTTTGAATGGCCAGATTGTATATAGAGGGGAAAATTGTGCCATTGGAGGGCTAATGTCCAATTAGCTGGATTATAGAGGGGTTAGTACAAAATTTCCTGTGGGGGAGTTTCTGGGATGTATAGTCCATCCTCAGTTCCCTCATATCCCCTGTCATAATTTTTTCAGCATCAAATATGCAATAAAGTCACATTCTTCTTTTCCCTTCTCATAAAACTATGATCATCTAGTCTGGTGCATGATGACACTTCACCTCTCTCTCTCTGCCTACATGCATAGTTCCATATGTTGAACATGGGATGCATGCCAACTACTTAATCATGTCTCTTGCATGGTGCTAGCCACATGAAAAAAGTGCATCTCTTGCTAAACCATTCAAAATTAGGTAACTGAAAATGAATCCCTTCATGCTACCAGATTTCCTTGTGGGATTCTTACATGCCTGAAAAATATTTTAGGTTTCTCTTTTTTTTTTGTTTTGGAGAGTCCGAGAGACACTTGTAATAAAACTAGTCATGTGCCTGCAGATATGAACAGCATTTATGACGATTAATTATATTGTTAACACATTTCGGTGGCATCGATAATAATCATTTTGATGCCTTGGTTGCCGTATCTTAAAGAAACTGAACAAATAATTGATATTCCTTGGACATCGTTTCCAATATCTTCATCCAGCTAGAGATTTTGCATGAGAACTTCTATGAAATATACAAAGTACAAGTAGAGTATGCTTCCTCCATCTGCCATGTTCAACTTGTTAAAAGGATTATACTCGAAGGGATTAGACATCATGATATATGATTGTAAAATGATTACCACATATGTACTCAAAAGATCAGAAGACTTTTCATTTTGTATTCAAGTCATGATTCGAGATCCCAAGAAGGCTCTTTAAAGCACATAATAGGGCTGAGAGACAGAGAGAGGTGACAAGAAAACAGAAAAATATCTTATTTGGAGAGGCAATAGAGGTGGTGGATGATCCAAGAGAGTAACTATTTACTGATCCTAGGAATTTCTTAATCTTTGTGGATGATCCAAGAAATCACCATTCACAATGAATCTGTCTTGGTCATACTTGGACGGGTACTTAAGAGCCCTCAAGTTCCACTAATAACAGTGCCTGAATGAGTATTCAGGCACTTCAGACATAGCTTTCGAACCACACCAGCAAGTGCCGAAAGTGGGCAATGATTCATTATTTCAAGGGCCTCATTGAAGTTTATCAGAGAAAACAAATTGTTAAAAGTGCTTAAAAATTGCATTTGTTGAATAAGTAAAAAAAAAGTACAATGATTCCTTTCAAGCTTAAAATCATGAACATGGTGAAGGTTTTCCTATCTAAATTAAAAAAAGGTACAACGTGATCATTTAATCCTTTCCTTGAAAAAAAAAAAACCCTGAATAAGAAACTTTCATGCCAAACCGTATGGAAATCCATGGAAATGGGTCATCCTTATAAAAAGAAATAGTGATCAACAATCAATTTTTTTTAAAAAAATTGTTTTCTAGGGTTGAAAGATTTTAACCTTTTACTCTACAAAACCAATTCCTATGCCAAACAGCTTCCCTCAGCTCGAGGAAATGTTGGATTTGGGCTTCGAATTGGGCTGCTCATGATGGGCTAGCCTTGCCCATTTATTTTTAAAAAATTACACCCTACTTGTAATTCTAATTCCCAAAATTGCTCTCCCGTTGAAAAAAAAAAGTTGAAACGATCAACTTCCTTTAATCTCTCTATCAAATCTCTATTGGCTCATGGACGGCGGAAATCCAACTGAGTTTTTCTAGATGATAAACTCTTGGTTTTTGTTGAGCTTATAAAACATTTTTTTGTTTTTTGAAACGAGAATTTTATGATACTTAAATCAATCTTAAATGTTAGTTGAGTTAAAGATAAATAAATAATAATTATGAAACAATATTTTATTGCTCTTTCGAGTAGTTTTTAAGATCCCTAACCTTTTCGCGCTTACCTATAAAGATTGATTCTTATAAAAAATTTCAATAACTCACATTTTCCAAGATGATAGTTCTAACAAGCAAGGCAAGTGGCTGTGTTTTTTCAAAAATAAAATTAAAGGTGGTAAAACATGTATCATGAGGAGTTTTGCTTGGTTTGAAGAATGGAACCTGATTCACCGTATTTCTCTCTCGATATAAGTTTTGGCATGAAAACAAGTAGAATTTATGAAATTGTGTGCAAAAGAAAGGAAAAGAATTTATGAAATTGTGTATAGAAAAATAAAAAAAAATATTTGCATAATAAAAAAAAAATAGGAGGAGAAAATATGTATAAAATATATATATAAAAAAAGCACAAAAAAAAGTTTGGGTTTTCCGTAGCTAGGTTGCTACCTTGAGATAGCCCAGCTCACCAAGGTTGACCCAGGAAAATTGCATCAAGTCTTTTGGCTTCTATTTTTTTTATTTGTTTGGCACATCATTTGCTCCCAAACCTTTCAGACAAGATGTTTGAAAGGCTTAACGACTGACAAAAGATTAAAAACAAACCTTACAAATTTTTCCTTTTTTGGAATTTATTCATGTAAATTTTATCAATATTTTTTAAGAAAAATCCTTGATCCTTAGAAATAATTAGTTGCAGTATCTCAAGATAATGTTCACGGAGACTTAATAGTGGTTTGTGCATGCCTAGGCTGAGCCCAAGCGAGCTGGATGAAGCCTTTTAGCTTCTTCTTTTTTTTGTTGGCACATCAGAAGTCAATTTGGAACAAATTTAGGAAACATTCGTGAAAATACCATCTGATTCAAGAGAATGTAACCAAATCTCTAAATAGTGAATAAGCTTACGAGTTTAATTCTATATGCACACCCCATGATTGAACCAAGACCAAGAAATGATAACTTTGGTGGGTACACCAGACCCACACCACAAACTACATGAGTATATGGATGGAGACGATGTAGGATGACCCAGGCTGTCACACTTTAGTTGGGAGACTAAGCCCATTTGGACCTGTTTCATTGTTATTTTATTTATTTAGCCCATTTGGGGCTGCTCATTGTTATTTTATTATTTATGTTAAACAATTTGATTTGATGGGCCGAATCCAATAGCGGAATGTTTTAGGGTTTACTATTTATATGTTTTTCTGTCATCTTGAGAGACATTTTTTATGATTAATGAAAATATTGCAGACTCTGTATATCTTCAATCTACTTTCTTCTCTTCTTCAATTTTTTTCTTTTCTAAAGCTTCTTTCTGTTTTTCTTTTAATTTTATTATTTATTGTCCCGCATCAAACTTTCTTCGAATTTAGGCCTATGAAACAGTCGAAATCCATCCTTCATGGTCCCAGATTTGCATACAGATCTACAGACAATTAAGATGCTTCCAAATGCATTATGTATGTGTTCTTTCCATATTTTAAAGCATTAATTTGTGTGTTCTATTCATTCAGTCAAGTAGCTCAGAAAGATAAACTTACTGACACCATAGCAGTCTAGACATATTAATTCAGCTCATGTTCCTTCACCTAATAAGCTGGTAGAAGCTTTAAGATATTAACATTTGAAACAGACTTTCAAGTCTGTTGTTCAAATTAAACCTTGAAACAACATATCCCTTTTCAACAATGGTGTTCAAATTCGATGTTTACTATGCTTGTGGTGAGATGCGAGGGAAATGCAGTCTCTAGTGAATCTCCACAAGTCCACCAGGCTTGCTGCTATCTGATAGAACACGCCAAACTTTAAGCTGGCACCATGCAAGGCGTTTTACTCAGAGCCAGTGTTTTCCACTGAATCATTGTCTGTGAGGAACAAGGAAGCAAATTGCAGGTCCAGAATTCTCAAATACCTATACACCTTCCTGTGATAAGATTCCTCGCTTAAGCATTAGGAACATCATGATGTTGCCGGGCGGCGAGCAGGAATCGGTCTGGCAGCCGATTTCCACAGAACTTGCGTACAAAAATAAGATATAAAAGCATTTATTTATATCTCACACCTACCAAAGATGCCATTTTCTGTTTTTATTGATCTTCTTCGTGCTCAGTCTCCTGAGAAGTAATAATAAAATAGCCCACTTGATTTGCCAAGAAGGTTTCAAAGTCACTCGACATGAATAAGACGAATGCCTTGTTTACCACAAGTTGTTTTCTGGAACAAGAAATGGGCAAAGGTCATCGAATTGTAAGCTTCACAAATGGGCCATGATAAAGTAATTGGTGGTTTTCGTCGATGCTTCGCCGGCTTTGACCACTAATACTATAGTGATTGAATACATAAGATTAGAAAGAGTCCAAAACGTGCCTTCGGTTTCAGCACAAACTAATCAAAGGAGAAATTTGGAACTGTGTTCCAGCGTTTCATAAAAAATTAAATTAAATTTTTAATTTTTTTATATTTTTGGATTGTTTTGAATTGTTTATATCAAAAATATTTTTAAAAAAATATAAAAAAAATAAATTTAATTTATTTTCAAGTAAAAATACACTTTAAAAAACAATTATTATAATATTATCAAACACTTCTATAATATAAATTGTTTTTTTATCCCATCTTTATCATACTGTGGATACAGACAAAGATACAAGTTATCTATGTGAGAAACTTTCTATTATTTTATTATTTTGAATTGATTAGGGTAAAATTGATTGCCAAAATTAGAATATTTATTGAAGTATTTTGCAATATTATAAAACTTGAAAAATTACTAGATATATAAATAAAATTCTCATACTGTATCTTTTTACCTCTTTATGTTTTTAAACAAAAAATTAATTATCAATACAATTACAAAACTCCAGGTGCAAATATTGTTTATATAAACATTGAATCACTTTAGAATTTTTTTTGTTATTTGTATTTTTTTTTGTTACTTGATTTTTTTTTAATTTAATCCTAATATAAATTAATTTAGGGTTGAGCTTGGTAATTTACTTCAGTTGGCTTGGTATGGGGTCTTCATAATGTCGGAAAACAAATCTGATGTTTGAATTATGATCGATTTGGCAAGATTAAAGTCAATTTTGTTGATTTTTTTTCCAATTGAATATTTCCAAGTTTTTTTTTTCATTTGATTTTTTTTCTAGTCATTTGGCTTATTTTTAATTTGATCTTTTTATATTAAATTGATTTAAGATTGGACTTGAGGATTTATTTTGGCTGGCTTGGTATGGCATCCTCACAGTGTTGAAAACCAAATCCAAAGCACGATTGGTGCTTAATTTGGTAAAATTAAGTTTAATTTTATTGATTTTTCAGTTTTTGAATAAAAAAAAGAGAGAATCTTGTTGGAAAACACTGAAGGGAAGAGAAAGTTATCAATTGATCATATTTCATCAAAAAAAGGACAATCATGGTGTCAATAACCTATATTTATTCTAATTATTTTTGTTTTTTTTTTTAATCAAATTAAGAATCCAATACAAAAAAAAAAGATATGTTTTTCTTTTCAATGGAGTTTACATTATTTCTTTTCTAGCAAAAATAAAAAAAATTATTGTTATATAATTAAATAAAAAAATATTCAAAGAACTCCTCGCAACATGAAATTAGATAATATAATACACATATTTATCCCAGTTTATCAATTCAATCTTTAATTGGAATTAATAAACTTGTTATTATTTCTTGCTTCGTATACATGTATAAACTTTTTTACGGTGAAAACAATGCCTGTAACTTATTATATTTTTTTTAGTTTAACGTGAGTGTCCGGACCAGCTTGCGCGCACCTCGACTAATCCCACGGATCCTGAAGTTAACGATCATGTAAGCCTCCAGTGACCATCATATAAGCAACCATGAGGCTCGAATCTGAGACCACAAAGATAGCCTATAACTTATTTTTGCTTTATCATACTCTTACGTGACCCCAGTTTTCCTTGCCTGAACTCAATTAGCCGGAGGGATATTAATTAGGATTGATTAATTTAGTTGAAAATATTCCTCAACTTTGTATCGAGTTCTAATCCAAAGTCCAAACACAGCACACACACGAAAGAAATACAATAAAATAAAACATTACTATAATTAATCAAATTAACCCATTAATTCGTTAAATTTTAAAAAAACTGAGATCTTCAACACCATTCTAAAGAACACCTAAATTGAAAAAAAAAATCATAGAAAACAATAAGGATTTTAATTACTATTTCCTAAATGTTTTCTCTTACCAATGACCGAGTCCATTGATCTATTGGAATTGACGGATCCATACTATAAAATCCATTCATTACAAATGATGAGATCTTCAAAAAAAAAAAAAAAAAACTCAATATAAAGGATAATCATAGAACAAAATATTTTTCTTAATCAATTGGCTCAAAAGTCAAAACTAGAGGAGACACCAACTCTCAATAATCTAAATAAATAAAATATATTTAAACAACTTGGAGCATGATTCGAAGAAAAGTATAATATATATATATATATATATATATATATATATAGTCGTGGATTTGTTAAACTAAGCCATAAATATTTATGAATAAGGATGAATAAAAGTAGCACCAAAAGACAAGCATGAAACACCACAAAAAGTTGGGAAAGTGACGGATAGGCCTAAGCACTATGAAGCCACAACCAATAAGACCCGCCATCGGCTGGCTAAGGCCTACTCGGTTTCCTTTTTCGAGTAAGTTGTTTTTCAGTACCTATATTTTTATTAAGTTACAACATGGTCCTTTATATTTGCTATAACCTATAACTTAATCCCTTCACCCTCTTTGAACACTGCCTTGTTAAAATTAAAACATAGTTAATTTTATGTTTTTCTATTTTGTATAATTATGTTTTTCTAGTTTATTTTTCATATTCATTATTACCAATTTTCTTGTTCTTTTATCTATTATAAAGGATTCTAATAGCTTTTTAGTAAGATAAAATATGGATGCATAAAAATAAAATATTTTGGGTGTCTCTCAATAGTTATGATGTTCTTGGTCTTTTAGGGTTCTTGAATTGTAACAAACACTCTTATTCTTCACTTGTATTTGTGACAATTGATATAAAAATCCAATAATTTTAGTTGGTTTGGTTTGAGGTCTAGAGAATGTGTATAAGAGCTCCATGATTTCTAATGATTAATTGTTATGTGTTGTTGAATAATTATAGCTGGAAAAAGATCGCAAAATAGGACGTGTTTATGTAGAAGAGGATAGGGATATTCTCTGTGACAAGTTCTTTCCAACAAAGAAAAACTTATTCAATAACTTTTTTATAAAAATAAATATATTTTTAGTTAATAGAATATTTTCCTATTCTATATTATTATGTTTTTTTAGTTTATTTTTTCTATTTAGTATTACAAGTGTTTTCTTGTTTTTTTCTATCTAAAAGGTTGTAATAACTTTTTGCAAATAAAGACATATTTAGATAAAATAAAAATAAAAATTAGATGTCTTTCTTAGTTACGTGTCATTGGTCTTTAAAAGTTTTAATTTATAACAAACTTCTTATCATTTGCTTCAATTTATGTGGGATGTTTGGAAGTATGATAATAATTGCTTTTTACTCGGAAGTGTATCAAAATAATATTTTTTTAAAAAATTATTTTTGACATCAGCATATCAAAATCATTCAAAAACATAAAAAAAATAAATTTTAAACAAAAATAAATTTTAAATTTTCATGAAACGTTGTTCGAAACACAATTTCAAATGGCGCCTATGTCAGAAACAAATATAGCATATGTTTTAATAAAACAAGGGTCATAGTAAAGGGATTGAGTTATAATTTTTCAAACATAAAGGACTATATTATAATACTGTTCAAAACTAAGAACTAAAGAATGATTTACTCCTCTCTTTATTCCTTTTGCCTTTTGGACCTAAACCAACAGCCCAACACTTATTCACTAACTAAATTTCACTGGCCTCCTTTTATTTTAATTTCCAATTCAAGCCACCATTTAGGACACTTCATTTTCAGCTTTCCTTGGTCTCCGGCTTTTACATTTTCTATCTTTAACCAGGTCATAGTTTTATGGCCTTTGCTCTTGACATTTCATTGAAAAATAGAGAACAAATTTATCAAACATGCGTGTTGTTTTGCACAGACAGTGATCAGATGTTTTGTAAGGTATGTTGAGGTACTTTCATTTTATTAAGGTTCTTGATTTTGTTTTCTTGGGTTGGTTTCGATCATCGACTTCTTGCTGCTTTTTTAGTGTGTTTGATGGATTTTGACTCCTGGGGTGAAGCTTTAGAGAGAACCCACTTTATAGTTTTGATGAAGAAGTTTTAGCGGTAGAAAAACATGAGGTTTTGTGGCTATTAGATATTTTCATGACTTGTTTCATCAGTATATACGAGTGATCCATGTTGGGATTTGCTAGCTTTGAGTCTGAACTTAATATAAGGTTCTATGAGATACATGGAATTGTAGTTAGTATATGAGCAGACACTGAGTATATTAAGTAAAGATAGGCAGTGCATTGGTGAGGTTTCTTGATTGCATTTATTTCCTAAATTGGTTCTTGTGCATATTTTGTGGCTTTATCTTGACTGATGCAAGGGAGCACAGTTTACTGAAATTTGGAAGTAATGGATGCCTTCTATTTTGTTATAAGTTGTAATTATCAAATGTGTTGTTGCTCATTATTTAATGCATTTGAATGATGAAGGCAACGCATTTATTGTTGAGTTTTTGCTAAATCACACACTAACCAGATGAATAGGAAAACCTAGTTGAAAACTTCTGTTTCGAAAAGCAGCTGTTAAGCAGCAGAGTTTCGTCTGGTCATCTTCCTTGTTTTTCCAACCTTTTCCATTCTCTCTTTGATGCCCAACCTGTTAATTGATAACTTCTGAAATTTTTGTTTCAAATGTCAAACTGTATATTTTCCTTTTGGACTTTGTTTTTGCCTCTGGTTCATTGTATAAGTATGCGTATTCTTAGGTTTATCTTGCTTAGGCATCGTTACCTTTTCATACTTGGAAAACAAATGCTTTTATACGATAAAATGTTCTGTTTAAGGCTGCTTTTCAGCTCCTTAAATTCAGTGCCTAAAATCATGCATTTCCAACCGTAATACTAGCAAGCATGAGAAAGGCATAGAGCGAAATCATAATAATTATTTTTGATATTGTTGGTGAACTATGTGCTTTCTGGCATGACTACTACTTTCCTGGGGAAAATTCTCTCATTTTACCTGATATTTTTGTTTGTTTATGGCAGTGAGCCTGCCGAACTTCTCAACTCAAGATGTATTCATTGTCTGAATTTCAAAAGAGACCAGAGAATGGTTTATAAAGGTGATTTTGTTGTTATTGGAATCTCCGTTGGTTTGGCCCTTGGTATCTTGATAGCTTCACTTGTATTTTTCGGCATAAGGTGGTACAAGAGGCGTGCTTATCTCCGACGGTGTTCAAATGATCGTAGCCTTCCAACTCTTCCAATACGCATGAATGGCTTGGGTACAAGCAATGACTTTAGTGACTCTCTTGCAAATTCCATCACCATCCAGGGAACAGAACACCCTCAGAAGAGCTCTCAGGTTTCTTCTTGGTGGAATCATCACAGTAAAGATCGGTTTGCTTCTGCATCAGGCATACTTAGATATTCTTACAAGTACGTAAATCTCTAAAAGGGAAGCAAAGTTTTTTTATTGCGCTGCATTACAAATCAACTTATGATATGTGTACCAACACTTTTTCTTTTTTATCTGAATACTTCATTGACCATATAAAAGTTTATTTCTAAACATATTTCTTGATAAAGAAAAAGAATCCACCCCTCTTACTCTATTGAAAGATACACCTATTGAGAAGATATTGATCCTACACAATAGTCTTTTCTTGGTAGATTCTCTCCAATTCGTTTCTTTTCTATTCAAATTTCCTTAATCAAGAAGATGGTGCTATGATGAGGGTAACCAACCTCTGGTTTTTAGTAGATTTGATTTTGGGTATGGGGTATAGTACCTCATTCAACTTTCTTATAGTAAACCTAAATAGACATTACATGTAGGCTTCAGAAATCCATCATCCAATTTGTAAGGCTTAAGTTGATGTCTTAATTTATTGGTTTTACTTTTGCAGGGATATTCAGAAAGCTACTCAAAATTTCACAACAGTTTTGGGACAAGGTTCATTTGGTCCTGTATACAAAGCAGTTATGCCTACTGGAGAAATATTAGCTGTAAAGGTGCTTGCATCTAACTCAAAGCAGGGGGAGAAAGAGTTCCAAACAGAGGTACTACATTGCAACACTTATACTCAGAGTATATGTAGAACATAGAATCGCTGCAAGAGATGCTTCTGTGGCATGGTTAGGACAGCTTTCTCATTCTAAACTGACAAATTTGATTCTACTGAGCCTCCCCTTTTTTTTCTTCTAAATACCATAATACAATTTATAAATTTTGAAGACACTGTCTAAGATAATAAGGATCTACAATGCACCAATGATATTTCATCTTTTCTAGTAGTGGCTTGCATTTTTTTTTAATATAACCAGGAAAAACTCTCAAAAATAGTAAAAGAATATCAATCATCATAGGGGAACATTCCGGGGAAGCAAGGTCTGTTTGACTATTTATTCATAAATGTTAATAAACTCAGTGATGTTCAAAAATCAATTACACTAATCCAAAGAAAGATTTCTGCTTCCAAAAGATACTCTGCAAATTTCTGGGAAGATGAGGAACTAAATACATAAAGGCAGCCTTATGGAGCATTCATTGCTACCCAGTTGTTACAAATTTTGCATTTATATCTTCAAATCTTTGCAAGATTTCTTGCATTTAATGCTCTGAAGTTCATAGAAAGCATATCAAGTAGTCATTTTTTAGCCTGGTCATTTTGCAGGTATCTCTATTAGGAAGGCTGCACCACCGGAATCTTGTGAATTTGTTAGGGTATTGCATAGATAAAGGAAACCACATGTTGATCTATGAGTTCATGAGTAATGGGAGCTTAGCAAACCACCTTTATAGTAAGCTAAAAGGCCTCTGCTTATTTTGTTCTTTATATTTTGTGATGAGCTATCTGTTGGTATGTAACCATCTATTATGAAAAGAGCACTTATAGAAACTGCATTGAACATTATGGTATACGGCTGCTATCTTTTTTTCTGGTTGTGCTAATTTGAGTGGTAGCAATCTTACAATTCTCTTTAACCTGTGCAAATGTTGTTGGTTCACTAGCTAATAATTTTTAGACTCTACTTTTTCTACAAAGGGGTGACTATTGATGAGGAAATGGGATTTTATGATGCCAGAGTTCCTAAATGACTTTGTGAACATGCATTGTGTTAATATTTGCTACATGTGGGTGCGGATCATCTATGTTTGCCTGTTTGTTAGCGTTAATGTTTTGCTTTTGGACTTGTATGGTTAATTCCATCCAGTCAAATATGGTTGTTTGCTTTTTCTTGTCTGAAGTGAAGACAACCAAAATCTGCAATTCACCCTTGGCTCTAGTGGTGGAGTAACATACTGGGTTCAAATCCCCATTCCCTCTTCCCCAAGACTATGTCTCCTTTTGTAGCATTAAAAAAGAAGTGAAACAGTTATCAATTTTATAGCAAAACAGTTCGCTGATTTTATTTATCTGCTTTTGGTGGTTGTGGTATCTGCTGAATACTACATATAGGCTTACACTGATGCATGAAGTTCATGAAGAGTGTGCGCGAAGATATTTTTTTAGATATGATGTTTGTTTCTTGCAACTTTATTTGAATGTTGAGTGTATACTAATTTTCCAACTAGATTTGAAACCAGGTCCATATTGCCTCTTTCATGAATAAAATGAAATTATGTTTTTCTTCTCTTTTTAATTTCTTGATACTGAACACTCTGGTCGGGCATGTTCCAGATGATGAAGAACAATTTTTGAGTTGGGAAGAAAGAATTCAAATTGCTCTTGATATTTCACATGGAATTGAATATCTTCATGAAGGGGTAGGTTGAATACAGAATCTCTTTGTTGTCTTGGTGGAATGCTGGATTTTCTTGTTCCATTAATATGACCATTATTCTGGCACAGGCAGTCCCACCTGTCATACATCGTGATTTGAAGTCTGCAAACATATTGCTGGACCAGTCAATGAGAGCTAAAGTAAGCAAGCTATCATACTAACGTTAACTTATTTTTAATGCACTATAATATTGCCTATCTATCCCTAGACCAACAAATCAAATGACCGCCACCTTGGGATTTGAAACTTGAACCTCTGCATACAAAGTGGAGCTCTTTGGTAATTGAAATTTGAGATGCTGCTGATTAAAGCTTCTGCAGCTAGCTTACTATTTAATTGATATTTTCTGGAGTATAAATGCTAGAAATATTAATTAGTAAAAACACAGGTAAAGTTTCATGTTGTGTATTTCTGTGATTGACCTCTGCGGTGCCTTATGTGTAGGTTGCTGATTTTGGACTTTCAAAGGAAGAGGTCTTTGATGAGCGCAACTCTGGCTTGAAAGGCACATATGGCTACATAGATCCAGTGTACATATCCACAAACAAGTTCACCATGAAGAGTGACATCTACAGTTTTGGTATTATCATGTTCGAACTTATTACAGCCATCCACCCACATCAAAACCTAATGGAATATGTTAATCTTGTAAGTCCTGCGCTCTCTTCTAACTAGCAGATTTCTTCTTTTAATAATTTAAAATTATCTGAACCCCAAAATGTCTTATTTTTTCCCTCTCGGAAGGCTGGTATGAGCCCAGATGGTGTTGACGAAATACTAGACAAGAGGCTGGTTGGAGAATGCAACATTGAAGAAGTGAGGGGCCTAGCTACCGTTGCCCACAAATGCTTGCAAAAATTCCAAAGGAAGCGACCCTCGATAGGAGAAGTTTCGCAGGCTATACTGAAGATAAAACAAAGGTGCCTTGCCAAGGAAGACACCATGTCTATAGAAGTTTCACGAGTTCTAACCAGGATAGACGATCAACAGGTGGAGTTGAGTAGGATGGCCAGCATAAAAGATGTGGAGTGAATTCTTTGAGGATCCTCTTGCAATTCTGCTTCTTCTCTGTTTAATCTCTCCATGTTCCACTCTCATCAAACTAGCATGATATACCAGATAGACACCGATGAGTTCCTTTTGCATACTCGAGTTAAAGGTCCCTTCAAGATTCAAGGCGGTCATTAGCTCGACCATGCTCTAATTAATTTTCTATTGTTTCACAATTTTTATATACCTGACCGCATAGAATGAGACTGAAAGATGGGTATAATTCTCGTCCTGGTCTTTGCATCAACAGTTCACACTATAAATTTTGTAGATATTTCATCTTTTATGTCTTGAGAAACTCTTTTGAAGAAGATGCGTCGAGGAAATGCTGTAGTTTCGAAAGTTGCACTTGCTATCTACACACACACTCGCACACAATTTTATCAATCTCAACATTTGTTGCAAGTTTCATGTATTCAGTGTCATTTGAGTTTTGAAAAAGATACACGCTCATGATATTTTGGTTCTTCAAGCTTGTGAGTGTATGATTAGGTACTAAACCACCAAAAACTGATATCATCTTATCTTTCTATTGTTCTTCTTTCCTAATGGCAGGACCTAGAAAATATTTTAAGAACATGTTGATCTCTGAGTTAAGGAGTAATGGGATCCAAACAAACCTTCTTTGCAATAATGGAAGCCGCGTGCATGAAATGAAATTTTATAAGAAATAGTATTGCACGTTAAGCGTATGATTGACATTGCAGTAAAATAGATACACACTTGTTAATTTTATTTTCTTAAAATTATTATTTTTTAGTATTTTTGGATTGTTTTGATATGCTATTATCAAAAATAATTTTTTTTTAAAAATAATAAAATATTATTTTAATACATTTATAAAAAAAAACACTTTAAAAGATAATATCTACTATAGTATGATACAAACTATAAATATTATTTGAATTATTTACTGAACTTTGTTATTCACACCAAGATATATTGAAATGACTATCGAGCGCATTGTGGTCTTTTCATAAATTATATTAGTCATTACCAAATTAATAGGAAATAAATAAGTCTTTTTATATTTTAAAAGCACTATAAAACAATCAAAATATCATTGAGAGCAAAATTTTTAAAATTAGAGTCCAACGGTTTTTTCATATTTCACAATGGTTTTTTGGTTATTATTAAATCGGCTGAGGGGCAATTTAATATTTGACTAAATATAAAAAAATAACTGGCAGGTGCAATGCGCGCACACACACATGTGGAAGGAATTCGCACCCTTCGAGTGGCATGTGTGGCATATCCAGTGGCCAAAATCCCCCTACCAACATGTTGTTGGAAAAGTTGTGGCATCCTATTTCTTTTAAGGCGGCATGTGTCGCTGATGGTGACATAGTTTGTCGCCAACATCACTTTTTTATCTTTTTTTCTCTTTTTTCCTCTTGATTTTCGTGTTGGCTATACAAAATTTCAGATTTATCCTCTAATTTATTAGGATTTGCACTTTGATCCTTTTTATTTTTATTTTTTTTCTTGGTCCTTTTTTAAAATTTTGATTTA
>Ga0307509_10004409_pt1 | contig 20371 bp, 19 predicted proteins | sample 10_EM_MG_FD_202245 | JGI IMG/M metagenome (GOLD analysis project Ga0307509, IMG submission 202245) | Populus trichocarpa ectomycorrhiza microbial communities from riparian zone in the Pacific Northwest, United States - 10_EM | ecosystem: Host-associated > Plants > Roots > Unclassified | place... | reverse complement strand
TTTCCCCACCCCCCCCCCCCCCCCCCTTCCTTTCCTTTCTTTTTCTCTTTCTTTCTTTCTTTTTTTGTCCCCGCTTCTCAATTTGGGCATTGCTTTTACTCTTTTCTCTCCGGATGAGGTGTTTTTCTGGTACGGGTATACAGTTTTCAACTTTTTCATGAGGGATGCCATGGCGTTTTCCTACGGTATTCTTCCCGATGCACCGTGGTGTTTGCATGTGCTTCTGTTATTGTAGATATGATGTATAACAATGTGAGAGTTTGACGGCAGAGGGGAGACCGCCGGTGTGACGAGATGGCGCGAGTGAGGAGGGGTGATGCGGGCATAGACTTTACAGTACATGGTGTGACTTGGGCTGTTCTGCTTGTATAGTAGTCAGTGTAGCGGGGCCTGGGGCCTATATGCTTATCAAATTGAACATAGCTGCATGCAGGACCACACTACCGTTTACCGTATAATCTGGCAAAAGTGGGATTGACGTTGTGAGGATTTCCTTGAACCTGTCCAATCATCGCTCTCTATATTCAAACCGTGGCGGGGTGAGCGTTCTTCGTGGCCTCCTGTTGGCTCGGTTGCCTTAGTTTCACCCTAGCTCTCTCTAAGCTCCAACCCCGACTTTGTCAGATTATACCGTATCTTATCAGCTCGGGAGGAAGTCCTCGCAGGCCATCTAACTAATTCTGCATACTAAACAGTCACTCAGCAAGACAAGTAGCATTAGTGGCTGACAACCCTCTGACGCGCTAATAATACAGTACAGTGTGATTCGGCCGAGAGCTCACGAATCATACAGGTAACTCCCAGCAACTCGCGTACTCCCGTAACAAAGCGCTAATGACAACCATCCTTATCCGTCCACCCACCAATCCACCAATCCACCAACCCATATTAATCAAGTACACCGACCTCACCAGGCCCTCTACAACATATTCCCCATGCTGTTCCTAAGGCGAGTATATAAACCCCCGTCTCCCCTATTCAACCACCCTCTTTTCGCAAGCAGTAGTAGGCCTATCACTACCTCCTCCTCCAACTACAAATTCAGCCACCACAATCAATACCACCACCGGCACTACCATCCTAAAATGTCCGCCAGCACAGAAGCCGAATCCGTCTTCACAGATGAAGACAGCACCCGCATCCTAGACTTCTGGTTCAAAGACGTCCCCGACTACCCATCCATGGAAGTCGCACAACGTTGGTTTCAGACGGACGCAGCATTTGACGATGCTTGCCGGTTCCTCCTCCCCTCCCTCATTCCCACCTTCCACCGCCCCCCTTGCTAACTTCACACAATTCACAAGGACAAACTTCGGCTCCCTCCTCTCCAAAATATCTCCCTTGCCCGCAGCAACAGTAATAACCCTCGCCACAACCCCACAAAAAACCCTCTCATTGCTCCTTCTTCTAGACCAACTCACGCGGAACATCAACCGCGCAGATTCGCGGAGCGTGTACACGGTCACGGACCCGCTGGCGCTGGCGGTAGCCCAGCATGCGACGTCTCCCGGTCTGCGATTCGATCTTGGACCTGAGGGGGCGTGGACCGGGATTCCAGCGTGGCGGTGTTGGTTCTATTTACCCTTCGAGCACTCCGAAGATTTAGGTGGGCACCGGCGCGTGCTGGAGTTGCATAAGGAGCTGATCAGGGATTGCAAGGGCGGGAAGGGAGAGGAAATAACAGGAGGCATGGAGAGCTTCCTGAAGGCGCACACGGATGTGCTCGAAAGGTTTGGGAGGTATCCTTATAGGAATCAAGTACTGGGGAGGGAGAGCACCAAGGAGGAGTCGGAGTGGCTGGAGAAGGAGAGACCTCCGTGGGCTAGATAAGAGTTTCTTCTTGTTCTTTTTTTTTCTCTTTCTTTTTTCACCGCGCCCTAGCGAATAAGATTCGAAGGAGAGGGGGGGATGGAATTAAATAAACATATATATATACCTGCACATGAAGCTGAACTATGGAATCTTCGCATTTCTCCCCCCCCCCCCCTCTCGTGTCGTGGACTAGACCCAGACTTCACGGCGCGCTGGACGGGAACGGTCCAATTGCAACGCCTTACCAACCTAGCCATACAGGCGATTGAGGGCGGGTTATGAACATTTTGTTATTGAACCGAGCCTCCTCCCCCCACTTCCCGAGTGAGGAGGAGACCGAGCACGGTTCAGTGGTTTTTCTTAAGCCAACAAATCCTCAGTGAATGTTTAGTTTACTCGGCCGCAGGATGAGGTTTGCATATTAGTCAGACAAACCTTCAGCCCTGGGAATCATCACGTGCTGCAGAATATTAGTAAGGCGCATGTGAAATGGATGTTGGGTGGATAGCCAATCGGAGGTGATAAGAATCATACAAATGAGTGGGCGAGCGAGCGGGGGAGCGTGGCCCCATCACGGACAGTCACTCGGGAGATACTAGCTGCCAGCGGGTAGATTAAGTTAGTATGATACTCTAGTATTCTGGTTGGTTGGTTGGCTGGCTGACGGACAGGATGCGGGGGTTATGAATCACATCACCACAAAACCAGTACTAGCACAGTGCTGCGACCACCATATGATACGATAAATAATTAATAACTTACCTATCCACCTATCTACCCACCCCCGGTAAAAAAAACCGCCCCGCAGTTTTATTATCAATCTCCATCCCTTCCGCACGCTTGATACAGCCGCCGCCTCCGTAGAGATTGCAACACCATACCGACAACAGCCCTATCCTCCCCCTCCTCCCCATCCATCCGAGACCTAGAATACAACCTCAAGTACACCCCCAAAACTATGCGGTACAGATACGGTACGCGTCTTACCCCACCCGCGTTCGTTGTAGTCATGCAGATTGCTAAGCGTGCCGCACAAACCGCTGCGGCGCACAAAAGCGGCTCTCGCCGAGTGGCGGGGGGGGGGGGGCGGCGGGCGAATGGGATTTTGCGGATTTGCGGAAGTACATAGCTGAGGTCGATGGTTCTGCATGTCCAGAAGTTACTATACGGTGGAGTGGTGGATTTGGGGGGGCGGGTGGATGGGAAATATTGGAAATGCGTGCTTGGTTGGGAGGATAATTGGGCCAAAGGGGTATATCATGGAAGTGGGCGTCGGGCCGGAGGGAGTAACTGCACTGTTCTATCTACCGGCACTCCACTCGCTATATACTTAGTGTTTTTCCCTATCATTTTTGTTTTTATCTCCGTCTCCTGGGCTGAAGACTGACCCCGCGCGGGTTAATGCCGGGACTAGACTTGGCTCTCCCGAGATCAACCGGGTCATTCCATCCCGTCGGTCGGTCCGTCCGTCCGGGAGGAAGGAAGGAAGGATCTGGCTGAAAAAATAGACTACAAGCACAGCACGATACATTCCCTCACAAGTCTCCTACAAATCGGCGGAGCACCTCCAGTTCAGTCCCAGACATCCGCTCGTTCGTGCAGATATTTTTTATGTCCTTTTGGAAATACTTGTGGCGCTATCTCGGAGTGGATTGGTGAGGTCCTCACCACCCACCTGCGAGAGGTCCCACCAAAATGTGAGCGGAAAGTTCCCTCCCAGGTCGATCAATGGATGCCAATATACCGTGAACCTAATTCATGATAGATGCGCCGGCGATATGAGACAGAAGGCGGCACTTTGTAATGTGAGTGCTAAAGGCTCGAATGTTGAACCTTTCTGCGAACAGGGGCGCTTGTACAAGCAAGAGGCAGATTGGAGGGAGGCAGAAAGCATGGGGCAGAGGACGACGGAGAGGGAGGGTGAGGAGGGGGAAGAGAAGGAGTGATAGAGAGCTGTGAAGTAGGGAGGTCCATATATCTGGGGTCGGCAGGAGGGCCCTGGGTACGTATTTTTCGCCAGAATCAAGATCTTGATTTCTAATGTCCTCTAACTAGGAAGTTTCCCATAACTAGGTCAAAGGCGTTAAGTAGAAACAACTTAATTGAGAGTTAAAGTTAACAGGTTGAAATAAAGCAGACAGCAGAGACGTTACTTTTCCCTCATGAGGCAGTTTCTAATTATTATGATCAATTATGTGAAACAATTTAGGTTACTCAGAAACTTGATAAAAGAATGCAAGTACTTGTCCCAGACAAGAAGTATTCGAAAATACGAACGAGTTTATATGGGCGCTCGGACACGGATTTTTTACCATATATTTCGCGAATCCCTGCCCTATCCCTGTTTTCGAATACTTCTTGCCTGTAACGAGTACCAGTATTTAGCAGGTAAATTAAAAAAACCGACAAGTGTCATGGTTCCGAGGGCCATTTACAGTAATCAATGATCGAGCTGATTATCTAGCAAGCGATAGCCGGTTTCCTTCCTATTTCTCAAAAGTTGTCACGGAACTACCGTATTACACCTCTAAACCTAGTCATTGTCAACGGTGGGATCACTTTCCTAGCCGCTTACCGGTACTCACAGTATCACCATAACATATATATCACAGCATCAAGGTACCCTCACACTCTCCACCCTCTTTCCTGATATCCGCCAAGACACCTGTCCCTCAACCGCCCCACCTGACTTTGCTGACGACCCCCGTTTCGACTATGCCCGGGTACAACCACTCCGGGGTTTAACTTTCTCATATGTATTATCATACCCTGTTTCTTCCAGTCCATCATCTCTAAGACTCCCGTGATTCCTGGCCTTATCCCTGTCATGCTCGATATTTATTTCCATATCCGAGCACTGTCAGCAATTTTATCTCTTACATTTCTACCCCGTGCATCGTACGGTATCTAACGAGCAGCATCCTATTCAAATGCCAAATCATTATTCAGCACCAATAGATATAACAAGAAGTAGCATCCGCAAAGTCAATTAAACAAACAAATAAATAAATAAAAATTCTGCCCTGGTCTAGAATATGATTTGTGATACTTATTAAGTTAACCCCCCAACTATCCAGCAAGAGAAGGAATGGGCAGATCTGGGTGGACCCAGCCAGATCAGGCGGTTCTAGTAAGGCGTGTTATATACTAGTAGCAGCACATTTCCCATATTAGTAGTGCAAATCAGATACTGCACCATTCACACTTCCGATGTCCAGAATCGGTATCCAGGACAGACAATTTGTTTAGAGTGCTGCGCTGCAAGTGGAGCCAGGATAATGGACCTCTAGACAATAGGAAATAAGTCAATCGCATGGCTCCCCGTACTTGTGATAAGGCGAACAACCAATCGCCCACCCTAAGAAAGAATGAATTACCGAATGATCTAACTCATGTATCATAATATCATAGAATTTCACACAATTCTTTCAAGTTCGTCAAGAGATTCTTGAAGCTCTTACCAATCACCGTTCAAGATTATCCTCCACTTTAAAGCCCACAACCAACATAGTACAGTACCTGAATATATCCCCGCGTCTATGCACATTTTATGCATACATACACACATGCAGACAAATATTCGCAGTCTTTCAAATATGATATCACATCCGGAAGGAGACGCAGTATCCCCGCCCGCTTGCTACAAGAGATAGTCATCGCGCGATCGGATCCTAATAAGATATGCTGCGCCTATCCCTGGTCCCTTCTTCACAAATTTAATAGAAAAGAAAAACCGATTGTTACAAAATGTGCATATCAAGCGCCTGTCAAGTTCCCGCCGGGGAGCTTTTTCGTCCATGCATGGAGTTCCCCACGGTGAGAGATTGAATGGAATCTCACGTGTTTACGAGAAAGCTTTATCCACACCACCTCAAGAAAATACTCTCGAATCTTCTCTGCAGGGCTTCCACCTAGGTTGGTAGGAGCATATCCTTACGCTGTAAACTTGATATCTTCATTTAGTCTAGCATCGGTAAACTACTCGTGAATCGCGACAGACATTCAAGCCCAGTATAGAGACCCCAATCCGCCATTACTGTCAAGAAATCCCTCGAGAAGAAAATCAATACTTACCAGTACCCCCAGAACAGCCGACACTCCAACAATCCACACAGCCTACTAGCTTACCCCCCCAATCACGAAAATCCACCAACACAACAAACCCTATTTCCAAGCTCCCGTAGCAGCACACACAAGCTAAACTTCACCCGCCGGAAGCACCCACCCCATGCTAGAGTGGTCAGCCCAGAAATTCTCCAAGACCCCATGAATACGACTACCGACCAGCTCCCAGTGGGCCTTTGCAGTACAATACTATAATTACAGTAGAGTGAATCTCATCTCACCCGCATACCACAACGCTCCCCGATACGCCGCACATTAGCAGTCTCGCCCCTATGTTGCTCGCACAAAGTAGCCCCAGGAACTACTAGCCTGCCACGCCCAGCTTCAGATAGTTGAGCGAAACCGCCTCGCCCGGAAACCTGGTTCGCCGGCAGCCTTGGGGCTCGGCGTAGCTAGCAAGATGAGCGGAGGCAGGAGCCTCTGTGGGATCCGGACGAAAATGCCTGTCGGGCTTGGCTTCCTCGGGCAAATACCATACACTGCGGGTTTCAAGTCACGGGGCCGGAGCTGACATCCTCCCTCCGGCGGCGCGGCAAGGGCAACTCCGGTGCTATGCGGGAGTGCTCAAATAGCGGTATTTGGCCTCGGCGGGTCCGGACTCGCGGCGGGTTGCAGACTATGGTAGATACAGTTACAGATCAAAAATAACTGAACGCCCCCCGGTAACTATTGGAATTAGATAACCAACTCGCTTATTAGGACTGGTTGTTAGACTAGTAAAAGTTTTTCCCGTTGCTACCTTGGCACGTTCAGTTTATTTTGATATGTGACTATAAGTATTGAGATACGAGTGATATCTTGTGATAACTTCAAGAATGAGTGAGACTGTAAAGTACAGCTAGTTAGCATGAGGGGAGTGAGTAGGATCAAAGTAGCTGTCGGACCCAGAGAGTCTGTATCATATGCGCTGTGGCAAGAAGGCAGGTAGATATGATAGTTGATACTGCAGTGTCATAGAGCGAGAACTTTTGTGGAGTCTCTCCAGACCACTCACACTCGTTAATCATATGCACTGCCCTTGGCACAATACTTCAGTCAAAATTCTCCGGCGCTGGCCCTATCACAAACCTGAGGGAGTGCTTCAGCCCTTACCTTGATGAATAGAATCGCGATATGTTGCTACCCAGACGCTGTGATATTGCAGCTCAGGTAAGGACCCAGATAGCGGCTCGATTGTTTTGTTCCGGTAGCGATTATGATATGAAGACTCAAATTCCTAGATAGAAGACGCAGTCAGCCCAACTGCTCGATGAGAGCGATCTCGAGCAGTGGCCGCTACCGCAGCTTCGTTATTCTTGGCAGCTGGATGTCGCCAATGTTCGCTCTCCGCCGAAGACTTAGAAAACGTGCTTCCGGAGTTTCTGTGTATGACTTCTCAACTCAACCAATCTAGAAAGACAGCCCAACCCCAGTTCCGTGCGTCTTGTAGCCTACCAGAGGCCACAAAGACCCTCCCTAGATATACTTGTACTACCGTAATTGCTAACGCGAGGTCACTCAAGTCAGCTAGAAGCCCAAACATCTTCACTGCCAGAGCGACCCAAAGACATAGGGATATCCTATTGGGATTGCTGGAACACTGGTAGTAGCTCTCATTGCTTCTTCCGCCCGAATGATTACTGTGTTGAGCCTCGGGGATGTCGGGCTGGGTGTGTCGGGCTTGGTGTCTCTGTAACAATAACACAGCCGAAACACTGATTTCCATGCTACTCATTAAATCTTATATTTGCCCCCCGGCCGAGCAAGCCCAGATTGGGACACCAGGGGCGGGAGCGATTGATTTTCTCAGTGCCTACGGTATCTGGCGAAACGCTGAGTACGGTATTTCCAATACCCCCCCTTCAGCACCATACCCAGGATTTGATACCGTAGATCCCACAGACCTCACTTGGCAAGCACCTAGGTGATTGAGTATTGTATTCCAACTCTGCTTTGTCTTTTCACTACTACCCTGATTGCGGATCCTGCCCCTCAATTTCAAATCACAAAACGTCTTTACACGAGTCGCCAAACATCGGTCTATGACCTTTATCTTAGTCTACCCCTTTCGGCTGGGTACTATGATAAGCTATACGTCCCCATCGGGAACCTGCCTCAGACGAGGTATTCCCGTTACTCAGTAGCTCATTCACACAGTCTCATCCACTCTGACTGGAAATCGATTATCTGCTCCGCCGACTACCGTGATTCGCTGAGAGACCGCTCCAGGGTAGTGATGCCTAACTGCAGGTGCAAGTTGTAATACGGTCGCCAGGGGAGCTGATTTATCGGCAGTGCGCTGCTCACGTCCCCCACCCCAAAAGCCGATCGCATTCTAGTAGTTCTCACCTGCCGCGCACCCTGAAGAACAGACCGATTTGTGGAACCCGTCTCCGGTTGAAATAAAGGTATTTCTTCCCCAGCAAGGAGAGTGTGCTGGTAAGTTAGCGACTCCTGAGGACTAGCCTTCAGCTAGCCAATCGCAGTCCCATATGGAATAACAGTTCTTTCCACAAACGTCTGGACATTTCCGCTATGATAGCTGTGTGCTAACCTAAATCTAAGCCTTTCCCACAGTAGCGCAACCCTCTAGCACTACCGATAGGTCGAGATAAGCATCTTTTCGGCGGATTGATTCGAACTCAAGGGGAGCTTTGCTTGCTCCCAACCAACGTTAGCCCTGTACCGGATGATTTCCTTGTGGACATGACTCTTCGCCATTTCAGTGCGGTTTTTCTATGTTGCGAGAAGATATAGTACAATAACTGTAAGGTATCACTATATCAATGTCCAAATCTAAACTCAGCTACATCGAGGTACGAGATTTATCCCAAGCGCAAGGCGAGCTTCCTTCGGGAGCTATGAAAGCGAATAAGGTTTTAGAATGTAACTACAACTGACTTAGCCCCATATTCCACAGCCCAACAAACATAATTACCGGATAGTAAAGCACTAAGTTACCGGTATATCACAACCCAAACCAAGGTTCAACTTATCCTGCCACCCCTCCCGAACCCACGGATAGCTCCCTAGACTATGCTGGGAGCCAGCTCAACTCGGGCAGAGTATCTTGCGACAGACGGCATGGCCATGTGGAGCACCTGGCCGAACATTCGGCTCACACAGGCGCTCTTGGCAACACAGCCGAGTATGGTGCAACACGATTCCTATCCTCCCATCTTAATCAGCGTGATACGGCAGTACCCGCGATCAGCGTCGCCGAGGGATACGTCCCTCGCGGCCTTTCCCTCTTGTTTCCTTTATTTTTTTGTTTTTCTTCTTCTTCCTTCGCTACCTGACTGTTTACTGGTATCGTACAAGCCACGGCCCCGTATCGCCGTATCGTTCTCCAAAACGGCGAGTAACAGTCCCGGAAACATTTCACAACCGTTGCCGAAGCCATTCGGAACACAGATGGGTGGAACATCCCGAAGACTAACCAGCGCATGGTACAATAGGGTAAGGGTAGTTTGAGTGGGGTTCACAGGTATCAACGGTTTAACTTCCGTGTTGCATTCCGCGTAAGCTTTTCTTTTTCTTTTTTTCTTTTCTCTTTCCATCGCTGTGGTTGCAAGGGGGAGAGAAAATGGGGCGATGTCCTGGTGCGGTGACTGCGGCCAAGGGGGTAATATATCATGGGGGGATTTATAGTATTGGTCTATTAAGGCCAGCTATTAGCGCCGAACTTTTCTTTTTTCTTTCCTTCCGTGCGATGTACGAGTACATGTAATTATGGCGCTATCCCCTCTCCCTTGGGCGAACATTTCTTTTATAAAAAAAACAAGGAAACGCAGAAGGGAGTACAACACAGATTCGAGTGATGATACATGATACTAAATCGCATTCAGCAAAATACCGTACTTGGAATTAGGAAAAAAAAAAGTCCCATCCCCCCCTGCAACATTTTCGAGGTCACACACTGCCCCCTTCAAACACCCCGGCGGGCGTGGTGTATCGTATTATATCGTGCCAAAATGATATCAAAACCTCATCCCATACAAATGATCCGGGTTAACTTACTCTGTCTCATGCACTGCTCGCCTCCCCTCCCTCTCCTCGCAAAGTGTGCCGGGTTTGGGACGGCACGCGGCGCGTGTCCGTCCGGCCGCCCTTGCAGTGGCGGTAGGTGTGGCGTGGAAGCGAGGCATGTGATTGGTCGGTTTGTGGCGGGACTAGTGGGGGCAGGAGCTTAATTTGGAGCCCTCCCCCATCCACTCGGCCAGAAAGAGGAGAAGGGAGCGCGCGTGTCTGTGTGTGTGTGTCCGGACCACTGCGGATGAATCGGCCGGCGGGGCGGCGCGGGTGGATTATGTAACTTGGCACGGTGTGAAAACCTGTGCTTCTATCCTACACTACAGATGGGGAGGGAGGAAGGGAGAGGGAGGGCAAAGAAGGGAAGATTATGGTGTCGCTTGTTTTGGGTTAGGCATGGGGGATGAAGGGATTGGTGAGATTTGGGCTCCGCCGCACACCTTTTTACTGTATCATACGCTGTGGGGTGGTGGGGAAGGGAAGAAGGGTGGGTGGGTGGGTTTGTGGATGGGGTTATGATGGTGGTGGTGGTGGGCTGGAGAGTGAGGGTGAGGGCGTGAGGGTGGAAGAAGGAAGCAAAGCAACGAGGCAGGCAGGCTATCATAGGTATGCTGCCACTACTTGCCTCCTACGATACTCACCCACCGTTCCCACCTACCGTATCTTAAGGTACGGTAACCAAAACGTACCTCTATGCGAGGAAGGGGGGGAGGAGCGACGAGTATTTGGGAAGGGGTTAGAAGCTTTGAAAAAGCAGATTTGTGAGAGAGAAGCTTTAAAAAAGGAATGCTCTCGCGAATAGTCCCATTACTTGCAATACGGTAGTAAATATAGATTTTGGTGCGGGTGGGAGGAGAAAGTCCTGAACCCCGTTACTGCACAACACTGGCTCGTCGCCTCCTCCTCCATCTCCTCCCCACCACTCACTCCGGCCCGACGAAATTTCTCTTTCGCTCAAGGCGCCGTTCCCTCTGGCTGGGGGTTGATGCTTCTCCTGCTGCTGCTGCTTCTGCTGCTCATCCCTCTCTCTTTTTGAGCCCTTCTCCACCCAGTAAGAATACATTTACCCCGGTAACTGATTTTTCCTAACTTTGCCGAGAGTTTGCAGTCGCATCGGCCTCTGGTCACCCCTTCTGTAAATTTCTTATTGTCGCCTGTTGCCCACTCGTTTTTGGGTGGTGTCGTTGTGCAGCTCCGAGGCCGCCTTTTTCTCCCGCTCTCGTCGCTGGTGCGCAGCTCTCCCCCCCCCCAAAAAAAAGAGTCTCCACTCCCTCCACTCCCCTCCCTCCCATTCCACAACTTACTTTCCCCTACCCTCATCCCACACATTCCCTCCACCACTCCCCTCCTCCTCCACTCCCACCCCTCCATCTCCTCATCTTCACCACTCAGAATTTCCCACTGCCCTTCCCCGTTCTCGTAACTGTTTAGTTGCTCCAACCTTGTGGTTCCTGTTGTCGCCCTCAACCACTCCGGGCTGTAATATTTTCACTACTGCCCACCCTCAGCTTCCCACCGCAGCAACAACAACAGGTTGCTGCCGCTGCTCTCTCCCCTCGTTTCTGTTACCTACCTATCCCAAGTACGCCGTACTGTTACTCCCTCTCTTCCAGTATACTTTATCCTTTACCATTTTCCCCTCTTTGAAATAATATTTCAATACTGTACACCTCAGTCGAGGCGTGTCACTATGGCGGGCAGCCCTCAGTCGCCTCCCCCCGCTCCTGCAATCAGTGTATCTTCACCTTCATCTGCTATCCCCGCAAAACGCCCCCTCTCCGACGGGAATAGCAACGCCAACAATCATGGAAATGGCAACGGTGTGAATAACCACAACTCTTCCTCTCCTCCTTCCAATTCTGCTTTTTCAACGCCCGCTCACGCGTCCATCTCAGCTCCTCCAACAAAAAAGGTCTTGGAGAGGAATCAAGCTTGTTTGTCTTGTCGCTCGCGCAAGAGGAAATGCGATGTTAGTCCCTCTCCCTCCTCCTCTTGCTCCTGTTTTTTTCTCTATTGGATCGTGTTCTTATCGGCTAGCCATGATTTATTTACTCTCTCCCAAATTGAAATATAAATATAAAAACAAGCGATGAATATTCTTTGTAGGAGGGGAGCTTAGGAGTGCTGACTATTTGTTGTGCGTAGGGTGGGAAACCGACTTGCGGCGCTTGTGAGCGCCTGGAAAGAAGATGTCAGTACTCACAGAATAGTCCTGCCGCTGTGACAAAGATCCATTCGTCATCTTCGGCATCTCATCAAACTCAAAGTAAGTTTCCTATTCTGGTGGGCTTGGAATATTTCGGTTGCGACTGGGCTTCTGCTCGTGCTGCAATATAATCGGGGGTGCGTATATGTGATAGATGATATTTGCATGTACTAAGTTCTGGTTCCTCAGAAGCCAGCCAACCTTTACAACAATGGACTCCAAGTGCGACAAACGAGGATCCCCATGCGCTTCAGATTGGAGCTCCTCCTCCGCGTGCCGACCGCTCTGAACATGTGCCCGCCAGTACTATGGCCACTTCTACCGTCGCCTCGGGTGTCGCGGTTTCAAACCACAATACTTTCACCCCAATCAACCTCGACCCGACATCGCAGTCCCCCACAGCTAATGGCAATTCCGGTCCGCGCCATGAGGTTATTCAGCCTTGTGACTTGAGCAAAAATTCCAAGAGACCTTATGACAGTACCGCCTCGAATCGTGAGGCTGGTGTCTTTGCGTGTCAATTCTTACAAGCTTCTCCGTTTGTGGGATTAGATGCTATTGACATCGTGCCCTGGACGGATTCACCGGCTGGAGTTGGCGTTTGGGATGATAGACCTAAAAAGAATAAAAGTCTTTCACCTCAAGAGACAGAGACTCCCGAGAGCACTAATAGCGCAGTTACATTGGTCAACAATGATTTAGGAGGTGTGCTTGAGGAATTACCGTCACACGATACCATCGTGGAGTTGGTTGAATTGTTTTTCGACCAAATTCACCCAATCATTCCATGTCTTTACCGAAAACAAATTCTCGCCGATATTCAGCCAGGCGGTGGTTTGTCCAAACCGCAGCCTCTAGTGTTTGCGGTTTTGGCATTAGCTTCCCTGGTCCACCCTACACAAGCTGTACAGGATAGATCAGCTCATTGGCATGCCGCAGCCAAGCGCGGTTTCGATACTGCAGTTACCCGTGGCAATTATTCCCTTAACAATGTTCAAGCTTCGATCTACATCTGCATGTACTGTTTTGTCACAGCCGAGTTGTCTGAGCTGTGGATATTCCTTGGCAAAGGTTATCGCATGTCAAATCCACTTGGCTTGCATCAGATTGATTCACCGCGAAGGGGAAGGTTTCCGGGCTTCCTGCCACATCCAAAATCGGAACAGGATCTCGAGGAGAGGAGAAGGGCTGCTTGGGGGCTTTATGTCTTGGATAGTTTTTTTTCGTGCTCCTGTGGTTGGCCTTTGGCTATCAACGATCGTGACTTTTGTGTGAATTTCCCTGTGGATGAGGATGTATTTCAGAGTGGGGAGATTGAGGTATGTTCTTTTTGCAAGCTTCGTTTGTGCCGCCCATTATATTAACCTGAGGATTCTAGAAAATGTCGCATATCGTCGTGGAACCATTTGCACACAATTTGACTGACCTGATCGGCCCTACGAGCGCCTCGTCTCCGCCGAGAGGACCCTTTCATTATCTCTGCAAACTTGCAGTTCTAATCGGGCGTATTGTTTCGTATAACAACTCTCCCATTGCTCCGACCGATAATACAGAATTTGAATCTCTTGAGACAACTCTCGCACGTTTCCGGCTTTCCCTACCTAGAAAATATCGGAGCATTGTAGGACTCAGTGCCTCAGAGATGACACACGTTACTCAACTTCAAATCCTCCTTCACGTCTGCACAATCCTCCTCCATCACCCAACCGTCCCAGTACCAACTTCACCCGTATCGTCCTCCTCAGACGGCCCGCTTCACCAAAACCAAGGCCAATCACCGGGCTCCTCAATCCACGACCACCCACCCGCTGAACCAGCCTTCGCCCGCTGCGTCTCGGCAGTGAACAACATTCTCTTTATCCTTAAAACCCACATCAACAGCCCGCCGCCATGCCCACCAACAGGGTCCCCAGTCGTCATAGACGTCCTGCAAAATCCCTTCATCACCCCATCGCTCTTCCTATCTGCGCGCATCCTTGCCGTGCGCTGGCTAGAAACCGGTCGGGATAAGGGCGTTCGCGCAGAGATCGAGCTGATACTCGGAGTCTTTGATCGGATCAAGGAGGTTTGGCCGGATGTTGCGTCAAAATATAGGTGTTTGGTACTGGCTGATATGGCGAGGGATGGGAATGGCTTGGGGAGTATTAAGAGTGGTGCTTCTGGGTATATGAGTAAGGAGTGTGCAGTGGCGTATGTCAGCACGGATAGGTGATTTTGTTGATGTATTGGTTCGTTTTCAAGTGCGGAGTGGGGGATGTAGTATTACTTTTTACTTGCTGAACTTGTTCTCGCTCCCTGTTGCGGGCTGGCATATTTTCTCCGTTTTTCCTTTGCCTTTTCTTATCTCATTTGTCCGGGGTTTCCGGGGTTAGCACGGTGGTCTCCTTTCCTTTTTTCTCTTGTTTCCTTGTATCGCGTTTTTGTCATCACACTCCTCTCTTTCCCTTTTTCTGGTGTCACTTCTTTGCTTCGGGGTTTGCGCGGATTGTCGCCGATAGAGGATAATGAAAATTTCACTTTTTCACTTTTTCATTTTTTCCTTCCCTTTTTTTCCCTCTCTCCCTACTTGTTGTCAAAACGGAGTATGAATCGGTCGTGTCTTATCACTCGAATTTGGTATTTTGCGCTTTTGTTTGGACGTTGGTTACTTGGTCGTTTGGTCGGTCGGTCGGTTGCTTGTTTTGGGATGGTCGGGGTGTGTTTTTAGTTGGGTTGACAATGAAGTCTTTGTTCTCCTCGAGTGAGTTGGGGTACTGTACCGTTAATGTGATTTATTTATTGAAAAGTTCCCTGGAGTAAGTATTTATCGTGGGAGATTAATTGCGTGGGGTATGGCTGAATAACCACTTGGTGTAAATGAGTCGCTGAAAACATAACCTATCTTCGTCTTTTCCCGGCGTAAGGCTCATTCACTTGCATTGCAGTCATGGCGCATCATTCGCTAAAACATAACTTTTCCAATTTTCACTGTTTCTTTTTTCCCCCCTTCTTTTCTTTCTTTTTCTTTTGTATCTGCTGATCTGCTGTGTCGTTGTGCGGGGAGTGGGCCTGGGAGGGAAGGAGAAAGAAGGACTTGTTTGAAGTGTATTTTCTGGGTTGGTCGGGGGGGCGAGATTGGGGTTTTTCCTTTGTGTGTGTAAGTGGGTAGGTAGGTAGGTAGGTAGGGTAGGAGGAAGGGAGTAGGGAAGGGAGCAGGGAAGGAAGAAAATACACTAGGGCAGTTTTGGGATCCATGATGTTCTGTAGTGTCCGTTTCTTCGGGCGGGAGGTTTACCCGTTGGGTGGCAGCAGTGGTCGTACCGGCCAACAGAACGGAATACAGAGTTCCCGAACAAAAGTGTGAAACACGGGGTTAGAAGAAAGACTTCTTAATGTCATACCGGATATGTGATACCACTGCTCAAGGTGATCGATAAGAACCGCCAGGGTCAAGAAACAGCAGATCGCGTATAATAGTCGACGAGTCTACTGATTAGTATAGAGATGGTAGGGTATGAATGTAAGATAATCTGAGTATTAACCCCCCGAATCACCACAATATAAAAGAGAGCAAACGCCTCCACACCCCCCACCCCCCACCCCCGGGGGGCTCGCAACATGACAAAACGCCCGCACGCGCTGAACGTCACCAACTGCACTGGTGATCCTGACTTAGTCCAAGATCTAGCGCACATGCCGTTACTGCCAATGCCCGGATCCGGAATCATGCCTTCGGTATGATACCTGTCCTTCCGCTGGGACTTCCAGGGCAGGTGGTGCTGATAGGCCCTGCTGGGGTTAGCAGCGGTAGACTAGCTATGAATAATGGGGCCGTATGCTAGAACGATGCAAGTTAGGAATGCGATTTGGTAGTGGTATATTTGGTATGTATAAGGGGGGTATTATTATAAGAGTGGGTTTATGGGGGTGAGGCAATTGGTGGGGGCTGTCAGGTAGTGATGTGGTTTAGCGTACGTGGGTGTGGTGGTGGTGGTGGTGGTGGTGGGGGCGTATGGGTTATACGGAGGTAGGGAGGGGGTTTGTGAAGCAAATCGAAGCTATCTGTGCAACTGGAAGATTGATATCGGAGGAGGATGTCTTGACCTTAATTCCATCTTCGCACTTAGGAGGGAAATGAGTATCCTTAAATGCACAACTCAGAAAAACTTCCATATTCCAACGTCTTCCTTTGTCCGCCTCTCTTTCCTCACGATAGCATTCACCGCACTCCTTATCTCCCCATATAACCTCACCTAATCTCTTCTCTTCTCTTCCATTACCTACGCTTCTCTTTCTCTCCAGTTCTCTTTCACCCTGACATCTTTGCTTCGCTCCCAGCTCCTATTTTGTTCTCCAACTTCTAGATTATTCTCGTTTGTCCTTTGTGTGAGAGATTCTGGATTCAAGATATGTGGTCGTTCTTGATGCGCCAGGGTCATGCTAAAAATCACATCACCAAGTGCCGGTGGTTCGCAATAGTTTGAAGTTATGCTATTGCATCATAGTGCTGGATTAATAAAGTAGCGTTGGGTTCTCATTTTATTTTATTTTTCCGGTAGGGGAGAGAGGCATGTACTAGTACAGTACAGTACAGGTTCCCCACCGTTTGATGCTTGGGACTTGGGACTTACGTATTTGTATTGATCGTGTGTAACGGAGGGTTGAAGAGTCGGATCGCACTGTGTGCTGAGTGGAAAGCTTGCGCGCTAAGATAGATTCCTGCTTAACTTTGAGTTTTTATCGGCACCTCAATTTTCAAATGTTGGTAGATAATTTGGTAGTCCGAGATAATAGGAGTATAGTTTTAAGAATCTTTCGTGGGCAAGCCCCCTGGTGTGGTCTACTAGTATCGCTCGGGCTGTGTGGTTCCGTATTCTACTGTATTGTGGTAATGAGCGAGTGCACGTCTGTTTGGAATTACACAGAATCTCACACTAAAGAGATCTAGGGAGCAAACAAGACCTCCGCTTACCAAGAACCTATGAAGAGATAGACTCTCCTTCCCGTGATGTTCTCAGAATCTAGCTTTCAGTGGGTTAACTATCTGTTCCAAGGTCGATATTCGATGAGATACCTAGCTGGCGCAGCGGCCAAGATGCCGAGAGCCAATTAGTCCTTGTTGCAATTAGTAAGACCCTAGGAGCTCAATTCGTGCTTATTATACAATGAGTTAATATTGGGCGGTCTGTCTTGTGGGGTAAAGAGACTTAAGAGATCCTGGCCTATGGGAGCTGGGGGATTGGAGGACCTTACCTTCATTAATAGGGCGACCGGGCTTGTCAAATCCTCAGGTGGTGGAGCCGGGCTCTAGGCATTTAGGTTGGCAATCGGCGGGATAGCAGAAAAGAGTGAAAACATGTCTTTTGCTTCCTTTGTCTTAGAGCAGTTATATATCCTAATAGCTATAGATGCTTTAGCTATTTCCACTCACGCAAGTTACACTCTCCCTATTTGTCGACATGCAAAAACCTTTTTTTTTTCTTCAGCAAAGCGAGGTATAGACAGTGCCAAGTGGAAGACATGATATTGAGTGATGTTGGACAGGCACTGCCGGGATAAACGCATCATGTTGAAATAACATTCACGCGATACGATATTCACTTGACACCTCAGTATCTGAGTACATTTGCCAAATTGTCAAATCGCACATCTGGAACTTGCCGTACAGTACGTTTGTAAGATTTAATGCATTTCTAATAATCTTTTCTTTCACAAACGTATGATACAGCACTCTACAACCGGGTGCCTTGAAATAAAAACATCAACTATCAGCCCGGGAAAGGTGCCTCCACCCACGAATAACACCCACACGCTATACACAGCCCGTACGTTTATCTACCCATTCACCTATCCATCCATCCACCATCCACAAATAAAGAAAGCAAGCAATCCAATCAGTCAGTCAACACTCGGAAAGCCACAGCCATAACATAAACACCGGCTAACTCTACCCCTCATTCCTCCATCATGCCCCCGCTCCCCTCATCCTTCTAAGACCTGTGCGCTAAATACGCAATCCTCGCCTCCTGCGATGCAGTCTTATTATGTTCCTCTGGATTCGACGCCGTCGGCGTTGTGCCCGAATTCTGCCCCGACGGGGAGGACTTCTTCGGTAGGAGTCTTTGAAAAGCGGATTTTATGGTTGATGTTGTGGAGGTAGAGGTAGTGCTGGCGGTGCTGGAGGTATATTCTTCTGACATTGTGTTTTGTAATCTAGGGGGAGCAGTAGGTTTTTTTTTGTATTTATTGTTTGGTCGAGGAGATGAAGAGGGATTGAGTGCCTTGAAGTAGAGGTAGATGTTGGTTGGTAATGTTCGAAATGCCGTTGGGTTTGGATTGCTCAGATAGCGGGGACGGGTAGATTAAGGTGGAGGTGGGAAAGCGGGGAGGGGGTTTATTATATATTGTTTTCCTACCGGTACTATCATACCATGAAAACTTGTTAAACCCACTATTCACGGAGGGGGGGCAGGACATGGTTTAGAAAATTGGCGTTTGATCCAACTTTCGACTCATAGTTTTTTGGGGATACGATAGAGCTATCCAAATCCGTATCCTGAACAATGGAGCGATAACCGCGGAATGGCGGAGAGACTGGAGACGTACACCACTAGCAAGGTGTGTAGTACCCACCTGCGCAATTAATCAATTACCAGTCATTCTGAGCCAATGAGAGATATCAACCTTCCTCTTCTGGTCGATAAGGATCTAGAACTTTGGTAGCGTGCGGCGGTAAGCGTTGCAATACCGTTACTCCCCGGCCTGTAGTGGAACAGACTATCAATTGATGCTGTTGGGGATGCGGTGGAATGGTGTGTTCGATCGAGCGCACTCAGGAAGTAAGACAAGAGGTGGCTCACTCAAGACTCGATATTAGGAAGCCCGAGCACGAGTTACAGTTTCTATTATCCAAGTAGCAGTAGTGTTGAAGAAACGTTCACTCTGCTGTGGTGACGACTTGGGATACTCGTACATTTTATTCTATCCTCCGGTTCGATTCCTCCTGTTTTGCCTCCACGTCCATACGCGGGGGTTAAATTTCACAAGTACGGTATATTATGTGGATCTCTAGAGTCGGCCAGTGAGCCAGCGAAATGTCCATGGTCCATCCTCAATGCTCTATCCTCGACCGCTGGTCGTGGCTCGTATTCCGCCCATCTTCCGGTTGAGTCATGGTCATATGCATGGCTGCCAAGCTGTCATATCTCGGCTTTCGCGTTGTCTCGGATCGGGTTGGGGCGCACTTTTTGGGATGGTGAGGGCTACCGAGGGAGTAGATGCATCCGCGTGCGATGAGGGGAGAGGAGGAAGAATCGGAAAAACTAGGTGGTGGCGGAGCATTGTGGGCAAAGCCTCTTGGAGAGGGAGATAGTCTTGCTCCCAATTCTGTGATGTTTGTGAAAGCGACCTGGTCTGCATGCGCCTGCATTTGATGGATGAGTAAAAAGCATCAGAGCACTAGGGAATAAATGTCCAAAATGCGACCGAGATATGCGTCGGCCACAAGTTCCCCTTGCCAAAGCGCTCTATGAACTCCCAACCAGTGATAACCGGAAGGGATGCTCCTGTAGGCTTGAGGAACCAGGGGTAAGAGCTAAGTTATCCGGGAATCCAATTGTGGTGTTCCGTAGCCTTTGAGGTCGAATCCAACCGACCAACCAACCAACCAACCCGCTCGGTCGGAGTCCTTGGTATCACACCTGGCTGCAATGTTCAGTTTACCGCTTGGTCCCCAGTTCGACTCTGGGCGAAGGGACTTCTTTTTGATCTCTTTTTTTCCCCGCTCCTAATACTCCGAATCCCGCATCTCTATGTCCCTCTCGAGGGCCTATGTTGTGGGAACTTGAGTAGACATTAGAGTTTCCTCCCTTACTAGGGTCTGGGGGGGTTGTTTGTCTCGCCGGCAGTGTTGTTGGCACTTGAGGGGCCTTGTGCCATACCAATATATCCGGCATGACACGAGAGTGTGGTGAGATTGGCCGATGGCACAACCTGGCACAATGCAATTGCCGTTGGTCGGTTTCCTCAATTGAGGAAGCAAATACCATTCAGGTTCTTCAGCGGGGCAATGACTCACGGATGTGACATGGGGGATATTTGATGTGAACTCAGCTTCTTTAGTTTCCTCGACAGTTATCGACTTTATCTCCCGGCTCTTTTATCATCATCGACGGTGACTTTGATACTATGATACCTTTTGTGTGAGCGACGATTTCCCACTTTCGGCACAGTTCGGTT
>Ga0307509_10004408_pt1 | contig 20372 bp, 19 predicted proteins | sample 10_EM_MG_FD_202245 | JGI IMG/M metagenome (GOLD analysis project Ga0307509, IMG submission 202245) | Populus trichocarpa ectomycorrhiza microbial communities from riparian zone in the Pacific Northwest, United States - 10_EM | ecosystem: Host-associated > Plants > Roots > Unclassified | place... | reverse complement strand
GTCAGGACGTAAGGAACGTTGCGACGCAAGTCAGGACGCACAGGACGCACGGGACGCAGAATATCCGGCGCTTGCGTCAGGACGCAACGCCGGCGGATCAGACGCAAGATCCGTTTTTGCTGATGGAGCTGAAGAAATGTAACAGCAAAGGTCCATAGAGGCCTACCGGACCCAGTAGGGCATCCGGTCCTACTTCCATCTGCCGTAGTCCGTCCATTCAGTTGAAAAAAGACGGACTCCAGCCGGCGGTCCGTCCGGTCCTACCTTCAGGACGGCGGAATGGACTGTTCGGAACACTGAAGTGGCTTAGCAGTATTCAGTAAGTGTGTGGAGGTGAGTTGGACAGAAGCAAAGGTCAGCCTTTACTGATAGAAGGACAGCTCGGAGAGATTCTGAAGTCCAGGATATGATCTCACAGTCGATGATTAATGAAGCACCCCCCACCGCCCCGAATCCATGCCCGACACCCCCCCACATCTGCAAACCTAATGAATGCTCTGGATTCATGGGCACTTGCTTCTGGTGATAGGGCTACGATGTCAGTGTATAACTTCTTTTACAGAATAAGAGACTGCTTGCTCAATCAGGCTCACCTTGTTGGGCTCAGTTTGGACGCTATTTACGGTTTGAGGTCCATGACGTCCAGTCATACCATACCGGCATCTCTAGCCATAAGCATGTAACAATGTTTCTAATTGTCTTCCCTGCTCAAGTTGGACTTGCAGCGGAAGGGAAGGTTCTCAGCATATCGGACCAAGACACTAAATTAAACATGGTCTCCTCGGAGGCACAACCTGCTATCTCTCCATTCAAATCATCCCGAAAGCCAACCCCCTGCACAAAAGCCCCTCACTGCTGTGTACCATCATCTATCCTGTTATAACCAACGTCGAGTTTCTGTGTTAAAACGAGCAGGACTCCACCCAAAAGAGATGGAATGCACTTCTGCCGGGCCTTAGGAGGTAATTATCGTATCTACTATCAATTCATTGTTGGGAGTCAGAACCCTAATTTCACGCATAGAAAATTAGTCTCCGCCTCAATCCTCATAGTCACAGGTTAGCCAAAACTGCTATGCTTACAATTTTCCAACTGGTGGTTTAGTTAGTGGGTATTGATTGCGACGGTCTTTAACTTCTATATCTTTAATATAGTCGTCATCTGCGATATATATCTCACTATTGAATGATGTTTTGCTACACGGGCGGGAAGATTTTCTGGCGCTCTATTGAAATTAGCAAACAGCAATATTGGGTATGGAAAGAATTTTCTCAAAGAGAGCCGGTACAACTATGTGTAGTATACCACTCTTCCCTGAGATCTGGTTGTTGTGATATAAGCACCTGGAGCGGCAACTCGATGTCAGCTAGCAAAATTATAGAAATGTCCGCTGGTACTCAATTAACAATTAGCCTACCTGCGGTGGCAGCAGTGTTCTCAAGGGTCCATTCTGTGTGTCTTTGGATCTGGACGGCACGGATGACCTTACATGACAGAGCACCGGCGATGGACGGGAATCTTTGGGTCCGTCCAGACCAGCGCCCGGGACGGAATGGTGGGGACTGCAGGTCTCTCAGGTGGCGCAATTTTCGAGGTAACTCCGGAAGATGGGAGGGCCCGCAAGTTAATTAGCGAGGACTGTAGATGACCGGTAAGGAGTGGAGATGACGGGCAAGGACTGCTGTAGACGGGTAAGGACTGCAGTAGACGGGTGAGGACTGCAGGTACAATTCGGGAGTTAACGATACCTCAAGGACTGTAGGGCCCTCCAGTCACACTCTTAGGTGATAGTCTTTCCCAAAGGACGGACGCTCCTGCCCACCGGCTTGAGACAGACCCTGTGACGCCCGGAACTGCAGTCCTAGCGGTGCCTACAGGGTGGACGGGACGCTTGGGAATACGGGGTTGTAGCTCAGTGGTGCTTCAGCTCTGTCGCTGGTTCAAGAGGGAGGCTTACCTGTGATCGCCGGATCAATTGAGGCGTCCGGCCTCCCCAGTGATCATCGTAATTGAGGGGGAATTTGTGCAAGAGCGACGGTCACAACGGTGGGAGGCGCAATGGTGGAGGCGCCGCTATGGATTCGCGGGCAGAGGAGAGAAGATGTCGCTGAGGTGTACTGGGTGAGTATTCGGTTGAGCTGCCCTGAGGGAACGATCAGTGTTGAGTAAAAGACCAAAGGATAAAGTGTGCGCTAATTAACAGGAGAAAGTTTTCACATGGGTTTGGCTTGTGGCATTAGTGTATTGAATCACATGGGTGTGACAACAAATACCTTGTGTGGTACGTGCCAGTACTAAGCAGATCCACGAGATTATCAGATTGTCGTTTTTGGATAAGATGAGATATCACTTTGAGATAAAACTGCCCAGTACATATTAGATATCTTGAAAAGTCATGTAACCCACTCACAATGACAATAGGTTTCAGATAAGGTTTTAAGCCGCAACGGAGCCGCATGGGAGCCGCGACCCATGAGCTAAGGCTTCCATAGTCTCATCTCAACAAAGAACAGGTTTTACAAGTTATACCGTGAATAACGGTTGGCAGCTGGAATGTCTGGACGCGACTAAACAAACTTGAAATTTTCTCGATTTACCCCTTGAAAGAAACCTACCCTTCACTTTAAAAAACTGAGTCCACTGCAGCCGCTCAGCCCATCCACTTACGCATCCGCCAGACTACTTGAAAGAGAAACACCACACAAGATGACCTCAAAGACAACAAAGTGCCCTTATTGCAGGCGACGTTATCAACAAGCCGCTGCATATGAAAAACACCATCAGACAATGCATTTTGATATCGTTCTTTCCCTCAGCCCGATTGCGGACGCGGCTTCCATGCGACCTACTTTTGTTCGTGATGAACTTGAAAACCTGACCGACTCTGACTACTAATCTCATTGCAGGCTCGAGATCCCAGATTTCCATACAGCAAGTGGTGAGATAGATGATATGCAGAACGATTCAGACAAGGAAGAAGTTTCCCACCCACCAGTCCACGTGCACCCTTCGGGTGAAGAAACTATTCCCGGTGCTGGCAGACCACTCGGCGAAGTTGCTGGCTATACAGAGCTCAACAAGGCCATGACCGACGACCCTTGGAGTCCTTTCTCATCTGAAAACGACTTTAATTTGGGGAGCTGGTTTGTCTGGAGCAAGGTAGCCAAGTCACAGATCGACGCGTACTTTGCGGAAGGTTTAGGCGGTACGGATAGCAGATCATTCCGGTCCGCCTATACCTTGCGACAACACCTCGACATACTGGACCCATTTCGTGAATACTTGGTGTGGGCAGAAGCCAGTATTGATGATGGTCGACATGTAACAACTTTCTATGATCGAAATATTATTGACTGTATCCGCTACCTGATCCGTCAGGTCCTGTATAGCTCAGATATGGTTTACGCACCTATTCGAGAATATGATTCAAGTGGGGAGCGATTATATTCAGAGATGCATACGGCGGACTGGTGGTGGGATATGCAGGTATGAGATAGGTCCTGACTAGTTCTTAGAGTGATATTTCCAGTGCTAACAGCCCATTCCGTTCCTGGGTAGAAAGCTTTGCCCGCCGGGTCCACAGTGGTGCCCATTATCGGATTATCTGACCAGACGCACCTTACCAATTTCTCTGGAGATAAGAAAGCCTGGCCGGTATACATGACGATCGGCAATATCCTTTCGAGGACAAGAAGCAGCCCTGCCAAGATGCCAATCCTGCTTCTGGCATTCCTTCCAGTACCGCCAAAGTTCACTGGCGACTCAGCCCGTGCCAACGAAGCCCAGCAGCAGACCAACGCGTATGTCCTGCGGGCTGTCTTCGATCTTGTCCTGGCACCATTATAGCAGGTTGCCCGAGAAGGAACGGTAATGGATTGTGCAGACGGCAAAACATGCCTTTGTTTTCCCATTTTGTCCGCCTGGATCGCGGATCATGCTGAGCATGCAGCCTTGCAAGGAATAGGCAGCAGGTCATGCCCAAAGTGTGTGGTTCCGTGCGAAGAGCTCGGTGGGGATCCGCGGGGGATGTATGAGATCCGCGACTACATGCTATATAGAGAGAAAGCCTTGAGGCATCAGCGGGCAGAAGCGGCCGGCATTGCAGAATACTTTCAGCTGTTGGGCGTGAAAATAGGAAAAAATGTATTCAACGAACTCGACCGAGTAAGCCCCGCGGACCTACACAAGCCGGACCTCTTGCACAACATCTACCTTGGCTTATTCAAACATATGATGGAATGGGTGGAAGGATTCCTGAAAAAGCATAAACGGCAGCAGGCGTTCGATGATGCCTGGAAAGAAATTCCTCCTTACCCCGGATTCAGCGTACCGAAAAAGGCCTATCGCGAAATCACACAATGGCAAGGAAAGGAGATGCGCAATCTCGGCTGTTGTATTTCAGCCGTATTGGTGTCCGCATTGCGAAATCCGGACAGTTCTCAGTATCAGGATTTCAAGAGCGCTTTGAAGTGTGTTAGCGCGCTGGTGGACTTCACTCTCAGGGCTCAATATCGCAGTCATACACCAGACACACTTTCCTACATGGAAAGCTACCTGCAGACATTCCACCCGACAAAGGACATTTTTCTTGAGTTCCGTACCTCGAAGGCTACCCACGCTCAAGCAAATCGCCAGGATCGGGAGCTAAGGGAACTAATGGCAGATCAGCGTGCTAAAGAAGTCCACCATGGAACTGTCGCTAATCGCCTTCGGCTGGCTGATCACGAGAGGGTTGAAAGGTCTGATCGGCGGGCTGATTTGATACGGCTTGAGAACCACTTCAACTTCATCAAGATGCACTACCTGACTCACTTTGCCTCCCCTGTACGGCGTTTTGGATCTATATCGATGTATTCAACCGAGATCGGTGAACTAGCACATAAGGATCAGATTGAAGATGGCTACCATTGGTCAAACAAGAATGAAGCCGCCCAACAGATCTTGTCACACTATGGCCGCCAGCACGCCCTAGGAATAAGGTTGCAGACAATAGAAGCACTTTCGAAAGTTGAAGGTGTGATCGTGGTAGAAGATAGTGGGATGGAAATGCCAACTGTTTCAAGTCACAGCACACCTCACCGGGTTCTTAAAGGCCGTATGAAGAACACCAGCACGCTGACCGAATTATGCACAGCCCTCGATATCCATTATTCCAACATGATGGAGGAGATACTGTGTTTTATCAGGCAGACTGCTACGGATGACCGGCGGTTGCCTGCGGACCCTGCCGAACTGGGGTTACTTCCTGTAGAAGTATTTGCTCAGCTTGAAATCCGAGTGCCTGACTTTCAGGAAACTGACAGGTTCCAGATCCACCGGGCCCGCTGTACTGGAACAAAGGCATTCCGCAATGGTGGCTCTGAAAACGATTGGGTGTGGGTCCTGACTGGTGGGGAAGCGAACTATGGAGCTTTACGAGGACGCGTGGTGGCTCGGTTGCTAGTACCTTTCAAGATACGAAATATTCTAAGTGAGGCCGCAGCTGTCCATCGCCTGGCATTAGTTCTCATACTCGATCCAATCAATGGTGGCAGATTTCACATTCCGAGGGAACATATTCGAGTCGGCAACCGGATCAATGGTCGAGACATACGAATAGTCATTATAGGGGCAGTGATTGGACAGGCGCAGGTAATTCCTAGTGGTGAGAAGCAATGGATAGTGAATCACCGGATTGATCTAAGGACGTTTAATGAAATATATTAAATTATTCTATCCAATTATGTACAGTATTTATTCGGCCGAGTTGAAACTGGGCACTTACGGTGGCAGTTCGCGTAATGAGTGTCATGCTTCAACTTGGCCGCGGGAGTTATACACGATCCGCGGGCATTTAACGGAATGTTTTAAATAGGTTGAATTGTTCTGCATGAATATACGGCCAAGTTGAACCCGTACGCTTAAGATGGCAGTGCCCATATTCAGTGTCCGGGTTCAACTGGGCCGGGGGAGTACTACACGATCCGTGGGCGTTTAAGGCAATGTTTTAAATAGGTTGAATTGTTTCACACGAATATCCGGCTGGGTTGAAGCTGGACACTTAAGGTTGCAGTTCCCATATTGAGTGTCCGGCTTCAACTCGGCCGCGGGAGTAATAAATGATTCGCAGACATTGAAGGGAATGTTTTAAATATGATCAATTGTTCCGTATGAATATACGGCCAAGTTGAAGCCGTACACTTATGGTGGCAGTGCCCATAATGAGTGTCCGGCTTCCACTCGGCCGCAGGAGTACTACATGATCCGTGGGCATTTAAGGGAATGTTTTAAATAAATTGAATTGAATAGGCGGCCAAGTTGAAGCCGGCGACTTAAGGGAGAGATTCCCGTAGAAAGTGTCCGGCTTCAACTCGGCCGCCTCAGTTCTGCGGATGATTAATGCGAAACCATGCTCTCCTGTGGGGAGGGAAGCCAACCAAAGTAGGGGGTCTGCATGGCGGCCGCGCAGGGCGTCTTGTGAACAGTAAGGGAACTATGGATATAACCGTAAGGTGCAGACTAAGAAAAAAGCGACGTAGGATGGCAGCGGACGGAAGCGGATAGAAGCGGACAGATTTAGGTCGCCAGAGGTGGGAGGGTAGCAGAGATGGCCGCCGGACGCGCGCAACTGCAAGGAGTAGGTAGGAGGCCAGTAGACGAGAGGTTAAGGAGGCGGATACAAGGGGGAGGCACTAGGAGGGGGTGGGGCCGCAACAAGCGCGTCGGATGCTGTGGAGGGAAAGTGGGGCGTCCGGGTGCACCAGACGCAAGAGATGAAAGGCAAAGAAGGCACGGGAGATCCGGAAGGACAGGACACAAAGAGCGGACGCTATTGGTCCGGAAGCAGGCTCTGTCCGTCAGGAGAAAAAGGTTTTTTTGCTGATGGGGGAACCATTCGGTAATCTCAGGAAGATGTGGTCCAGCGTCAGGTGGCGTCCTGAGTATTAGGTGCTGCGTCCGGTACGTCCTGGGTCTTAGGTCCTGCGTTCGGTTGCCTCTCGTGCTTTGTGTCGTACCATGGTTGCATCCTGATTCTCAATTTGCGTTCTAGCGTCCGGTGTGTCTCATGCACTGGACGCTCAGAATGCATGCTATTATTTTTGCTGCTGTCCCTCAACTGTTTCCCCTGTTTCCCCAACGCTGTCATTCTGCTCAATAAACTCAGCACTGGTGTTTCCGCCGGTTAGGGATCTGTCCTTTCAGCCATGTCTATTGCGGACCTGTTGTACTCCCGCGCCATTTCTGGCACCCTCTCGTCCTCCTCTTTCTCTGCCACACTCTCGGTGGCGTTCTCCTTCTCTTCATCGGCCACATCCTCTATGGCGCCTACCGACCCCTCACCAGCCACAATCTCTGTGACGTCCACCATATCCTCACCAGCCACACTCTCTGTGGCCCTCACCTCCTCCTTGACAGCCACAACTTCTGTGGCTTCCTCCAACTCCTCTCCTGCCAAACTTGGTGCATCCTCTTTCTCAGCCACCTCCTCTTCGTCAAGGGCCTGCTTCTCTCCTGACATTGTTGAGTCGACTATGTCCGCCAAAATTTGCTTCTCCACAGTTACAGAATGTAACCTCTTGGAGAGCACCGAAATGTGATGGCGTAGCTGAGAAATATCCGCCTCGAGGGCAAATTCTTTCTCAATAGCCTTTGATAAAACTATCGACCCCTTCGCAACACAGGAGGCTGTAAACGACAAAGAACCTCACTTAACCATATTGGTCGTGAACGGAAGGAACGGTAGAAGTTGAGGAGCTCGAAATAGTGGATGAAAGAGATAAACTGATCTCTTAAACAAAGATTAAAGTCAGAGGAATAATCTCTGAAATTAAAGTCATTGGAATAATCTCTGAAATTAAAGACTTGAAGCTATCGCGAGATTGACTCCAAGGGCACTGAGTGGCTATAACAGTGAATGTGACACGTCACAAGATGTAACAAATTGTGAAGTAGAGAAATTCAGCACTATCAACACTGCAGGGGATAAACACTCGTTAATAAGATTTTAGGCATCCTACAGGTTGGCCTTACAACCAGCCCCCCGGAAACGCATTCCTTGTTAGGACCTTTCATCTGAACCCCGGGGCTGGCACCAAGGATGTAAAGAAGCTATGATGTTGGAATTAGGCTTTTTCGGATATGCACTATCTACGCAGTAGAGTACGACAAAGCCGGTCACCCGCCCTTGGTTCCACTTTTCTACTTTCCAAGTTAGACTTACTGCATTTGACTTTTCCCCTCATGTTACCGCCCGATCAGTCGACTGGTTATGCAATTCTGTTCTCACTTGTTTTCTCTTGTCTTCCATGTTGTTTCCATATTTTCTTTCCTACTGCGGATATATGTTCCTGCTTCACTGTATAAATAGTAGGCCTTCCTGGCCTCTGAGATTGAATTAAGTTCCAAAGTATCTCTCGTGTGTACATGTTTACGGTATACGGCTTGACAATTGAACCGTTTTTCAAAATATGATAGATTCAGATGACCGAGTGAGAGCAGATGAAGAACCTATATCACAGATTCTAAGACTTTGGGCCATTTGTAAGGGGGGGGTTTGCCTAGCGTATGAGCCTCTTCACTTTAACTTAATTCGGCATGAGCATTTGTATGGCTAGAATGCCAGGTATGGATTAGATTCCAATCTACCTGTGCGCTCCCGTGCTCCGGGTCCGCTAGTGGGGCAGCGTTGGCTTTTGTAACATCTTCCTAGGCAGCATCTTATCCAGCAAACCGCCAAAAAGATTAAATCACGCGTGTCCTCACGTGGGCTCTCCGTCCAAGCTTCAGTAAGATACCTGGCTAAACACATGCTCTTGGGTTGCCCGGTTATCACCCAAAGCTGGAACCTAGACCCTATATTGTAGTGTAAAAGAAAGCTGAGTGGGAATGAAATGCATAAATAATCTCATATTATTATGTCAAGGTTTCTATCTAATCAATGAAAGTCCGCATCCCCTCTTCTGAGTTGGTATCGCTAGGGTAAATTTTAAGATTGAATGTGATGAATCACTCGTATCCACCCATCATCAGAATCATTATGCATAAGAACTGAAACCTCGAACTGTATAGGGATGTGAGGTAATAAATGGTGGCTAATATTGATATTTTTCTGCCGTCAGACAGTTCTCCTAGTTAGCTTAGGTTTAAACAAAAAGGCTCACTTCGGAGGTATCATACATGCAGGGTGGAAAAATCACAGGTTTCTTTTAACTCTTATCAGACGGCGACCTAGAGCCATTACCCTCTTATGCGAGGCACGGGAACGACGGATCTGCTCTAGATCGATTTCTGGTCCCTCGGCGCCATACTTGACCACCAGGTCGCCGACATCAGTCTCCCGCACAAGCCCACCCGCGGAGTCAGGGTTCTCCCAACGGTGTATGGCAGGATTGCTACTACCTTCAAATCCCCGTCCGCCGCCTCCCGGTCGACCCTTTGGATCCCTATTTACTATAATAGGGCCCTTTTGAAAGTGTGCACTTTCCCCAGTGTCTGCGGCCCTGCTACTACCTGAAATTCTCGGTCCAGCGCCCTCCAAATAACCCCCCGCATTTCTGTTTTCAGTATTAGAGCTCCTTTGAGCGCGGGTGTCGTTGTGGTTTCCAGGCGCCATTTGCATTCCACCACCTTCTGGTTGACTCATCGCACCTCTGTTCGTTGCACTATTGTCCTCCCTAGTGCTGCTAACCGCCATCCCTTTCCCATAACCATCTAGCTGACTCTCCCCATCTATGTCTATCGAATGGGAGCTCTCCCGAGTGCCTACTCCGATGCTACAGATGGTTTCCATTCCTAGTCCACCATCCTCGGGCCAGCTCTCCGCGTATGGGTATACTCGATAAGAGCTCTCTTGAGTTTGTATATTACCGCTGCTGTCGGGCCCTATCCGCGGCTCATCACCCCCCGGCCGGCTCATGATGTTTCCGTTTCTTAGGCTGGGATTCGCCCACGTGTGTGTGGTGGTGTGGTCGTGGCCGACCGTTACCCCCCCTTGATCACCATCCACCTTAACTTCTGCATTTCTGTTCGCTGGATCGGTGCTCCCTTGAGTGCATGTGTCTTTGCTGCTGACGGTAGTCATTTCGGGAGTATAGCGCTCTAACTGGCCATCTCCACTGCTCTTCTTCGATATGAGGTTCGCTTTAACATGTGGGCTACTGCGGCCGCCGGCTACCCTGGGCTCACGTTCCTGTTGGCGCACCGGGTTCTCCCTGGGCTGGGGATTTCTGCCGAAGGCGGATTAATCTCACTTGTGCAAAACTTATGCCTTGTAGCTAAGAATTAGTATTGGTACTCACTTCCTTTCCCGAAAACACATAAGAATGCTAACCTCGACTAGAAGCTCCTCGGGCTGCAACCCGTTGTATCAGTAATGGTGAATCAGTAATTCGAATCATATAAACTCACCTCAAGAAATATGAACCAAGCACCTTAGCCCAAAGAGTTATCGCAGTTGAAGATTTCTTTCAGATGTGTACCGTGAGAAGGACAGGACAAGCGATAGATATAACTTTTACCCAGGGAGATCCGATTTCAATTGATCTACGCGAGGCGACTAAATGCTGTTGGAATTTTGTCCCCTTATGCTTGATATCGTTTAACCTTATTCTTTCCTGTTAGTCCTTTCTTGAAACGCTCTACTGCATCTCCCTTCGTCTCATACCAAAAACTTTATCTCCTTGCTTCTAATTGTTTCTTCCTTGTTTCAGTCAGAGAAAATTTTCTTCCTCCGTGTGGATGGAGACCGAGTTCTCACCCACACAGGTATGGCATTCAGGAAAGCAGATCCTATGATAAAGGACCTGATAGTCTAGTTAGAAAATGTTATGCGAATTTGAACGTCTATCATATGCCCAAGTGAACTGCCCAATTCTAATCCATCTCTCTACCGCTTACTCTACATTTTTCTACTCTCTTTACTCGGCCTGAATTTTTACAAATGCCACGTCAAATTCAATAGGTTGATTCAGATGCAGGGGCGAGGCCTAAATTTAGGAACAGTTACCAGGTAAAAACTTTTGCGATTTGCCCGTCTCGGTTCGGTCGCTGATCTCGGAGTTCATTCTTGAGAAGGATTAGTGCTATCCTGACATGGTATAGCTTGAGTGCTTTGGCCTGTTTGATCTCTTGGGCTTGCTAGGGCAAGCGCGGAGAAAACCTATTCTATACCAGCCGATCTCGGGCCTTCCCTATAGAATACCAGCGATGTTTTTTTATGCCAGCAAAAAACACCATGTTTCGCCCACAGCCAAGAGGGCGTACTTCAACTTCTAAGCAACAAAACACAATCACAAAAAATCATAAAAAACCTAAATATTTCGTAAAAATACAACTGAAATACAGCTGAATTTTAGAATTTTCTCTGGCACCAAAGGGCTGCTATGAAGATGGCTTGTGTTGCTTAAAAATCACCCTTTTAGGAAAATGCGAGGGAATGCATGTTGCCAAGCTATGTTGAGACAACTCTTGTTACCTTGTTTGGCAGAATGGGGGATCCGTGGGTGAAACATCGCATTTTGCTGGTATTTAATTCCATATATTTATACTATGTAAAGGTCTAAACCGATCTGGTATCCTAACCTAACGGCAGTACACGGGGTACGCCAGCCCATCGCAACAAACAAATAACCCCTGCCTATCCCACAGTACATCTGGAAAGTACCACCCGTACAAGTCGTAGCAAGATCGCACCATTACTGCACGGGTACTACCGACAGTCGGCAAGGCAACCCTAGTCCGAAGACACAAGACCGAGACTCATAGCCGGAGACACAGGAAATCCCAACAAAAAAACAAAAACACTACCAGTCCTCGCAGCCCCATACCACAAGAGAAAACCAAAAACAATTTCATCTCAACCCCAACGTGTGCCACATCGCCACAATCACATCAGCCACACTGGCATGGGCTCAGCCACAAGTGGCTCAGGCGCCTTCTACGACACCACCAAAACCAGCGCACAACCAGTTGAGCCCCGCTCCCCCACCTGCTCCGACCAGAGCCCTCAACAAAGAGAACCCGCGCAACCCCAAATCGTCTGTAAAACCGAAACCAAGAGGTGCACCGTATTCCCAGAAGGCGTGCCTCCCCGGTACCGCTGCCTTGGTGATGAATCCGTCACCGACCAAGGACTTCTCCGATGGAAACGAGCGCCCTGCCCGAATCCAACCTGACATGAAGCTATCGCGAGATAGGCTCCAAGGGCGTTGATTGGGTGATCCCCCCGCGCACAGACAAAAATGACCTGTCACCCGAAGGTGAAAGGCCCCCTTTGCTGGTATAAAAAAACGTTGCTGGCATTCTATAGGGGTGGTCTGAGATCCGCTGGTATAGAATAGGTTTTCCCGGCAAGCGCGTCTTGGGCTGACGGCTCGGTTTGCAGGGATAATCCGCTCGCGAATCGCAAAAGTTTTTACGCTACTTCCAGGGAAAGAGGAGATGCTGCCGGTACTCGAGTACTCGAGTACTTGAATTTACCCGGGCGCAGCTACGGTAGATTTTGTCTCAAATAACGACACACGGTTGGTTTGTGATGTCCCCCTCTCTGAGCCTCAAAAATGGGAATTGAGTTGGGGCTCATGAGTAGCTTAGCCCCATGCGGAGCCAGCAAAGAGGATCAGTAAATCTCGTTGACAGATTGAATGACATCTCGTGAACTTTCACACTGGCATTACGGGGCATGGAAGACCAAGGCCGGGGTTAAGGAAATGGCTGCTGAGCGAAAAGGTGGTGGATGAAGGATACCGCCTTAACCGTGCGAAGGCTCCCCTAGATAGTGTACTCGAGTAGTACTCGGGGGTGCGAGCGAATGATTAAAATAGAGAAAACCTTTCCCATACCCTCCGGTGCATTGCATACCTTTCCGATACCCTCCTTGGCTAAAACATACCCTCCGGAAACAAAACTATGACCTCCAAAGTACGGACCCCCAGAGTCCAAGCAATAAAGCGTAAGTCCTTTCCCTGGCAACCCGCTGGGATAGAGAAGAAGAGAAACGAAACAAAGAGGAGAAAGGAGAGATGTATTTAATGTAGGATCAAAGGAGTTGTCATAGGATAGAATAGTAGCAAATACCGAATTACCTGTCTGTACCCGATCCAATTTGCAAAAAACTACCATCAGCAATGACCATACCAATCGAAGAAGGGAGATACTTGGTGTCTTTTGCAAAGCTGAATGAGGCGGTGGAATCATGGGCGATTGAGGACCATTTTACATTCTTAGTAGTAAAGAAAGAGGTAAAGAGGGTCGATTATCATTGTCGTGCCCGTGCTAAGGGTTGTCTGTGGACTGTATTTGCATCAACAAAGATGGTGTTAGGCATATGGGAAAAGCGTAGCTTCTCCCACCTGTTTTTGTATACCCTGGGGTTACCCTACCTTCACCCTGTGAAGCTAACACCCCCCTCCGGCCCCGGCGTTGGGACAGCACGACGACTCGAGATGGCGTCGTAGTTGCGTCCCAACAGCAAAGGCAACTATCATTGGAACCTATCTCATAACAGTGTATACGTCGCAGCTGTCCGTCCGACCGGATGCTGTTCGCAGGATATGTGGGAGGGGAGCTTTGGCGAGCTTATTCAAGTGTTCCAGGCGAAATCGGTGGACGTCGCATAGAGTTACAGACATAGCGGTCCGGCACAGGAAACTATGTCACTAAAGTAACGGGACGTTTTCGTCGTGTCTACTGTGGAATGAAATGAGAGTATGACAGCACCCACACCAATGGTACATTACCATTTAGGACTATTCGGTAAGGAAGGACTATGAGAGAATTGTGCCACTGGTACGACATCAGCAAAAAAACTTGATTTTGCATCTACACGCATCTGAACGCACCCTGTAGTGGAGTTTGCATCTGGTCAGCATCCTGTGCATCCCATGAATCCTGTTTTGAACTTTAGATACCAAAATCGACATGTAAATGTTGTCCGTTAGGGCTGAAAATTCATGATTGTCTACGTAATTGTTAGATTAATCTTAAAATGAAACAGGTTTTTTGATTACATAAGTTCAAAAAAATTGTCACACAGAATGCGGCCAGAAGATGCAGGGTGCGCTGAGATGCAAATAACGCAAACTGAATTTTTTTGCTGATGGATCCCGACTGATAGTCTGACCGAAGCCTAGGTGCAGGAAGCTAGATATCTGCTACTGGGATAGGTCTGATCACGAAGTTGGCCACTTCGTTCGTTAGATGAAGAGGATACTGTCTAGCATGCAGGCAAGTTTCAGTTCCTCCTGAAGGAAGAAGGATTGTGAACTCAGACTGGGACGTGGTGCCACACCAGAGAAATCTAGAGCTCTCCAGTTCGGAAGTCAATGGTGGGACAATGATGTTCAGGGTCAAACAGTGTTTTTACCATGAGGAAAGGTTCGAACTAGTTAGCAGGTACTTAGTTAGTATGATAAATACTGGTAGGCCACGCACTCTATTGATACGGGATATAAATATCAAAGTGCCTCTCGAGCTTTACTGAAATCATCACACTACGCAGAAGAGACCTTATCAATATAATAAGTTATTACGAGAAAAATCTTTATTACTATTTTACACACGTTTATATTGAGCCTTCCTAGACACATCCCCGTCTACGATAAAGTACCCTGGTCTTACCCATCTCGCTTGTTCTTAGAGATCTGGTACCACCTAACAGATAGAGAGAGAGCTTCAGGTGAAGAAAATCAGCAGTTCACATACCTATATTGCAGCTCCGGCGGCTGCCCGTGAAGTAGCAAATACACAAAACTGGCTTAGAAGAATGGTTCCACAGCACGTATTCATCACTAAAGCAACTAAACTGATGGAAATAGTGGAAACTATTCGCATGCACTATGGTGAGAAGGTCAACTATTAGGCAGCTAGACTGACCAAAGCCGCCCTAATTGCAGATCGGGTAGAACACCAGCGTGAGCACTTCCACAAAATACCGTCCTACCTACAACTACTCCATCAGCATAACGAAGGGTTATACACAGATCTTCATACAACTGCAAATGTGGATGGCCATCAGATCTTGCAGCGTCTGTTTATTTGCCCTCGGCAATCTCACGAATCTTTTCAATAAATGAGAAAATTCATGGCTGTTGATGGAACTTTTCTTAAAGCCCAATTTGTGCAAATCCTGCTATTGGCTGTAGGAATAGATGCTAATAGTAATATTCGTTCACTTGCGTGGGGTATTGTGGAGAGTGAGAATGAATTCTGGTGGAGATACTTTCTGCAGCATCTTAAACAGGCCATTCCCGAGTCAGAATGCATGACACTAATTAGTGATCGGAATAAGGGCCTACTTGCTGCGGATGCAGTAATGGGAAATGGGTTGCGTAGGCATTTTGTTGTTTTCACCTAAAAGAGAATTTTTGTAAGCGATTTACACAGGACTTAGAGCCATACTTTTGGCAGAGAGCAAATGCAAAAACGAGTGATAGCTATAACGAGGCTGTTTCTCCACTTCGTGAATTAAGTGTTGCAGCTGCCAACTATCTCACTAATATCAATAAAGTACTTTGGGTGACTGCCGTCTTTCCGGGCCAGAGCTATAGCCATAAAACTTCAAATATTGTTGAGTCAATAAATAAAGTACTAAAGCAAGAACAGGAGCTTCCTATTCTCAACCTGCTCAATGAAATTTGGCTATATACAATGAATCAATGAGCATAACAATACCAGACAGCCTATAGCCAGGGTCGACAGCAACACTAGTCTGACTTCGCTCTTGGTCAACTCACAATCTCACACTCCTAGACACAAAAAAATGCTGTTAATATGGCTAATGATAGACTATTTATTGTTCAGCAAATCACCAATAAGCAATTCATTGTCTATCTTGAAGCCAGAACCTGCACCTGTGGCCACTACCAAGAAAATGGGATTCCATGCGAACATGCTCTTAGCTCTATTGATCATATCAGTCAATCAGCAAATGATTATATCTTGGATGCATTTTCAATTACTACTCTGCGAAATACCTATCAAAGCAACTTCAATCCTATCCTACTAGCCAATCTCGACAGTTTTACACTCAACCCACAACCTGTTCCTCCTCCTTGCTTTTCCCCATCCAAGTTACACTGAAAGTTTGGACGACGAAAGGCTAATCGTGCAACACGTCCTAGCTACTGGTCCCATATTGCACATGCCTGAACTGATATGGCCCCTATTTCTGAAGCTGACCACCCGAGACCTGTGGGTCAGCAAACATTTCAGAACTGTGGTCTCCCTGGGCATAATCGTTGTACCTGTCAATATCCCCGACTTGAGCTTCTACTTTAGTTTTATTTTTCTTGTCTTATTTCCTATGTTTTCTTTTATTTCTCTTACATGTCTGGTGGGATATTGGGGAAAGAGAGGACTGGGTCGGGCCTTTGAAAGTCAGAAGCTGTAGTAGTAGTGGTTGGACAGGTCACGCCTGGTATTTCTTTTTTTGTAAAGTTTCTCTTTTTTGTTTTGTTTCTCATATGCCCTATCCAAGCGGGTTGTCAGGGAAAGGATTTAGAATTTATCGCTTGGACTATGGAGGCCCGTACTTTGGACGTCCGTACTTTGAAGGTCATAGTTTTGTTTCCGGAGGGTATCTTTTAGCCAAGGAGGGTATCGGAAAGGTATGCAATGCACTGGAGGGTATGGGAAAGGCTTTCTCGTTTAAAATACCATGAACAACAGGGGGGTATGTTTAAAATACCATGATATACCATGACAGGGGTGAAGTTTCAAGCCACAATTACAAGGGTAGAAAACAATTAACTGGGACAGACAAGGATATATTGGGCTGGTTAACTTAGAATAACTGTTCCATAACTTCTTGTTGAGCCATGGTACTAGCAATCTTGGCGCAAAATTAAACAAAAATCAACCCTTTTTAGGCATCATAACTGTGCCAAGCCCCATCTTTACCACTGGGAAAAATATTAAAAATTAGGCCTCACATGGCCTTATTTTTGATAATTATCCTTTGATTTTTATTATTTTATTATTATTTTATTTGGGCCCCTCATGAAGGTATTTAGAGTCCTGAGTGGTCGCATTTGGTGTGGAGAAGGTCATAGTTTGCAAACTTCGCCCCTGTCATGGTATATCATGGTACGGTATTTTAAACAGAGACCCCTGGTTTTCATGGTATTTTAAACGATCGCTCCAGGGGTGCACATGGGTGATCGGACAGACAGGGCTAGAAAATGTATGCTGATACATACATTTTCTAGTCCCTGTCTGTCCGATCACCCACATCCACCCCCGAGTAAAGTAACTGCGCGCAGTTGCAAATCTTGCAGCACGTCTCCCACGTGTCCAACAGCTCATCAGATTCGGCCCAACATCATTTTCAAGCTTAACCTCCTATTAGAAATAATAAATTAGCTCAAATCAAAGTCCCCACACGAAAATAAAAGGGGGGAAAGAAAATGAAAACTTGTTCAAAACAATGTGTGAGAAAGCCAGAAGGACGTTAAAACATTAGAGAATGATTGGCAGTGGTTGGTAATTCCTAAATTCTTATACAAATGAAAGTGACGTTGGGTCGAATCTGATGTTGGGCTGCTGGGCACATAGAAGTAGTGCAAGATTTGCAACCCCGCACAGTTATACAATCGGCAGGAACCTTGACATGGTCATCAACAGCATATTGTATTCTCATGAAAGTCGGAATGGCGCTAAAGCGAACTAAGGTGAAACTAAGGCAGCCGAGCCAACAGGAAGCCAAGAAGAAATTCAAGTCGCATATTTTAAACATAGAGAGTGACGATTGGGCCGGTTCAAGGAAATCATCACGAGTGCCATTCCAACTTTTATTCTACTCACTCCGCCGGATTGAAAATCGAAAGCCCCTGTTTTGGACTGGGGGATGTCAAGTGGGAACTAACCATATATTGTATAGTAGTTTAAAACTATAGAAGTTTATTTCAAGCTTGCGCACTCTGCCAAAGTCAAAGGAAATCCACCCCCGAATATACACATGTGAGGTCTCATGGTGCTTACCCATACCCAAGGAAACTCCTAGAGTCCACTAGAACGTACAAGATTCTTCTCGCTTAGGATAGGAAATCGTACATTTCAACAGTTTCCTGACTCTCGGGTGAGCCTTCCCCCATTTCTTCGCAAAGCTGAAACCCTTCATCATCCTCCCAAGGATCGCTCACCGCCCGCCCGCCCGCTGAGTCAGGGTTCTCCCAACGTTGTATAACATGACTATTGCTGCCTGCAATTCCCGGTCCGCGGTCCTCTGGATGGCTCTCCGCCTTTTTGTCTACTAGACAGAGGCTCGCTTGAGCGTGTATGAATTTGTGGTTGCCAGGTGCCATTCGGGAGTCATCATCTGGTTGGCCCATGGAACTTCTGTTTATTGCACTGTGGTTCTCCTGAGTGTCGCTGACCGCAGTCCCCCCTTCATCCCCATCTGGCTGACTCCCTCCATTTATGTTTATTGAATGGGAGCCCTCCTAAGTGCCTACTTCCTTGTGGCCTCATGCCCCCATCCCTAGTCCATCATCTTCGGACAAGCCCTCAGCATTTCGGTTGGCTCGACTCAAGCTCTTGCGAGTTCGTCCATTATTCCTAATGCCGAGCGCTATTCGGAACTCATCACCCCCCTGCCCGTTCATGATGTTTTGTATTCTTAGGCTGGGATTCCTCCGCATGGGTGGGTGGTGGAGGCGACCGACCACAGACCCACCTTCATCACCATCTAGCTTACCCTCTGCATCTCTCTTTCCTAGATCGGTGGTCTCGTGGGTGAGTGTGTCTTCGCAGCTGGTGGTTGCGGTTCCCAGGATATGCTCCCTGGGTTGCCCCCTCCGCTTCTATTCGCTGGCCCAGGATTTCTTCGAGGGTCTGGGCTACTGCGCCCGCTTGGCTCATGTTCCTGCTGAATCACCTGATTCCCCCTACTCCCGCGTTGTGGTTTTCTGCCAAAGGTGGATTAACTTTGATTGCGCAAAACTTGTGCTCTGTAGCAAGAAATTAGTACTCACTTTTTTCTCTAATTAGGCATCACAACTCTGGTCTCAATTTGAAGCTCCTCGGGCTCCAGCATCTTGTATCAGCCCTGGTGAATCAGTAATTCGAATAATATAAATTCACGACAAGAAATATGAACCAAGCACTTTAGCCCAAAGAGTTATCACAATCGAAGATTCCCCTTGGATATGTGTCCTGAGAAGAGCGGGACAAGCGATAGATATAATTTGTAAATAGGTAGATCGGATTCAATGCCAAGCTCCGTCCCCTCTATTTTTCCTGTCTTATTGCTGCAACCAATAGGAACACTCGGTTTCGCCACCCTCAACACCACGCTTTTATCGTGAACACACTTCGTTGACGGTCGCGTTCTTTTGCCTTCGGGCTCCTGGTGGGGATTTTGCCTTCGGGCAGTCGGTGCTTTTGGCCTTCGGGCAGTGTTTCTTTTAGTGGCTCGCCGGGCTTTTACTACCGGTGAATTTGCTCCTTCGGTCGGTCGTTTGCCTCCCTCTCGGGCGATGAATACTTCCCCTCCTCATCCTCTTTTGGTGGCTCGGCTGGCCTTTAGCTACAGGTGAATTTCACGATGGGTGACTCTGCTCCCCCTTCTTTTGTTCCTCCTCGCTCCCCCTCCCCTGCCCCTGGCACTCAGATTATCCCGGGGAGGATGCCCGTTGCTGGTGGTCTTATCCCGGCTGTCAAGTTGACTTACGCCGCGCGGGGTGGGGCCTACCAGGGCCTCCACATTGTTCACGTTTCGGGATGTCACAATGAGTCCCTGTTTTTTACTTCTGAGGTTCGAGCGATTGTTTCTCGCCTCGACCTCCGGGCATTCGACAGTGTTGAGAATGTTTGCACCGGTATCATGGCTGCTCGCGGCTGTTGCATTACTGGTGACACCCCCTCCACGTGTTGCCACGTCGACCACAATACGACTCTGGGTTTTTTCACCCGCTTCCACACCCCCGAGGGCTCCTCCCAGTCCTTCGCCCCGTCCAGCTCCCAGATTGTGAGCTCGGATTTCCATTCGACTATGGCGTCTGATCCCATGGTCCCCTCTGCATTCTGGCCGTCCATTGACGAGGACAGATCCCAGGACCCCATGTACGTTCCTTCGGTTGTTGAGGTTGACGATAGCCAAAGGCGTCTCCCCTCCCCTGTTGAGCGACTTTCCCCCGGTGAGCGGAAGCTGTATAGCAACTTCCGATTGGATCGATCTTCAGATGAGGACTATGCGCCTCCTGCAGGAAGTATTCGACCTGAGGATCGGATCACTCAAGTGTCGTCCCCTCCCCGCTTTGTCCCCCCCTGTTTGCGCCCTGGTGCCGGCTCTGGCTTTGCCCCAGACTCCACCATCCCCTCTGGCCGCTGTGCTTTCGTCCCAGTGTCCAAGAGACACCATGCGTTTATTGCTCATACCAAGGATCGAAGGGGTAACA